>FWPU01008361.1_pt1 | contig 17736 bp, 11 predicted proteins | sample 2228361 | NCBI WGS metagenome assembly FWPU01 (sample SAMEA103939777, study PRJEB20133) | metagenome
CATTCCAAATGTTTTATATAGGAAGTTTCATTTACTTCTATCCATCCACTGCTACTATCAGAAAATATAACCTCTATTCTCCCATTGACAACCTTCTCTCTTTTTATCTTGAATATATCCAGCATATCCGTCCTACCAATAATTTTTGCATCCTTATCTGTACTCTGGTAGATATTAACATTACTATTTAAAATAACCAGGCTATCCGCCGAAATAACCTTTACATTATCTGAAGCTAACAAATTGATGGCGATGACCAGATTTATAAAAATAAAAAATAATGCTATTTTATTTATTCCCATTCTTTCCTCCTTATCTAACATCAAAATGTAAATGTGGACCAAAAGAAAGCCCTGTATTTCCTGAAAGCGATATATTAGCTCCACTATTGACTGCTTGATTATTTTGATACAATAATACGTTGTTATGCATATAACGATAGGTAAGACCGTCATTACCTTGAATCACTATCATAAAACCTGGTTTTTGAGAATATCCCGCGGTAACAACTTGTCCCCCTTCAGCCGCATAGACTGGAGTATTTTCAGGCATAGCAAAATCAATAGCTCTTCCCCATTCGTGAGGTCCATTATTGTCGTGTCTCCATAAGCTTGTTATCCTTAGATCTGGATTATGTTCGGCAAACTTGGCTAATCCAACTATTGCATTATCCGTCATGCTTGAAATAGCCGTACGTACATTTCTTAAACTATCTGTGCTTCCCGGAAAATCTAAATCTATATTTGCCCTTCCTATCAGTATTTGCCGCCCATCAATAGTAGTAGCAAAATACTCCCTTCCATTTATAGTTACCAATGTTAAATTCTCCAGCATTTCTCTCTTATAGAATTGTCCCAACGTTCCATTTTGAATGGCTTCCTGTTTTTCCTGTAAATACTGGTAACCTTCCGCCATTTGCGCGCTTACCTGCGGATTACTCAACGCCATCGCATACGCTTCAGCACTCGTCATAGGTTGGGTTTGTTGTTCTCCACCAGCAGGCGCTTGCTGCCCTATCAACATCCCTTTCGTCGTAGTATATTCAAACTCAGCTATCTGCTCCTTTGTAGGCGATGTAGTGCTATAGCCTCCGTAAGCTTTGGTATTTTCTGCCCAGAGCATTTTCTGTTCTTCTTCTGTCATCTCCTGTCTCATTCTCTCTGCATTCTTTTCTACCCACTCTATCGCCTTCTTCTGTACTGTAGCCCTGTAGTCTCCTACTACCATACCCCTGATGTCTATATTCACTCTTCCATCAGCACCAGGGGTTATTACCCCTGTGATACCACCACCACTCCGGATGAAATTCATAGGATTATACGCATCACTCGGGTTCTGCATACCCCTCATATATGTTATACCAGCATTGAAGCTTAATGATTGTAATTGTCCTCTCTTATCAATATTTAACTCAAATCCACCAAATCCACCCCAGCCACCAGCATCAGAGGCAGTATTTACATTACTTGAAAATCCAAATCCTTCATAACCCTCATTCGTAGAAAATCTTGCGTTAGCTCCTATATTCATCGTATTACTACCTACATAAAGTCCGGCATTAAATAAGACATTTCCACTACTGGTAAAATCCACTCCAGCATTTAAACCAAGGTTTTCATTAAATCCTACCCGTCCATAGAAACCAAAACTGCCACCACCCGGACTATTCGCAAATTGTAACCTCACTCCTACGCTTATCTTATCTGTTATTCCAAACCCAACGCTAAGTCCTTTAGTGGATAGACTGAATGAAACAGGAACACCACATGCAGCCAATGCACCAGACACCCCACCAGAAATAGTGCCAAGAATTATATCATATATATTTCCACCACTTAACCACGCTGAAACTCCACCTATAACAGCCCCTACTATAGCCCCAATAACAACGTTGATCCACTCCCCATCAGGATCCCAATAGTTTAGTGGGCTATTCAGTCCATAAATATAGAAATTCAATCCTGCTGGAGCATACCTTTTCGCTGGGTCGATTATTGGATCTGGGGTGAGGAATCTACCGAGAGTTGCGTCATAGTATCTTGCCCTTGCATAATACAAATCACTTTCGTCATCATAGTAGTGGCCTGTATAGGCTATGCCTTTGCGAGTTTCTTCTTTCTTTACCTGTGTAGAAGAGCTGGGAATTTGTTCACCAAATGCAGTATACCCAAATACCTTAAACTCTACTTTGACAGTGAGTCCATTCCTTATCTTCTCGATAGGTCTGTCATATACCTCTGCCCTGATACTGCCGAGTGCATCTTTTATGTATACTGCTATACGAAGTGGCTGGATTTCAGCTTCATAGCCATTGATTGATATGTTATTAAGATAAAATACGCTACCTTCAAAGAGGATATTTTTTCCATCATATGTATACCTTATCGTATCATCACTATCAAGATATACCCAGCTATCCTCTTCAACCCTCTGTTTTAAATCTCCCTTCTTTTCTATCCTTAAATTATTTACATCATATGTATATTTAGTTATCGTCTGTGTATTGTCTTTCTTTTTGACATACTCTATCATTAAATCTCTTGAGTCATACCTGAATATCTCAAGAGCTCCATCTTTTGTGCTATGCCTTGATATTAGCCTGCCCGCTCTGTCATAGCTATAGCTAATCCTGTATGAAGCTTCCTGTTCAAGCATTAACCTATTGTCATTATCATATACATAGGTTATTGTAGTATTTGTCCCATCAAGGTTGGATGATTTTTTTACCCTGTTTCCAGCCTTATCATAGCTAAACTCTTCAAATTTTCCTTCACCATAGCTTGCTTTTGCAAGTCTGTATGTATTGTCATAGATGAATGTAGAGATATTAGTTTTACCTGAAGTTATCTCTTTCTCTTCTATCCTGTTGCCAACCTTATCATAGCTATATTCAAAGATACTACTGGGGGGCTCCTCTTCTCCACTGGAGAGACTTTCTTCATTATCCGCCTGCGAAGAAGGGCTCGTGGTAAGGCTTTCTTTTGATTGCATAGATGTATTAGGATTAAGGAGTGTTCTATAATTTACTATCCTTTTCAGTCTGTGGATAGTGTCATAACTATAGATAGTCTTTACACCTGTAGAAAATCTCTTTTCTACAAGTCTATCCATAGGGTTATATTTATACGACACTACAAGGTTTGTCGTAGGTTTTGGTGATGAGTTATAGACATTGCCTGTCTCAATGGTTATAGCTACTTCATTAGTGAGTCTGTGTAGACTATCATAGCTATACACTACCTTCTTGTTTTTAGCTTCCATTGAAATCCTGTTTCCAGCCTTATCATATGTGTAGTATATAGCTTCATTTCTTTTGTTATCTATTCTTCTTATGAGGTTACCTGCTCTGTCATAGCTATATACATAGTCGCTATATTTATCTTTCGCCCCTATCAGTCTGCCTAAATCATCGTATGTAAATTGTTTTTCATTACCATCACTATATCTTTTTTTAATTACTCTATCAGCTTCGTCATAGGATATTTCTATTCTATCAACTTCATTCTTTTCAAGGATAAGATTGCCATTATTGTCATATTTATACTCTTTCACAAGCCCCAAAGCTGATATTTCTTTTATCTTGTTTCCTCTTAAGTCATAGACAAGCCTTCTTGAGTTAGCATTTGGGTCTGTGATTTTAATGAGATTGCCGAAAGCGTCGTATTCGTATGTTGTTTCTTCTCCTGCAGTATTGATAATCTTTAATGTTTTGTCAGCATAGGTATATTTCTTACTTACCTTTCCATTAGGGTCAGTAAAGGTTTCGAGAGATACTTTTTTACCTGTAGTGGTGCTGGGGATAAAGCTATAAGTATAGGTGGAGATATTGGATAGTGCGTCGATTGTGTGGATAATTCTACCTGCCCAATCGTGAGCTTTTCCCAAAATTTAAAATTGCAGTCTATATGTAGATATGATATTAAATTAAACATCATTTTTCAAAACAGGCTATTTTGCAAAAAGTAGGGTTTTTGAAAGCTGATTTTAAACTACTTTTAAGGTGGCGACGTGCAGGGCAAGAAGGCAGCTTTTTTAAGAGACGAGCATTTAAGCCCGTATCTATGGGGAAAAGCAGTAAACCCTAACCTTTGACCTATGACCTATTTAACGTATTTATATATCCAATATTGTAATATCTGGTTGATAAAAAAGCAAGTTAAACTAAAAATTTTTCTTCTTATGTTGGGGGGATTATTTTCCCCCATGTTGTTCCAAGTCAAAAGTAGACACATATCTCCAAGAAACATAGTGGACATTTTCCATAATAGACTTAAAAACATCTCTATAATTCTTAAATCTCTCTTCTGGTGAACAATCTATCTCTCTATTTATTTCTTTATTATGTTTTTCTACATAGAATGCTAACACTTTATTTATTTCTTCTAAATTACCTGGGTTTCTCTCCTTTAAATAAAATATCAATTGTTTCTGAAATACCTGAAATGTTTTACAAAAATCCATAACCTTAATTTTACTCTCAAGAATGCTATCTAATTTTCCGATAATTTGGTTTGCTAAGATCATTTTTTCCTCCTTGTTTTTTTGCCTTTTTTTCGGCAAAACAAGGAGGATTTTTTATTCCCACTCTGTCTACTACGTTTCTTGGAGATATGTGTACACTATATTTATTGTAACAACAAGCCTATAATTTTTTTCTCCCCCTTTGAGGTGAAATTATATACAAAAAATGGGTATTTTCCAATTATAATTTTTGGGTATTTTAGCATTAAAATTGACAATTTGTCATAACTATTACAAATATGTTATAATTTTAACATGGATTTTTTGTGTCAAAATCGTAAATATTTTATCAAGAGGTTTGAATGAATTGGAAAGATTTTTATGAACTTGCCCGGGAAGGAGTTGCCTTCAGCGACGGTTCAATGGGGGTATTTCTTCAAAAATACGGGCTTAAGGGTGGAGAATGTCCTGACTACTGGAATATTACTCATCCGGAAATAATCGAATCTGTGCACCGACAATATCTGGGGGCTGGAAGTAATCTTATCACAACAAATACTTTTGGAGCAAACAGAATAAAACTTTCGGAATTTGGGCTTCAAGAAAAAATAAAAGAAATAAATTCTACTGCTGTAAATATTGCCAGGAAGGTAAGTAGAAACAAAGCAATAATAGCTGGGGATGTTGGACCCACAGGTAAACTTATAACCCCTCTCGGCAATTTAGAATTTGATGAAGCTGTAGAAATATACAAGGAACAGATAGAAATACTTGCCAATGCCGGTGTTGACTGCATTCTATTTGAAACTCACATAGATATTCTTGAATTAAAAGCCGCAATTTTTGCATGTAAAGAAGTTTGTAATCTGCCGATTATTGCCAGCGTAACATTTGAGAAGGATGGAAGGATGCTTACAGGCACATCACCCGAAGCCGCTTTTATAACCCTTGAGGCTCTGGGTGTTGATCTCTTAGGCACAAATTGTGGAACCGGCCCAAAAGATATGTTTAATTCAATTAGAAGAGCAATAGCTCTTGTTTCAATCCCGGTGATTGCACAGGCAAATGCTGGGTTACCCCATCTTAAAGATAATCTAACCATTTACGATACCACCATTGATGAGTACGTAAATCTTGCAATGAAAATGATGGAAAATGGTGTGGATGTCATAGGAGGCTGTTGCGGAACTACGCCTGAACACATAAGGCTTATGAAAGAAAATTATCTGAAAAACCACCCTGAAAAAAAGAAAAAAGAGGTTTTAAACCTCTTTGTATCTGGAAGATTTGATTATGCTGGTATTGGTTTTGATTTACCATTTGCAATAATTGGTGAAAGGTTAAATCCTACAGCAAGGAAAAAGCTTTCAGAAGATATAACCTCCGGCAAATTTGAACTTTTCAAAGAGGAAGCATTAAAACAAAAAGAGGCTTTTGCAGATATTTTGGATCTAAATATGGGAATACCGGAAGGAAATGAAATTGAATTTATGAAACAGGGGATTAATATTCTTTCATCTGTTGTTGGTATACCAATTTCAATTGACACATCAAACCCACTTGTGGCAAAAGAGTCTTTAAAAATTTATCCTGGCAAGCCAATTTTAAACTCAATTTCCCTTGAAGAAGAAAGATTAAAAATTCTACCAGAAATTAAGAAAAATGGATCAGCAATAGTTTGTCTACCACTTGATTCAAAAGGCATTCCCCCCACTGCGGAAGAAAGGGTAAAAAACATGAAAAAATTGCTTGAAAAAATAAATCAACATGGCATTCCACAAAAAAACATTCTTGCCGATCCCCTTGCTTTAACAGTAAGTGCAGAACAAAATGCCGCAAAAGAAACTCTGAAAACTATCAGAGCTTTCAAAGAGGAACTGGGGCTTTTCACTACAATAGGTCTATCAAATATTTCATATGGCTTACCGGCAAGAGCCAGCATAAACAGAAGCTTTGTGGCAATGGCAATAGAAAATGGTCTGGTTTCTGCAATAATTAATCCATTTGATACCGAAATCATCGGTATAATTAAAGCTTGTGATGTACTTACAGGAAAAGATAAATTTGCTGAAAATTATATAAAAATTTATTCAGAAAAAGAAAGTAATAAAATCCAGCCAGTCATTCACCCCCATAAAGAGGAAAAAGTTACAAAAATTGAAGAAAAATTATATCAAACAGTTCTAAAGGGAAATAAAGAAAATATTCAATCCTTAATTGAAAAGGCACTGAAAGTATATAAACCCTATGAAATACTTGATAGGTTTCTTATTCCTGCCATAACTGAAGTGGGCAATCTTTATGAAAAAAGGGTATATTTTTTGCCTCAACTCATGCTCTCTGCAGAAACGATGAAAAAGGCTTTTGGAATAATTGAACCCTTACTCAGAGCCGAAAAAAAGAAAGCGAGGGGAAGAATTGTATTTGCCACTGTTAAAGGTGATGTGCATGACATTGGTAAAAATATTGTAATCCTTATGCTTAAGAACCACGGTTTTGAGGTTTACGATCTTGGCAAGGATGTTCCCAATGAGAAAGTTCTGCAAAAAGCTATAGAAATCAACGCTGATCTTGTTGGTCTTTCAGCACTCATGACTACAACAATGCCAGCAATGAAAAATTTTATGGAATTACAGAAAAAGGAAGGAACTAATTTCAAACTAATGATAGGTGGAGCAGCAGTTACAAGACAATTTGCTGAAAGCATCAATGCTCACTATTCTACAGATGCCGTCGGAGCTGTAAGACTTGCACAAAAACTTCTAAATATTGAAACAAAACAGGTATAATTTATCCCAACCCAAATTGAATTTTTAAGGAATACTCTTACTTAATAATATGCTCTTTTGAAATACAATCCCTCTGCTGGTACAAGAACTTTATGTTTGTTATCAAGTGGTTTTTTGTTTTCAAGTGCACCAATTATTTCCTCTCTTTTAATTTTACCCTCGCTGTAATTCAAACAAACAGATACAATGAGGCGGATCATCCCCTTAAGAAACCCATTTCCCTTGATGTAAAAAATAATATTTTTCTGGTTTGAATAATATAATTCTTTTACTCTGAAATAATATATTGTTCTTTCAAAATTTTTCTTTTCCCCTTCAGAATAACCAATAGAAAAATTTTTAAAATTGTGAGTTCCCACAAAAAAATTCATTGCTTCTTTAAGTTTACAAATGTCTATTTCGTTTGAATATTGATAAACATAACTTCTAAAGTGAGGGAGAATCTCTTTTGTATTGAAAATTATATAAACATACTCTCTTGCCTTTGCAGAAAACCTTGAATGAAAAGAATCTCCTACTTCTCTGGAATTTAAAATCCTTATATCTTCTGGAAGCTTTGAATTGAGAATAACTTTTATCTTTTCCACAGGAATTGAAAAATTAGTGGTATGAAAATTAGCTGTATAACTTATGGCGTGAGCTTTCCCATCAGTTCTCCCACATCCTATAAGGATAACTTTCTCTTCTAAAATTTCAGCTAAAACCATCTCTATGGTTGCCTGAATGCTTAAAGCATTTTTCTGTTTCTGCCAACCATTGTAGTTTTTCCCATCAAAGGCAAGATTTAGTAAAATATTTCTTCTTTTCATCTTCTAAAAACAAAATCTTTTAGTATCATATTAGCACTATATTAATAAAAAAATCAATTTTTTAATCCACAATAAATTCTAACTAAAAGATGTCTTTTCTTTTTTATAAACTACTTAAAAAAAAAAACAATTTAACAATTGAAAAAATATTATTTACTTTATATAATTAAGTCAGCTCTTTCACAAAATTGTATCAAACTTTTTGGAGATTTAATGCCAGAAATAGAAAAGATCAGTCATTTTAAAGAGGGAATAAGCCTCAGACTAAAAGTTTGCCTTATGTTTTTTACAATGGTAGCTTCTGTTACTTTGATTACAACTTTTACAATTTATAAAGTTCTTGACTTTCGTCTCTTTAAAGAATTACAAAATAGAGTTAAAAATATTGCAGAGCTTGGAGTAAAAAGTATAGATATTATGGCTCTAAAACGCCTTATAAAAATTTCTTATAATAAGCTATTACCGGAAGAAGTAAAAAAAGTAGAGCTCTCAAAAGATTTCAGACACATTTCTGATTCTTTGAATTTCATAAGAGATTCCTCTCCAGAATTAATATCTTCCGTATATCTTCTTTTGCCAACAGAAGATGAAAATATGGCAAAATACCTTGTTGATGCAGACTTAATTGCTGATTTGGAGAGAAATAAAGAAACAAACGGCATTTCACATTTTAACTCTTTGCTTGATATGTCAACTTACCCCGTAATGAAAAAAGCGATAAAAGAAAATAAAATCTGTGTCGAAGACAAATATTATTATGATTATGAGGAAAAGGTAAACTCTCTAAGTGCTTATGCACCTGTTTTTGACCAGGAAACAGATAAAATGATCGCTTTACTTGGAGTGGATGTGACTGATAAAAATGTAAGAAAGATTCTACTTACTACAGTTCATCTTTCTTTTGTAATTGGCGTGGGGGCACTTCTTTTTTCAATTCTACTTTCTATTTTTGTAGGGACATCCTTTACAAAGGGAATAAGAATTCTTGATAAAATAGTTTCAAAATTTGGCGAGAGGGACTTCTCCATTAGAGCCGATTTGAAAATTAGGGATGAAGTGGGTAAACTTGCATTCAGTTTTAATATTATGGCACAAACAATTCAGGAATACAGCAATGAGATAGAGGCTTTGTTGAGGGCTTATAATAGATTTGTGCCTCATGATTTTTTAGATTTTCTTTCAAAAAAAAGCATAGTTGATGTCAGGCTCGGTGATAGCGTAGAAAAAGAATTTACAATATTATTTTCTGATATACGCTTTTTTACTACTCTGTCAGAAACGATGACACCAGAAGAAAATTTTAAATTCATTAATTCTTATCTCTCAAGGGTTGGACCTGAAATCAGAAAAAATAATGGATTTATAGACAAATACATTGGAGATGCAATTATGGCACTTTTTCCCCATAAAACGGGGAATGCTGTAAATTCTGCCATTTCTATGAGATATAAGCTAAGGGAATATAACCAGCACAGAAAAAATTATGGCTATGTACCAATAGATATTGGTATAGGTATTCATGGTGGAAAATTAATGCTCGGCACTGTTGGAGAAGAAGAACGAATGGAAGGCACAGTTATTTCTGATGCTGTAAATCTTGCTTCAAGACTTGAAAGTCTAACAAAACTTTATGGAGCCGGAATAGTCATAAGTGATTACTCACTTGAAAAAATAGAAAATAAAGATGATTATCTATATCGTTTTCTTGATAAAGTCTGTGTAAAAGGGAAAAGCACACCTCTCCAGATTTATGAAATATATGACGCAGACAGCGATGAACAAAAAAGATTGAAATGGGAACTTACCCTTGAATTTCAAAAATGCCTTGAATATTACTACGCAAAGGATTTTAGGATGGCTAAAAAATGTTTTCTTGCCCTTCAGAAGGAAAATCCTGAGGATAAAATATTTAAAGAATATGTTACCCGTTGTGAAAGAAATTTAAAATATGGTGTCGACGAAAAGTGGGATGGAATTGAACTTCTTGATATAAAATAAAACTCTCTTTAATAATTAAAAGAGTTGAGACATTAAGAGCAAAATACCAATATGGCCAGAAGAATTTCTCCAGGAATAAGAGTCCATCTTATAATAGCTAAAAACTCCCAGCCATCTTTCTCATATCTTAAAGCAATTTTATCATAAACCTCTTTTTCAATTAAACACTCATTAAGCCACTTTTTTTAATGATTGAGGATTATAAGTATTTTCTCTTTTTTTCATTTTGATTACTTTTTTCTTAAAATAAACAATTTCCGTCAGTTTAATTATAGAAAATTAAAATAAAAAGTGAAAATTTTAATTACAAAACCAGAAGGGAATAAAGTTTTATTCTTGCTTTTTCCCGGCCCAAAGAAAATTTGTAAAAAGCTTTTATCTCTTTGAGTACTGAGGTGCTTTTCTTGCCTTTTTCAAGCCGAAATGCTTTCTCTGAACCATTCTTGGATCTCGTGTAAGGAAACCTTTGCTTTTCAAAAGTTTATGATATTTTTCTTTATCAATCTGGTCAATACATCTTGCAATACCATGTCTTAAGGCTTCTGCCTGACCGGTTAATCCACCACCTTTCACAGTAGCATAAACATCATATTTGCTAATAATTTCTGTAATCACGAGAGGTTCTTTAACTGTACTAACATAATGAAGGGGAAAGTATTTTTCTAAATCTTTACCATTTACCAAAATTTTTCCTTTGCCATTTGGAATTAAAAAAACTCTTGCAACGCTTGTTTTTCGTCTACCTGTGGCATAAATCTTATTCATCTTTTTCTCCTAAAATATTATAACTCAATTTTCTTCAGAGGCTTGTCAGTAAACCTGTGAGTTTCACCGGGGAAAACAAAGAGGCTCTTTAACATCTTCTTTGCAAGTCTATTCTTTGGAAGCATACCTTTTACTGCCTTTTCTATCGGAAAACACGGATGCTTTTCTATCATTTTATTAAAAGGAGTTTCTTTCATTCCACCAACATAACCTGAATATTGGTAGTATATCTTTGTTTTTTCTTTTCTACCGGTCAGAAGCACATCCTTTGCATTTATAACAACCACATAATCACCAGTGATAAGAAATGGGGTATAAATTGATTTATTTTTACCCATCAGTATTTTTGCAATAGCAGAAGCAAGCCTTCCAAGAGGTTTGCCTTTTGCATCAATAAGATACCAGTTTCTCTGTATATCAGAAGTTGCTGGAATAATAGATTTCATTTTCTACCACCTAAAAAAATTTCTATATATTATATCAGTCTTACATATGAGTGTCAAGTAAAAGAGTTGATTTTTTTTTCATATTATTTCATACTTATATTGGAAAGTTATTAATTTAATAGATTGATATGATAAAAATATCAGCATTTTGTTTTTAGGAGGAGTCAGGTGGAATTAACAGGAGCTAAAATCTTAATTGAATCCCTTAAGAAAGAAGGAGTTAACACTATTTTTGGTTATCCTGGTGGAGTGGTAATCCCGATTTTTGATGTTTTGTATGAAGAAAAAGACATAAGATTGATACATGTAAGACACGAGCAGGGGGCTGCACATGCGGCCGATGGATATGCACGTGCTACCGGCAAAGTAGGTGTATGTCTTGCTACAAGTGGCCCTGGTGCTACAAACTTTGTTACTGGCATTGCAACTGCCAACATGGATTCAATACCAATAATAGCATTAACAGGACAGGTCTCTACTTCAATGATTGGTAGTGATGCATTTCAGGAAGCAGATATAACTGGAATTACAAGACCCATAACAAAACATAACTTTCTGGTTAAGGACGTTAATGATCTGGCAAGAATTATAAAAGAGGCTTTTTATATTGCAACCACTGGAAGACCGGGACCTGTGTTGATTGATTTGCCAAAAGATGTGTTAACTTCAAAAACTGAATTTAAATATCCCGAAAAAGTTGAATTGAGAGGTTACAAACCAAAAGTTAAACCTCATGTGGGGCAGATAAAAAAAGCTTTGGAACTCATAAACAATTCAAAAAAACCAATAATCTATTATGGTGGGGGAGTAATTTTGGGGAATGCTTCTTCTGAACTTACTGAGTTTGTTAAAAAGACTGGCGCTCCTGTTACTTCAACTCTGATGGGACTCGGTGGATATCCAGCAGATTATAGTGATCCCTTGTATCTTGGAATGCCCGGAATGCACGGGACAGTTTATGCAAATTATGCATTCCACAATTGTGATTTAATTATTGCCATTGGTGCAAGGTTTGACGATAGAGTGACTGGAAAACTTGATGAATTTGCACCAGGGGCAAAGATCATACATATAGATATTGATCCCTCTTCAATAAGTAAAAATGTGGTTGTTGATATACCAATAGTTGGTGATGTTAAAGAGGTTTTAACTGAAATGCTGAAAGAGATAAAACCTTTAAAGATAAAAGAGTGGCTTTCTCAGATTGCTGAATGGAAGGAAAAGTATCCATTAACGTATAAAAAGGAATCAGAATTTGTAAAACCACAGTATGTAATCGAAAAACTTTTTGAATTAACAGGAGGGAATGCCATAATTTCTACCGAGGTGGGTCAGCATCAAATGTGGGTTGCCCAGTACTATCAGTTTAAAAAACCACGAACTTTGCTGACCTCGGGTGGACTTGGAACAATGGGTTATGGACTACCTGCTTCCATTGGTGCTAAAGTGGGATGTCCGGACAAGCTCGTAATCACTGTTGCCGGTGATGGTTCATTACAAATGAATATTCAGGAACTTGCAACTGCCATTTGTCATGATATAAATGTAAAAATTATTGTGATGAATAATTCCTACCTGGGTATGGTCAGGCAATGGCAGGAATTGTTTTACAAAAAAAGATATTCTGGAGTATGTCTTGCTAAGAAAAACGAAAAAGGAGAAATGTGTGCTTACTATCCAGACTTCCTTAAAATTGCTGAGGCTTATGGTTTCTGGGGAAAGAGAGTAACAAAAAATGAAGAACTGGAAAAGGTTTTAAAAGAGATGATTGATTATGATGGTCCCGCACTGGTGGATGTCTGGATTGAAAAAGAAGAAAATGTCTTCCCGATGGTGCCGGCGGGAGCAAATTTAACTCAAATGATAGGAGGGTTAGCATAATGAAATATACATTATCAGTACAGGTAGAGAATCATTTTGGGGTACTTGCAAGGATTGCGGGACTTTTTTCTGCAAGAGGGTTTAACATTTCAAGTCTTTCTGTTGCAGAAACTGAAGATGAAACCATTTCTGTTATGACAATTGTTGTTGAGGGCGATGAAAAGACGCTGGATCAGGTAAAAAAACAGCTAAATAAACTTATTGAGGTAATAAAAGTAAAGGATGTTACTTTCCTTGATTACGTGGCCAGAGAACTTGCATTGATAAAAGTTTCAATAGATTCCCAAAGAAGGCGAGAAATCATTGAGATTGCAGATGTATTTAAAGGAAGAGTTGTTGATATTTCTCCAAATACAATAACTATTGAAGTGACCGGGGATTCAAAAAAGATAGATGCGGTTGTAGGTTTATTAAAAAACTATGGCATAATTGAAATGGCAAGAACCGGGAAGGTAGCAATAGTACGGGGATAGAAACTTCTGTATGATCTATTTTGATAATTCAGCCACCACTTTTCCTAAACCACCCCAGGTTTTAGATAAAATGCTTGAACTTTATGCTTCTTATGGGGTAAATCCTCATCGTGGTAATTACCACATTTCTCTTGCTACCGGAGAGTTAATTGAAAGGGCAAGAGCTAAAATTTCAGCTTTTTTTAATGGACATGGTGCCCAATATGTAGTATTTACTTATAATGCTACTGACTCTTTAAACATTGCCATAAGGGGAGTTTTAAAACAAAAGGATGAGGTAATTACCACAATACTTGAACACAATTCAGTATTAAGACCACTCAATTATCTGAAAGACGAAAGGGAAATCAAAGTAACTTACCTTTCACTGGAAGGAGAAAAAATAAAAGTTGAAGAATTAGAAAAGGCACTAACAAAAAAAACAAAGCTGGTAATAATAAATCATTCATCAAATGTAACAGGGTACACTCAAAACTTGAAAGAAATCGGAAGATTGATAAAAGAAAACTCAAATGCCTACTTTCTTGTAGATGCATCCCAGAGTGCTGGAATTATTCCTTTAGACCAGAAGGAAATGAAGATTGACATGCTTGTTACTACAGGTCATAAAGCACTTTATGGTCCTGTGGGGATTGGTTTATTAATCCTTTCCCCCGATGTTAATGTCAACCCTTTTCGTGCTGGTGGAAGCGGGTATGATTCAGAAAATCCATATCAGCCAGAAAGTCTCCCTGATTCACTTGAAGCTGGAACACTCAATACGATTGGCGTTTTTGGACTTGAGGCTGGAATTGATTTTATCAAAAAAACTGGTATGGCTGAAATACACAAAAAAGAGCAGGAGTTAAAAAGTTTATTTCTTGAAAGTATTTCAGGGTTTAGGGGAATAAATGTATTTACCTCAATTGAAAAAAATTCACCGGCCATAGTAAGTCTTACATTCTCAAATTATTCTCCAATTGAAGTGGCCACAATTCTTGATACTGAATTCAACATTGCAGTAAGAAGTGGGCTTCACTGTGCTCCATTAATTCACAAACATCTCGGCACATTTCCCGCCGGAACATTAAGGGTAAGTTTCGGCTACTTTAATACAGAGGAAGATATCAGGACATTATCCAAAGCTTTAAATAAAATTGTAAATTTATGACCTTAAAAAATCAAAAACATGAGTATTTTTTTCCTAAAAAGGAGTGAAGCTTTGAGAATCATTTTAGAATTTAGTTCTCCCCACAGAAAGATTACAGAATTGATTATTACCTTCAAAAATGCAAAAGATGAATTTTTGGTGGGCTTAACTGACGATATACATGATAAATTCTGGGGATTTGAATTATTTAAAAACACTGCAGGGCTTTCAAAAAAAGAAAAAGATATTTTTTATCATATTGCTGGCATTTCAACAAAAAAATTGTCTTCAGACTCAGTCATTGTCTCTGCTCCTTTCGATTTTCTTTTTCTTTATAAAATTTTTCAGTTTAAACCATTAATAAAAATAAAAAACGTTGAAAGTTATTTCACCTTCAGAAAAAGTGAATACCACCCAACTTTTTTCTTTATTGACAATTATCAGCGCATTTCTATAAAAAATCTTGAAAAACTCTATCTCTTGCCAACAAATTATAGATACTATGTGATTGATATGGTTCAAAAATCTATAATGCCCATAAAGGAAATTTTATCTCACGAGGTGATAACCGAAATATTTGAGGATGGTTCATATTATATTGATGAGGAGATTAAAAACTGCCTGATTTTAAAAAGAGATGAGGGCTGTAAATCTTTTGAAAAATATATTCTTCTTCCAGAAATTATTGAGGTAAATGATGGAAAAATCTACTTTGATATAAGGTTTTATGACAAACAATTTGAACTTTTCTGTTTTATTAAAACCGGAAACTTAGATATAAAAATAAATTTTGATGGATTAAGACAGACCCTTCTATTTCAGGAAAATTTACTGGTAGAATTAGAAGGGAATAGACTTGCCATAATTAGAAATGAAAGCCACCTCTACATAAAATTAAAGACCATAAACTCTGTGCTTCAGGCTAATTTTTTTAAACTTCTTGATGAGATAAAGCACGATAGAATCATTTCATCTGATACGAAAACTCTTTTTACGAATGTAGCACAAAGCTTAAGTAAGTTTGTTTCATTTCAAATAAATGGAAGGCCAGTAGCTTTTTATTCTATTGAATCAAAGAGTTTGGAAGTTAATATAAAAGAAACAGAAAAAATTGACTGGTTTGAGGTTGATTTTAAGATAGTGGTGGGAGGATATGAAGTTAAGTTTGAGGAATTAAATCAAATTATCGAAAATGGCTATATTTTAAAGGGAGATAGAGTTATTTGCCTGCCCGCAGGTGAAATAAATAAAATAAAGAGTGTTCTCTCAAAAGTCAAAATATTAAATAGAGAAAACACAAACTATGTAAGAAAAGAGTTTCTGCCTTTATTTCTTGATATTTTAAAAGATTCAAAAATAAAGCTGCCTGAAAGTGTTGAGGAATTTAGAAAGAAAATATACAACATAAAAAAAGGAAACATTCCCGATTCTTTTCTGCCACAAAAAATGCAATTTATCCTGAGGCATTATCAGAAGGTTGGTTTTTACTGGCTTTATACCCTTTATCAGTATGGCTTAGGTGGAATTCTGGCTGATGAAATGGGGCTTGGTAAGTCAATACAGGTACTTTCGTTACTGTATAAGCTAAAAGATAAGATAGGCCCGAGCATTATTATCTGTCCATTCGCTCTAATGAATAACTGGGCGAACGAAATAGAAAAATTCTTTGACAAAGAATTTAACTATATTATTGTAAATGGTTCAAGAGAAAAAAGAGAAAAGATTGTATCAAATGCGAATAATTATGAAATTTTAATTACATCATACAATCTCTTTCTTCAGGATGAAGAACTTTATAAAAATATAAAATTTGAATTCTGCATTCTTGATGAAGCTCAGCACATAAAGAACAAAGATGCAAAAAGGACAAAGAGCGTGAAAAAGATAAACGCAAGAGTAAAAATTGCACTAACCGGTACTCCACTTGAAAACTATCCAGTGGAATTATGGTCCATATTTGATTTTATAATGCCGGACTATCTTGGCACACACAGATGGTTTAAGAAAAATATTGAAAACCCAATACTGAAAGAAGAACAGGACACAAGAAAAGAAGTGGTTCAGATATTTCAGACTCTTGTCTCACCATACATTCTGAGAAGAACAAAAGACAGGGTTTTAAAAGATCTGCCTGATAAAATAGAGCAGGAGATTGAGCTTGAACTCACAGAAAAACAGAAAATTCTATATCTCGAAATCTTAAAGAGCACAAAAGAAAAACTTTTCAGTATTTTTGAGAAAAAAGGATTAGAAAAAAGTTACATAGACTTTCTTGCCGCACTGACGAGATTGAGACAAATCTGTATTCATCCTGGTCTGGTAAATAGGGAATTATTTGACGAAGACGAAATTGCAGTAAAACTTCAGGCATTGATGGAATTGATTTACGAAATGACTGATAGCAACCATAAGGTTGTAATTTATAGTCAGTTTGTTGAATTTCTAAAATTTTTAAGGATGAGGCTATATTCCGAAAATTTAGCGTATCTTTATCTGGATGGAAAAACAAAGGATAGACCCGCCTTAATTGAGTATTTTAATAAGTCTACAGATGAAAAGATACTCCTTGCCTCAATAAAAGCCGGTGGGGTCGGATTGAACATCACTGGAGCTGATAGTGTAATAATTGTAGACCCATGGTGGAATCCGACTGTTGAAGCACAGGCAATAGATAGACTTCACAGGATTGGACAGAAAAATATTGTCTTTGCCTACCGCCTTATCACAAAAGGCACAGTGGAGGAGAAAATAAGGCACCTTCAATTTAAAAAGAAAAAGATTGCCTCTGAAATCATAGATCTGCCCGAAGAATTATATAAAACCCTAAGCATTAGCCGGATTGAAGAGTTGTTTAGGTTTGAGTAATCTCTGAGATAAAATAGAGACTGCCCCTGTCAGCCTCTTGCTACCGCTACAATCGTCCCTCTGGTAGAATAACGCAAGAATTTTGGTCAAATCTCTCGGGAGTAAGAATCGGCAAAAACT
>FWPU01008362.1_pt1 | contig 17727 bp, 13 predicted proteins | sample 2228361 | NCBI WGS metagenome assembly FWPU01 (sample SAMEA103939777, study PRJEB20133) | metagenome
CGTCCCCCGCTGGCGGGGGACAGCCCCCGTCAACGGGGGCAGGGGGGCGATAGACCAGTTCGGCATCCTATGCCGACGATTTTCGAAGGAGAAACCTTGATGACCCAACCTGCCATCCAAATCACTGACCTTCACAAACACTTCGGCAAACTGCACGTTTTGCGCGGAATCAATATGGAGGTGAAACGCGGCGAGGTCGTCGTGTTCATCGGTCCGTCGGGGTGCGGAAAGAGCACGCTGCTGCGGTGCGTGAACCGTTTGGAGCAGCCGACGAGCGGGAGCGTGCGCGTGAACGACGTGGACGTGACCAGCGCGCAGACCGACCTCAACGCCGTGCGGCGGCAGGTGGGGATGGTGTTTCAGCGGTTCAACCTGTTCCCGCACCTGACCGCACTGGAAAACGTCACGCTTGCCCCCAAGCACGTTCTCAAAGTGTCTGAGGAAGAAGCGCGGGCGCGCGCGCTGAAGTTGCTGGAGCAAGTCGGCTTGGCGAACAAAGCCGACGTCTATCCCGCGCAACTGTCGGGCGGACAGCAGCAGCGCGTGGCGATTGCGCGGGCACTGGCGATGCAGCCGCAGGTGATGTTGTTTGATGAGCCGACGTCCGCGCTGGACCCGGAACTGGTCGGCGAAGTGTTGGAGGTCATGCGCAACCTCGCCCATGAGGGGATGACGATGTGCATCGTCACGCACGAGATGGCGTTCGCGGAGGAGGTGGCGCACCGCGCGATTTTCATGGATGAAGGTATCATCGTCGAAGAAGGCGCGCCACAGAGGATATTCAACGCGCCCCAGCAGGCAAGGACGAAGGAGTTCTTGCGGCGGGTGCTGGAATGGTAGAACGTCAGAAGAATGGAGTAATGGAGTGTTGGAGTATTGGAACGTCACTCCATTACTCCATTACTCCATTACTCCATTACTCTATTACTCTATGACGAATGAGACGCATTTCGCACGGCGGATGCAGCGCGTGTCTGCATCGGCGATTATGGAGTTAATCAAGACGACAGCGGGCGGAAATTTTATTTCGTTTGCGAGCGGGTTGCCTGATCCGTCGCTGTTTCCGGCGAAGGAACTTCAGGACATCACGGACGATATTCTGACCCGCGATGGCAACAACGCCTTGCAGTACGGCGCGGCGGAAGGATTTGCGCCCCTGAGGGATTTGGTGGCGCAGCGGTTGCGCGAACGGGGGTTGAAAGCGACAGCGGAAAACGTCCTCATCACGAGCGGTTCGCAGCAGGCGTTGGACTTGGTGGCGCGGGCGTTGTTGGACGCGGGCGATACGGTGCTGATTGAAAGTCCGTCCTATCTCGCGGCGATTCAGGCGTTTGACAGTTATGAGGTCAACTACATCACGCTGCCGATGGACGAAGACGGCCTGGACATCGCAGCGTTTGAAAAGGCGTTGGCGTCCTGCTCTCCAAAGTTAATCTTCACGCTCCCCAACTTCCAGAACCCCACCGGCATTACGTTGAGCGCAGAGCGGCGGCAGCGCATCGCAGAGTGTGCGGCGGCGAAGGGCGTTCCAATTTTGGAGGATGACGCCTACTACGATTTGCGTTATGATGGTGAGCCTCTGCTGCCGATTGTGTCGTTAGCGGAGAATCGTTGGGCGTTTTACACGGGCACGTTCAGCAAAACGATTGCGCCCGGCATCCGCGTCGGCTGGGTCTACGGCAACGCCGACTTGATTGCGCGGCTGGCGCAACTCAAGCAAATTGCGGACTTGCACAGCAACTCGCTCACGCAGCGTATCGCTTACGAGTTTTGCGCGCGCGGAAAACTGCCAGGACAGATTGAGTTCCTTTGCCGCTCCTACAAAGCAAAGCGCGATGCGATGCTCACGGCATTAGAACGCTCCATGCCGCACGGCGTTCACTGGACGCATCCGCAGGGCGGCATGTTTCTTTTCCTCACGCTCCCCGACGGGCAGGACGGCGATGCGCTGCTGCGTCGCGTGATGGAGCGCGGGGTTGTGTTCGTCCCCGGAGCCAGTTTCCACCCCAACGGGGGCGGCTGCCACACTTTGCGCCTGAATTTTGTCAGCCCTCCATATCAGGACATCGAACGAGGCATAACGATTCTGGCGCAAACGATTGCGCTGCCCGGGATGGCATGACGATTTTGCGCAAGGAGGCAAATCACTTGGTTTGGGGTGAGGAATGCGCAAATCGAGTTTGTGGTTGACGGTATGCGTGTTGGTGGGGTTGGGAGGGGCGGAGGTTGGCAGAACCCACGAAATCAATCTGTTGCCGACCTTTTCGTTTGAGGAGTTCTATCTCGCTCCGCTCCGCGTTCATCTGTTGCAGTCCAAAGACGTTGCGGACATTCACTGCCAACTAACGGAGAAGGACGTGCAGCGCATTCTGGGCAAGGTCAACAAAATCTGGACGCAGGCGGGGATTCAGTTCTATCTGGAGTCGCTCGTGATCGAGGATGCCGTCCATCAGGAGGAATACAAAGCCCTCAACGGCGCGGTGCCGTTGGAGTTTCATCAGCGGCTGCGCCCGGAGGCGTCGAAGGCGGAGGGAATGTTTCACGTTTACTACGTTCACAGCCTGTCGGTGAACGGCGTCTATCTGCAAGCTGACGCTATCTTCGTCAAGGACTCCGCCCGTCTGCGAGAAGTGGAGGGCGGCATGGATGAACCGCTGCCGCGCGTGACGGCGCACGAGTTGGGACACGCGCTCAGTCTGCCGCACCGTCAAGACCGCGTGAATTTGATGGCGTCGGGCACGACGGGATTTTCTCTCAACGATGTGGAAATTGAGCGGGCGCGGGCGAAAGCGAAATCGCTGAACTGGATACGCTCCGTCGCGGACGTCGCGCAGACGGCAAACGAGAACTTTCAGATGAAGAACGTTCAGACGGCGAAGAAACTTTACGAAAGACTGATTGCCATTCCCGGCGAGTCGGCGGTCAAGGAGTTGGCGAAGACGCGGTTGGAAGCGCTGCGAAAACAGGGCGTATGATTGGCGGTGGTTTCTGACCACGCCCAAACGCCTGACCGAAGGCATCAAGGCGGGGAGACCTGCGGTCAACGTCTGGGTCAAGGTCGGAAACCTCGACGTATCTATGATGCCTACGCCCCCAAACGGAAAGAGACGTCCTGACGAATCAGAACGCCTCTTGTGGCTCCACACGATGTGCCGGGCACCGCGTGAAGTCCGCTCACTTTATCGGCGCGAGTCCCAAAGAATTTAAACTTTTTGCAACTGACGCAAGAAGCGCGAGGTCGGCTCGAATTTCGTCTCCACCAGAATCCCCTCGTTGGACACTTTGAACAGGCGCACGCCGCTGTCGTGGTTGCTGCCGCGCACTTTGAGCAGCGCGAGCGTCTTGCGGATGTGGTCTTGAATACGGCGCAGGCGCAGCGCCAAAATCGTGTCGAACACCATCGCCAAATCGGATTCGACCACTTCTTTATCCGCTGTTTCTTCGCCCACCTGACGGGTGACGATGGAGGTGATGTTGTGCTGGGTGAAGAGGTCAATAAGGGCGTAAACGTAATCGCGCAAGCGTTTGATGTCATTGTCGAACGCCGGTTCCAAATCGGTGAGGCTATCCAGCACGACGCGCTTGAAGGGCTGTTTTTGCAGCGTCTCTTCGATTTCCCAGTAAAGGGCGTCGGGGTCAATCTGAATGGGCGAGTGATGGAGGATGTGGATGTTTCCGTCTTGGACCATCTGGTCGAGATTAAGACCAATGGAGCGGGCGGAGTTCATGATTTTTTGCGGCGGCTCGCGCAGGGCAATGAGCAAGCCCCGTTCGCCTTGCCCCACGCCTTCGGACAAAAACTGAAGAGCGAGGTTGGTTTTGCTGCTACCGGGGTCGCCCGCTACCAGCGCGGAAAATCCTTCGATGAATCCGCCTTCCAACATGCGGTCTAAGCCGCTGATGCCGGTGGGCACGCGCCGCGCGCTGTCGGCGACCGCTGCACTGCTGGCGCGGCACACTCGCCGCGCCATCGGGCGCGGATAGACGCGCATCCCTTGCTCGTGGATTTGCATGGCGTGCTTGCCGCTGATGAAGTTCTGTCCGCGCGCTTTGAGCACCTCGATGAACCGCTTGCGGTCAAAGTCGCGCCCTTCCAGCACGAAGATGCGAATGACGGCGTCGACGACGTACTGCTCAAACGACACCGCCCCGCGCTCCTCGTGCGCGACCTCCTGCGTCAGCAGCGTCGTGAACCCACCCTGCTTGAGCGTGTTGAGAAAACTGTTCATCAGTTCGCGCAGTTGCACGGGGTCGGTGGTGATGCGCTGGAAGTGGCTCACGCTGTCGAGGAAAATGCGCTGGACTTTCATCTCTCGCGCTTGTTGTTGAAAGAGTCCCTGCGCATCCTGCACCTGCCGCTGGAACACCGACGGCGAGGTGGAGATGATGCGCAGTTTGTTTTCGCGTTCTAATTCCTGCAAGTCCCAGCCGAAGTTGAGTGCGTCGCGGTACATCTGTTGGGGAAACTCTTCGAATGTGATGACCATACCCGGCTCGTTGCAGTACTTCGCGCCGTGATAGATGAATTGTAGTCCCAGCGTTGTCTTGCCCGCGCCGGGCGTTCCCTGAACCAGCACGGCATTGCCCTTGAGCATACCGCCGATGAGCACATCGTCCAAGCCGGGGATGCCCGTGGGAATTTTAATCATGTGAAAGTGTCCTCCCTTGCAGCAGATCGTTGAGAACTTGGTAGCGTTGGTCGAGTGGAAGATAGTAGGTGGTTATAAAGTCTTCGACCGCCTTTTTGACCTCATCATTGTGGTTAAACGTGAAGACCGCATCCTTGCCATCGCCGATTTTGTTGAGGACGTGCGCCTGTGACAATTCCTCGGCTGCGACGGACACCCTCTCCACGTCGAGTCCCAGCCAGATGGACAGACCGGTGGCGTCGTCCATTGCGTATTGGTTGTGATAGAAAAACGCCAACAGCTCCACTTTCGCCGGCGAATCCAGCACTGCGCTCAACCAGCCGTTGCAACCTTTTGGCATCAGCAACACCCGCTTACGAGTCAATCTCTTCCCCGCCCAACCGCCTCTGCCGTTCCTCCAACAGCAGACCGTATTGCCTCTGCCTCATCAACGGGAGCACCTTGAGTGACACCGGTGGAAAAAGTCCCTTGTGTCCTCAGCCCTTCCAATCCTGAAAGGTCATGCCCAAAGTTTAGCGCATTTGCGCCGTGTTGTCAATGACATTTTTTTGGCGGAAATTGCCGAGACATCTTCCTTAAAGGAGCGCGTCATGTTAGGATAAAACAAGGAACAAGGAAGTGGACGCGAAGAGAGGAGGTTGCACGCCATGAGTCTTTATCGTCGTTGGGTGATTTTGTGGGGCATGGTCGCCATCGGGTTTCTCCCGCTGATGGGGTGTGCCTATCCGAAAGACACAGATGATGAGGAGGTGAATCGCTTACGCTCCAAAAGAAAAGAAGAGGAACATGGGAGTCTGTTTGACACCCCACCCGCTGTGAAGGGGAAACTGACCTCGGACTTGGACGTTCCGATAGAGAGCCGGACTTTCAACGAGGCTCTGATGGCAGAGGTGCGCAAACACGAGGAACAACAGAAGAAACGGACAGCCTCATCGCCATCGGCGGCAACCTCTTCTCCGCCAGAGACATTAGACACGCCAGAGTCATCCTCTTCTTTGCCTGCCCATGCAGCAGAGGAGTTGGACAGGATGAGCCTGTCTTCTTTCTTAAAAGCCCCGAATGACTTGGAGTTAGCGAAGACACCGGCCGCGTCTCGTTCCCAACCTGCCGCGTCGGATCCTCCTCGGGAAGTGGTCGTTCCCGTTTCCCAAATTATGATGCGCTCTCCCGCCGACGTCAACAAGCTCCTGGGCGCTCCCCGTGAGAAAAGCGTGGGGGAGCAGTTCGGCAGCAGCGACGTCGTCTGCTACTATCGCGTCAGCGCGGACATGGAACCGGTGCGCGTGCTGTTTCAAGACGGCAAGATTTCTACATCTGTGACCGTGACCTTTCGACAACCCATCAGTCAAGAGCAAGCCCTGCGTCGCGCCGGGATGTCGTCGCTCAAGCGCAAGCCGCAGACCAAGGCGCACGGCAATCTCGTGTGGGACGGCGGTTTCGCATGGAAGGAGGGGCGGTTGACCTTAGAAGCCGCCGAAGACCAACGCGGCAAGTTCTGGAGCGTCCTCGCCGAAGCCCTGACCAAGACGCCCAGAAAGTCCAAAGTGAAACTGGACGAATCATGGGGCGTGGGACCGCAATGAACTGGGGAAGAAACACGCCGCCCCCTCTGCTCACAGCGTTTGCGGTGTGACGGGGAGGGTCGCCTGAAACTTCCCGGCTAAAGTCAGGATGAGAATAGCCCCTTTCTCGGCGGGTTTGGATTCAAGGTCAACAGCCGCCTTCCCGCTGGTGGCGTTCAAGGGCATGTCCAGCACGGGGGGTTTGCCTTTGGCGTAAAACTGCAGCTTGTGTTGACCGCCCTCGTTCACGACGGCAAGGTGCAGCAACCACAGTTTGCGCTCCTCGCCCTCTTGTCCCTTGGCGGTCACGGTGTGCAGTTTGTCGGCAGCAAGGGGTTGTCCGTTGGAGGTGGGACTGAGGTTGATGAAGAAAAGCACGCCGACAGGAACCGGCTCTTTCCCCGCCTTCCTGATAGTGTCCTCGGAAAGTTTTTTGTCGCCCATCAGAAAGACCGCGACCGGCCCGGGCGCGTAAAGCCCGGTGATTTTCGCCTCGTCCACGACGCACTTCACCGGCGCGTCCGTCACCTTGGCAGCGGCTTCGGCTAACGGCTTGGCTCTTCGATTGAGAACGTCCGCTGGTATGGGCTTCATGTTGAGCGACTGCGCCCACGCCATGACTGCGGACGCGCTCAATATCAGGACGACGACGGGCTTTTTCATGAAATACACGCTCCTTGTCCGTTCCCTATTCTCACCATAAGGACGCTTCAACCACCGCCAACGTTTCGCGTTGAATTGTTTTTCCGCATTATTGTATTTCTTCCCAAAAGATGCTATAATCGTGTCCACTTTGAGCAGCCTGCCTCAAAACGTGGGTTGTTAAGAGAGGGAGGTGATGCCGACCAGCGAACCTTGTCCCGTGGACGTATGATTTTGCATCCCTGAAAGGAAAAGGAGGGTTCATACATGGTGAATTCAACGTCACTCCCACGCCCCAGCGTGAAAGGAGATTTCTTAGCAGACTTACGGCACAAGTTGACGTACAAACTTCAGGAGGCTCAGTTTGACCTGTTGGGGCTGGTGGTCAAGGAGGTATTGAGCCTCAAAGGGAAAGTGTCTAAGAACGACCTCATCCGCCTGCTGAAAGTGTTCAAATGGGCGGCGAAGACCAAGCATCACAAGGATCAACTCCAGCAGGCTATTGACATCTGGCAGAGCGATCATCCCTCTCTGCAATTGGTGATGAAACTCTTTAACGACGTTCATCCCAACTACCGCGAGAAGTTCATCGTCAATCTCGCCATCAACGCCACGTGGCGCGGTGAACTCAAGCGGCGCGAGTTCAAGCGCACCGAGGGCATGAGACCGCCCTACCTCGCAGTGATTTCTCCCACCAATCGCTGCAACCTCAAATGCACGGGCTGTTACAGCGGCTTGTTCCCCCGCAATATCCCCGACCCCATGACGTTTGAAGCCTGGGACCGCATCATTCGGGACTGCAAGGACATGGGCATCCACTTCTTCACGATTTCGGGCGGGGAGCCGTTCGTGCGCCGCGACCTTCTCGATATGTTCGAGAAACACAACGATTGCATTTTTCAGGTCTACACCAACAGCACGAAAATTACTGACAAGCACATCGAGCGGTTCACGCAACTCGGCAACGTTGCGCCCGCCATCAGCGTGGAAGGTTTTGAGGAACACACCGACGCGCGGCGGGGCAAGGGCGTGTGGGCGAAAATCATGGACACGATGGACCGCCTCAAAGCAGCGGGGTGCGTGTTCGGGTTCTCCGCCACCGCCACGTGCTTGAACGGCGACCTCCTCGCGTCGTGGGAATTCGTAGACCTGTTCATCGAGAAAGGCTGCTTGTTTGGTTGGTTGTTCTTGATGACACCGACGGGCAAGGACGACGACCCGAAGTTCATGCCGACGCCTCGCCAGCGCGACCGCCTGCGGGCGCACGTCATGGAGATTCGGCGCACGCGTCCCATCTTCGTCGCCGACTTCTGGAACGACGGCTGCCTCACCGATGGCTGTCTCGCCGGTGGAAACATTTATTTCCACGTCAACTTCAAGGGCGATGTGGAGCCGTGCGTGTTCATCCACTTCGCGGACAACAACATCTTCCAGTGGCACGCGCAGGGCGGACACTTGAAGGACATCGTGATGCACAGCCCGTTCTTCCAGGCGATTCGCGAGCGTAACCGCCGCGACCCCAACCGCCTGCGCCCGTGTCCCATCATTGACCACAACGAATATCTTGAAGAAGCCGTGCGACTCAGCAACGCCTACCCGACGCACGCCGGCGCGGAGTCCATCATCACCACCCACAAGGAAGCCGTCCGTCGCTGGGGCGAAGAATACGGTAGATACGCCGAAATCGCGTGGAACAGTGGCGAATACGACTTCTTCAAGAACTGCTCGCACCTCTGGATGGCAGACGAAGAGGACTGGAACCAAGCCGCGCTCCTCCAGCAAGGCGGCTGCCAGTCCTTCAGCACCGTCCACCACACCAACGGCGGCTGCGGCAGCAACAGCAACGGTACCCACACCTACAACGACGGACGCAGCGGGCTGACGACCCTGCTGCCACTCACGAACGTCCTTGAAGGTGCAGAAGAGCATCACCCCGGGAATGGTTGTGGTTGTAGTAGGAGCGGAAATGGGAAAGGGAATTTCATTCCGCTGGAGACGTTGAGGCTGTAAGCCTCCTCTGTCACTCGAGCTCGAGTTCGATGCCCATTGAGCGTGGCACCGACAGGTCGGCATGGACGATTCCCTTGAACGACGGCAGGCAACGGCAGGCAACGGCAGGCAACGGCAGGCAACGGCAGGCAACGGCAGGCAACGGCAGGCAACGGCAGGCAACGGCAGGCAACGGCAGGTTATTTCCCGTCGTCTCCCGTCGTTTCCTAATGACGACAACCGAAGGTCTCCACATGGTCTTGAGACCTTCGGTCCTCCTTTTCGGCGCGGTCAGAGACCTGCCCCGCTCAGGAATTTCTTATCCTGTGCGACATCAACACTTCGGCGATGGAACCTCTTTGGTCAGGACACGCCTTTGCGAGAAGTTCGCACACGCAACCGCTAATCGAGGTAATAGGCGCATAGAATCAACAGGCGCTTGAAGTTCTCTTTGTCGCCCGCTCCGAGCATGGCAGCTCGCTTGCCACAACCTCCGTTATCATTTTGACGGCTTCCGTGTGGTCGCGGGACGCTCAGATGAGCGAATCATCACGGAACGAAAAGCGATGTAAGTGCTTTGCCTTCCGCCTTCGGCAACTTCACGCCCAGCAGCCGCGCCGCCGTCGGCGCAACGTCAATCTGGCGGATGCGTTCCAACACCTTGCCTTGTGCCACGCCTCTGCCGCTGATGATGAATCCCGTGTCCATGGCGCGCTTGCCGGGATGGTAGCCGTGCGTGCCTCTGGCTCCCGTGTTGTTCGTGATGAACTGCCCTTCCCACGTTTCTCCAAAGTAGTAACCATCTGACGCTTCCAGCGCGAAAGCCGCCGTGGGCAGTGTGCAGAGCGCGTCTAATTCTTTGCGCTCCACGATGCGGAAAAGTGTCACACCTTTAGCATCCTTCGAGGCTTTCTCAAACAGGCTGCGCACGCGCGGCGTTAGCGATTTGTCTTTGACGAAGACTGCCGCCGAACCGCCGTCGGTATGCGCCATTGCCTGCCAGTCCCGCACCTTGTCGCCGTTGCTGACGGTAAAGAATCCTTTTTCTCTCAGCAGCACATTGGGGTTGATGCGCGTATGCACAGCGGCAAAGCCGTGGTCGCCCGTCACGATGAAAGTCGTCTGCTCCATGATGCCCGCCTTGCGCGTCGCTTCGATGATTTTTCCTATCTGCGCGTCCACCCGCTCAAATGCGGCTTTGACTTCGGGCGCGTGCAAGCCTTTGTTGTGCTGCTGCGTATCGGTTTCCAGAAAGTGAATGATGAGCAGAGGCGGCTGTTCTTTTTCGATGAGTTCCACTGCCACATCCGCCGCGCGGCTGTCCAACCCGGCGGGTGACACGGTTTCCCACTTGTAACCAAAGCGACGTTCGACCCGCTCAATCAGCCCCGGCGTCGCATGACGCCGCATCTCCGAAAAAGCCGTCAGCAAACTGTGAACGTCGGGCACGGGAATCAAAAAATCCACTTGCGCCCCCACCGTCGTGGGCCACAGAATGATTGCCGTTTTCAAGCCGCGTGCTTTTGCCGCCTGCCACAGCGTTGTGGCTTTAATGGATTTCGTTTCCGCGTACCAGTGTCCTGGATTCGCCGGGCTGAAGAGCGTGTTGAAGTCAATTCCATGTTTCGCTGGACGCACGCCCGTCACCAGCGTCGCGTGCGCCGGGTAAGTTACGGAGGGATAAACCGTCGTGACTGCTCTCGCATAACTGCCTGATTCTATCAACTTCCGCAGGTTCGGTAAGTTCGCTCCGAACTGCTGCGGGTTCAGGTAGGAGACAGGACGGAATCCGTCAATCGAAATGAGAATGACGCGAGGCGGCTCTGTCGGTGTTGCGCTCCAGAGCAAGCGCAAACTCACGATGCCTGCCAGTGTGACCAACAGATAGAGCAATCGGCGGTGATGTCTGTCTGCCAACATGTCGTCAAACAGCAGCAGAGGAATGGCGGAGAACTGAAGGGCACTGAAAAGAAATGCCCGTCGTTCCCCGCCGTTTTCTGTTGTTTCCTGCGTCACGTTCCTCTCAGCGCCGCCACAATCGCCGCCGTGTCGGTATACTCATAGAATCCAGCGATTTGGGTGCATTACGCAGAATTTGCTGCCCTGTTGCCACCGAATCGAATTCGGTGTCTAACACGCCGGAACGGAAGTCTGCTAAAGCAGACTCGTTTGTCGTTCAGCCTGCTTTGAGCAGGCTTTGTAGCCGTCTTAGACGCCCCGATGCATCGGGGCGGAATGAGGGCTGTCACCGAATTCTGCCACCGAATCGAATTCGGTGTCTAAGACGCCGGAACGAAAGTCTGCTAAAGCAGACTCGTTTGCGGTTCAGCCTGCTTTGAGCAGGCTTTGTAGCCGTCTTAGACGCCCCGATGCATCGGGGCGGAATGAGGGCTGCCACCGAATTCTGCCACCGAATCGAATTCAGTGTCTAAGACGGCGGAACGGAAGTCCCGATGCATCGGGACGCCTGCCTTTTTCTTTCCAGCGGGGCGCAGGACGTCAAATTTGCCTCCTGTCTCCTGACCCACATCCGTCGGAGCAGCGCCTCCTTACCAGGGTTGCAAATTTTACGTAATGCACCCCTTCAACATTGTCAATCTCGACGCCAAACGCATCTCTCTTCTGGCATTGCCTTCGAGGTTGACACCTTCCCATCGGACCGATACACTTATCCATGTATGGAACCCATTACGTTGACGTTGGGCAGTGAAGTTGAACACGCTGTCCTTTATAAAGGCAAAGGGGCGTTTGTCGTTTCGGTGGAGACGGGGAGCATCGCCGAAGAGGTCGGCATTGTTCCCGGCACCGAACTGCTGCTCATTGATGGCGAGCCGCCGCGTGATGCGATTGATTTTCAGTGGGCGGAGGCGATGCCGTCGCTCACCCTCACCGTGCGCTCGCCCGATGGCGTAGAGCGCGAGATTGAAATCGAGAAAGACGCCGATGAACCATTAGGCATCAGCTTCGCCACCGACCTGTTTGACGGGCTGAAACGCTGCAACAACCACTGCCCTTTTTGTTTTCTCGACCAACTTCCGAAGGGCTTGCGCCGCACGCTCTACGTGAAGGACGACGATTACCGTCTGTCCTTTCTCTACGGTCATTACGTCACTCTGACCAACATGAAGGAGAAGGATTTCGAGCGCATTCTGCAATTGCGCCTGAGTCCGCTCTACGTTTCCGTCCACGCCACCGCCCCCGAAGTCCGCCGTCGCTGTCTCGGCAACCCGAAAGCCGCGCCGATTGTGCCGATTCTGCGAAGGCTGATAGATGGCGGCATTGAGTTGCACACGCAAGTTGTCCTCACGCCCGGCATCAACGACGGCGAGGCGCTGACGCAAACCGTGCGCGACCTCGCATCACTGTTTCCCGGCGTGCAATCGCTCTCTATTGTGCCCGTCGGACTGACCAAGTTCATGCCCGCGCAGCGCGGCTTGCGACTTGTCTCGTCAGAGGAAGCGCGGCAAGTTATCCAGCAAGTCCACACCTGGCAGCGCACGTTCCGACCCAAGTTCGGCGTCAACTTTGTTTACGCTTCAGATGAAATGTATCTGCTCGCGGGAGAACAACTCCCCGCCGCCGCCGCATACGACGAATACCCGCAATACTCCAACGGCGTCGGCATGGCGCGGGTGTTCCTCGACGAGTTGGCGGAAGTCAAGGGTTCAGGGTTCAGGGTTCAGGGTTCAGGTAAAATCTCTCATCCCTCATCGCCTCGCGTGACTTTAGTCACGGGCGCGCTCGCTGCTCCGTTCGTCCAGCAACTCAGCGACTTTCTCAACGAGAGCGGCATCGCGACATCGCAGGTCTTTGTCATTCGCAATGACACCTTGGGTGAAACCTGCACAGTGGCAGGGCTGCTGACAGGGCAGGACATCCTCCACCAACTGCGCGGACGCGAACTTGGCGACATCGTGTTCCTGCCGCGCTACGCAGTGAATGAGGAAGGATCGTTTCTGGACGAGATGACTGTCGCGCAGTTAGAACAAGAACTCGGCGTCAAATGCAACGCCAGCACCTACGGACCGCGCGGGGTTGTTGAAAGCCTCTAAAAGCATATTTGAGAAATCGCAAAGTCACTGAAATTCTGCCGCTCTAAGCGGTCAGGGCAACTTGTAACTGTAAACGTGGGAGCCATTGGCGAAGTAAATGCGCCCGTTCAGGATGTCCCCACCGTAGGCAATCGGCACAGGCGACTGAGCGAGCATCGTGATGCGGAACGTGCGCGGTTCGACACGGGCGACGCCTTTGGTGAAGAGGACGTAGACTTCGCCTTTCGGTCCCCGCACGAACGCGCGCGGTCCCTGCTGGGAGGCGCAGCGCCCGAACTCGGCTTCCGTGTTCTGTTCGTGAACGACTTTCCGCTGCGCGGGGTCGAAAACGAAGAAACGCACACGGTCGGCGAAGCCGTAAACCAGTCCCTCCGGGCTGACGCACATATCGGTATACTCCTGCACCCCGGGAAACACGACTTGATGCCATTCGACCTTCTTCGTCGCCATGTCCATGAGATAGAGTTCCGCCTCTTTCGCCTTCCTTTCACCGCCGGTGCCGGGGCTGGTGGTCGTGCCGCCCAACAGTTTCCCGCCCGGCAGCGCGACCAAACTCACAGTGGAATGTTCCGGGATAACGTCTTTGTGCGTGAGCAGCACGCTCTTTTTCGTCTCGCGATCCCAGAACAAAAGCCCGCCGCCGGTGAATCCGTAGCCGGGCGTCCCCGCCAGCACGAGAGTCTTGCCGTCTGGGTGCGCGAGGAGTTCGTGTGGGCGGTTGATGGTCGGTTCGCTCTGGATGAGGAAGAGCGGGTTGCAGTCAGGCTTGTTGGGCACGGTGTCCACCCACGGCTTGAAAGGGTCCCACTCTAACAGAAACCCGCCGCCGTAGCCGCCGACGAAGAAACGGTCTCCCTGCCGCGCTACCGTGTTCCACTGAACGTAGCAGGCGCGATTAATCCACTCGTCCTTCTGCGGGTTGTAGGAGAAGAAGCGGAAGGGGAACGCCGTGCCGCCGCAGATGGTATTGTCGGGCGCCGTCGCCAATCCCATGATGTGCGCGCCTTCGGTTTTGTAGGTGAAGCGGACGGTTTTTTCGGTTTTGCCCTTGGGGTCTTCGACGACCAACACGCGCTCAACGAGGTCAAATTTTTTAATGCGTTTGCCGTCAGGGAATACGGTGTGGAACAGCCCTTGACTGCCGGCGATGTAGGGCTTGGCTTGAATTTTCGTGTGCGTGCCAATGCGCGTGACCTGCCCTTTGTAGAGGACGTGCCAGTTGTCGTTCTGCCCCTGAATCGGCTGCCCGTAGACTTTGCCGTCCACGTCGCGGTAAACGTAGCCGTAACCGTGACCGCGCTGCTCTTCGGGCACGATGGGAGTCGCTTTGCCGGTCTTGGGATCGAAGGCGATGATCTGACTCGCCGTGCTGCCAACGCCGAAGTAGACCCAGTCCGTATCATCAGCGGCGACGAAGCGGGGATACTGCGCCCAGTTCTGTTTGTAAACCTGTCCGTAATCCTTGAACTCGCGGGTCTTGGGGTTGAAGGAGGCGACGCCGCTTTGCGGATACGTGACCGACCATATCACACCGTTGTCGTCTTCGGTCATGCTCATCGCCATCTGCGGCGCGGTCTTTTGCGAGAACGTGAAAGCGCGCTTGACCGGGTCGAACTCGACGAAGTGGCTGTTGAAGTGAGTGTAGAACTTGTTCCCGCTGGACAGGATTGAAGCGAAGGGGTCGTCCCCCACCGGGAAGGGCAGCGGGAACTCCTCGGCTTTGCCGGTCTCAACGTCAACGAGCAGCAGTTCATAGCACCCCCGGTGGTCTCTCAGCCATGAGAGCACGACATCGTGTCCCTGCCCATCCACCGTGGCGACGGTGCCGCGATGGTTGCTAATCGGAACCGCGACTCCGTGATGCGCGAAGCCGTTGCCCAAATCCTCCGTTGCGGCGAACACCGCCGTCACCGCCAAGAACAAGAGCGGCACGCCAATTAGAAAGAGCGGTTTTGTGATGATGTATGTCATGGTTGACCTCCTCATGGTGGATACCTTGGAGTAATGGAGTGATGGAGGGTTGGAGGGTTGAATGTGGACGCCTCCACTTGTTGAGGGATGAGCGACAGAAAGCCCCGAACAAGTTCGGGCGTCCATCACTCCAATACTCCATCACTCCATCACTCCAATACTCCATCACTCCATTACTCCAATACTCCATCACTCCATTACTCCACTACTTCTACCAGATTATCTCCGGTCTTGCAACCTCATCCTTCATCACCGGCGGCAATCGCCAAACGTGGTCGCCGTTGCGGTTGGTGAAGTACAAATGCGACTCCGACGGCTGCCGCGCGTCCCCGTCCGCCCAGAGCGCGTAAAAGTCGGGATGAGCGTTGACCGGTCGGCGCGCGTAGGTGTGATTGAAGCGACTGTGGCGCGTGAGTTGCTTGACCTTGCTCCAAGTTTTCCCCTCATCGCGGCTCGTCCACATCACCATTTCCCCGCCCGTGCCGTAGGGCTGCGGACCGGGTTCGGTGGGAGCGATGACGCGCCACGTTCCGTCCGCTTCGACGTAAAGTGAGCCGAAATCGTAGTTGTGGTCTGAGGTGGTAAACGGGCGAATCTCCCATGCACTGCCCGTCCACCGTGCCGTGCGCCACGTGCGCGGGTCGTTGGCAGGACCGGAGGCGTAGCCTTTGCTCGTCAGAAAAAGAATGATAGGACGCCCATCTTTGTCGAACTGCAAGTCCTTCAAATAAACCAGCAGTTTTTCCGCTTGATAGTCGTGAACCAGCGCGGGATTTTGAACCTCCGTCAGCGGCGGCGTCACGCGCTGGCCGTCCACCGTCGTCCACGTTTTGCCTCCATCCTTCGTTTCCAGATAGTAGAGATTCGTGCGGGCGTTCAACCCCACCGGGTGCGGATGCACGTTGAACACCGTCGCCACGCGCCCGCCGTCGCGCCCACTGATTTGGTAGTGCCCCATCTCCATCTGGGAGAGCGGTTGCGGCTCGTTCCACGTCATGCCATCGTCGCTCGTCATCCAAAACAGTTTGCGCCCCGCCGCGTAGCGCGTGTGCAGAAACAGAAACCCTTTGCCGGGCAGATGCCACGGCTGCCCGTAGGAAAAGTTCGTCGTCAACACACACTCAAAATCATCTACCGAATACGGCTTTTTGCTGCGGTGAACGTAGGCGGGGCGCGACGTTCCATGCGCGTTGGAGAAAATCCAGACGTAGCCTTTGTCGTCCAGCATCAGTGTCGGGTTGTCGTGCGCGTCATTGGTCTTCTTGTTCAGCAGAATCGTCGGGCGCGGCACCGTGCCTGTCGCGTGGTCATAGTAAGATACTATATGCAGCAGTTCGTTTTTGCCCTTCACCGTGCCGCCGTAGCAGAAGAAGGTTTTGTTCGCCTCTTGGGAATAGTAGGCGATGGGGACGTGCTGCTGCGGATAAGTGGCGAACCCGCCGCTGTATTTGTATTTGTATTCGTCGTTCGACGGCTGGTTGTAATACCAGATGCCCCGATAGCCGTCGTCTTTGGGCAGCGGCGGCGTTTGCGCCTGGCTATTCAGCGCAACACATCCAAGTATCATCAGCAAAATGAGACTGAGCCACACAACTTGAACTGACATTTTCACTCTCCGTGTCTGCGGGCGTTTTCTTTTTATTATTCGCCTTGCGGTCACTTCATCTTTGCGTATAAATTGACCGTAGGGCGAGAAATCCTTTTCCGCCTCCGTTTTGCAAGACATCAAGGGCGGAAAAGGGTTTCTCGCCCTACGGTTTGCGTCGCCTCTCCTGGGTGCATTACGTAAAATTTGCAACCTCGTAGGGAGGCGCTGCTCCGACGGATGTTGGGCAGGAGGCAGGAGGCAAATTTGACGTCCTGCGCCCCGCGGGAGCCCTCCTCCCGCCGAATCGAATTCGGCGTCTACAACGGCTGGAAAGCCTGCTAAAAGCAGGCTGAACTGCAAGCAAGTCTGCTTCAGCAGACTTTCGTTCCGGCGTCTTAGACACCGAATTCGACTCGGTGGCAACAGGGCGGCAAATTCTGCGTAATGCCCCCCTCTCCTTGATTCTCCTCATTTGGAATCCTCAATAACTTTCGTGTATAATCACCCCACCCATCGAACGGAGGAACTAATCGTGCTACGTCGCGTCGTCGCTGTCGTTTTCGTCGTGCCATTGTTTATCTGCCTGTCCGTGCGCGTGTTTCCACAGCAGACGGAACAACCTGTGCGACCGGGCGTGGCGGTGAATCACTATCGTTCGGCGGTGGACGAGACGCGGCAGCCCTACGGCGTTTACGTGCCGACCTCTTACTCCGACCGGTCGAAACCTCCCGTCGTCTTTCACCTGCACGGCTTCGGTGGACGGTTCAGCCCGCCGAACGCATGGCAGCGGCAGTGGGCGGATGAACATGGTTGAATTTTGGTCAGCCTTGACGGGCGTGGGAATCAGAACTGGGATCTGTTGGGCGAGGAAGACGTGTTCGAGGTGCTATCCGACGTGCGCCGACGTTACAGCCATGGAGTTTTATCCTCTTGAACAGAGCTCGCTGGAAGCGATATGTCAGACCGTTGACAATCCACAGGAAGTCAGGTAGTATCAGACTGGATTACCGAGCTATCGGCGCATCGGGACAATACCTCTACGGCGACGTGCGCAACGCCGCCGGTCAAACCGTGCCCCGCGCAACGCGGGAAATCGGGAACGTGGAGAAGAGGAAGACGCTGCGCGTCAAAATTGGAGTGATGGAGTAGTGGAGTAATGGAGTGGTGGAACGTCAGAATGACAATAAGAGCCTATCCCAAAAATGCTTGTCATTCTGAGCGGAGCGAAGTCCCGATACATCGGGATCCTCGACGAGTCGGGAAATCTCGCCGTT
>FWPU01008363.1_pt1 | contig 17726 bp, 14 predicted proteins | sample 2228361 | NCBI WGS metagenome assembly FWPU01 (sample SAMEA103939777, study PRJEB20133) | metagenome
TCGCGTTTATTAATATAAATATATAAATTTTTTTCTTTTTTATATAACAAAATTACAAAAAAGAGTTGTAAAAAAAATAGGATTGAAATAATAGTAATAGATTCTATTTTATTAAATAGGGGAATAAATAGTAGTGGTTTTAGGAATATTTAAGTCAATTATCAGGTAAGGAAGTTTTTTTTAATTATTATTTAAAGGAGAGAGGTTCAGTATGAACAAAACCTTAAAACTTTCATGGTTACTTCTAGTAACTATTGCCTTTCCTTCTTTTTTGTTTTCTCAGGAAGGCGAGGCTGGAATTAAATGGGGCGGGTTCGTTAAAGTAGATATGTTTAACGATTCCCGAGCGGTAGTGGCAGCAAGAGATGATATGTTTATGTTATATCCTGCTGGAAGAGTTCAGGTAACACAAGGACCTGGTGGAACTGCGACAAATTCTTGCGGATTGATTACAAATCCTGATGCCTGTCAGGTTTATATCTATGGGAACAATGAAGATTTGAATGCAGTAAAACAAACTTCTATTACTACAATTCAATCACGATTAACAGGAAATATAACCGGTCCGGATGCATTTGGGGCTAAAATTAAAGGATTGATAGAATTTGACTTCTTTGGAACTAGTAATAGTTATGCACATCTCGCAAGATTAAGACATGCTACAGTAGATTTTGACTGGGGAACAAATAAACTTAAAGCAGGTCTCTGGTGGCATCCCTTATTTGTTGCTGGTTATCATCCTGATACCATTCAATTTTCGCCTCTATCACCTATACATCCTTTTTCAAGAGCACCACAAATTCGATATACTCATAGCATAGGATTGGGTGGAGAGCAGTCCTTCAATATTCATGTGATAGCTTTATATAGAGCCTATCATGCGGATTTCGGACCTTCTAACAACGGACCAAGTGCAGCAGATGGAACTCCAGCTTATAACTCAAGGTTCAAAAGATGGGCAGATAAACCTGATATAGATATACAATTAGAATATAAAGGTGAACCTTTCTCGGGTGGAATTACCTACGAAATGAACGAATTAAGACCTTATGATAGGGTGGTTTCTTATGATGGAACGACCACTGCTACACAATTGGGTAATAACAAAAATACAGTTAAAGGTGCAGTATATCAATTATTCGGTAAATTTACAATTGATAAAGGTTCTAATACTTTCCTGAAATTTAACTATGTAAAAGGTCAAAATACAGCAAATAATATAATGTTAGGTGGTTATGCTCAGATAAAAAACCTCATTCTTGATAATGCCACTTTACTTGGAATACCTGCAGCAGATGTAGCTTTAATTAAAGCTTTTACAAAAAAAGAATATACACCCATCAATATAACATCTTACTGGCTTCAATTTACCACAGGAAAAGAAACAGAATTTTCTTTAATTATGGGTAGAAGTACTAATGATGGTGCATCAAAAGATATTGATACATCTTCAACTGGCTATTTTGGTCGTGGTTCCAATATAAAAGAAGTTACAAGTGTAATTCCTCAACTTAAATTCAAATCTGGAAAAACTATGATTGGTATTATGCTGGGACATTTTGAGGCAAAATATATGGAAGATGATAAATCGTATAAAGCTGTTACTCAAGCTATCAATACTCAAGCAGGAATTGCTGGAACAGATTATTCAAGCATAAATTTAGCTGGTTTTGTTATACCTAATCCCGCAGTAAGAGATTCCAAAGGTGTAATTAATAAAACCTATACAGTTGTAGATAGAAGATTACAGGTATCTGTTCAGCAAAACTTTTAATATTAAGGGGGTATAACCCCTTTTGTACCTTATTATTTTTAAAAAAAGGAGAGAGAGTTTATATGTCAAGAATGAGACTTAAAATCAGAATAAATTCCTATGGAGGTGGATTATGATTAGTAAGGAAACCCTTGAAAAATACTGGCAGGTAAATAAAACTCAGATGATCATTGTAATGGTTATCTGGGCTATAGTTTCCTATGGAGCGGCTTTAATTGCCCCATCTTTAAACAAAATTGTGATTTTTGGGTTCCCGCTTGGATATTATATGGGTTCCCAGGGTTCAATTACTGTATTTGTACTTTTGAACCTATACTATTCTTTAAAGATGAACAAGGTAGATCAAGAATTTGGAGTACAGGAGGAGTAAGATGCAAGATCAATTTTTTCAACGATTAAAAAAAGTGTATGCTATATACACTGGTGGTTTTGCAGTATTTGTAATTCTGATATGGATTGGGGAAGTCCTAGGTTTACTTTCACCAGCAGTGATTGGATATGTTTTCTTAGTTGGTACGATTGCCCTTTATGCCGCAATTGGAATTATGTCTCGAACCAAAAAAGTAGCTGAATATTACGTAGCAGGTAGAAGGGTTCCAGGTATTTTTAATGGTATGGCAACAGCTGCAGATTGGATGTCAGCCGCTTCTTTTATTGGTATGGCTGGAACAGTTTATATGATGGGATATGGTGGATTAGCTTATATTATGGGATGGACAGGTGGTTATGTATTATTGGCTGTAATGTTTGCTCCCTATTTAAGAAAATTTGGTCAATATACTATACCTGATTTCCTTGAATCTCGTTATGGTGGAAAACTACCAAGAATAATTGGTATTATAGCTGCTATAATTACATCATTTACGTATTTAACAGCACAGGTGACTGGTGTAGGTATTATTACAAGCCGACTGGTGGGTCTTCCTTTCGAAATAGGAGTTTTCGTTGGGCTTGCTGGTATTCTTGTTTGTTCATTTCTTGGTGGTATGCGTGCTGTAACCTGGACTCAGGTAGCTCAATATATTATCTTAATCATTGCTTATATGATTCCTGCAATTGCTATCTCAACGAAACAAACGGGTGTTCCTATACCTCAAATTATGTATGGTCAGGCTCTAGAAGTTGTTGAAGAAAATCGAGCAAAATTTCGCGAAGATGAAAAAGAAAAAGAAGTTCGAGGAATTTTGGAGCAAAGATCAAAAGATCTTAGTGAAAAAATCAAAGCTTTGCCTGCCAGCTGGGAACAAGGTAAGAAAGAGCTAGAAGATAAGTTAAATAGTCTTGCTGCTGATGACCCAGAAAGAGCGAAAATAGAAGATCAATTAAAAAAATATCCAAAATCAGCAGCAGAAGCTAAAACTAAATGGGAAGCTGCTCGAAAAGATGCGGCTGCACAATCAAAACCTCCAAAATCCTATGTATCACCTCCTTCAACAGCAGTAGATTATGCTAATTTTATTATCCTAACATTCGTGTTAATGATTGGAACAGCAGGATTACCTCATATTCTAATGAGATTTTATACGACTCCTACTGTAAGAGAAGCACGCTCTTCCGCAGGTTGGGCATTATTCTTTATTTTCCTTCTTTATTTTACAGCCCCTGCTTATGCAGCATTTTATGGAAGTGAAATTATTCGAGAAATAGTAGGCAAAGCTTTCTCAGAATTACCTGCATGGGTTGCTAACTGGGGAAAAGTAGGATTGGTGAACATAACTGATGTAAATGGAGATGGTATTGTACAATTTGCAGAAGTGATAGTTAGACCGGATGCTATTGTTCTTGCTACTCCTGAGATTGCAGGATTGCCTTATGTGATTGCAGGTCTGGTAGCTGCTGGTGGATTGGCTGCTGCTCTCTCAACTGCGGATGGTTTGTTAATTACCATTTCCAATGCAATTGCACATGACCTGTATTATAAAATTTTAAATCCTAATATATCTCCCTCTACACGTGTTGCAATTGGAAAATCCTTATTATTAGTAGTAGCAGCAATAGGTGCCTATGTGGCAAGTTTCAGACTTGCAATAATTGTAGAATTAGTAGCATGGGCTTTTTCATTAGCTGCATCGACTTTCTTTGCTCAAGTTTTATTAGGAATCTGGGATAAACGAAGCAATAAGGCTGGTGCGGTTACTGGAATGCTGGTAGGTTTAGCTGTTTGTTTATTTTATATGGTTGGTAGCCGCTTCTTTGGATTAGATTGGTTTGGAATAAAAACTGTAAATTCTGGAATCTTTGGATTTACTGCAAATTTAATCGTTTCTATTGTGGTATCTCGCTTAACTACTCCTCCACCTCAGGAAGTGCAGGATTTTGTTGATCATATTCGTTATCCAAAAGGTGCAGTTACACACTTAGCGGAAGAATAAAAATGCTGGTGTATCAACTTATCAATTATACAATTTCTTTTTTAATGTGGCTCGTGATTGGGCGAGCCATTGTTTCTTTTTTTACTAATGATTTGAATAATTTTATTTATCATTTTTTTTATAAATTTACAGAGCCTTTTTATAGATTATTTCGCTTTTTGCCCTGTTGTAAAACCTTAGCTATCTTAATTAGTCTGCTGTCTCTTAGAATTGTATTGTTCTATAACAGACATATTTTTATTGATTAATATGGATTCGAATCAAACGATTCAATATCAGGATTCTGGTTTAGTTACTTTTGATGCACAATTCATATTTACATATAAATTTTTCTGGAGGTTTATTTCTCTTGCTCATTTGATTTCAACCCTTGCCTACCTTGTGTATAATTATTACATAAATTCCCCTATAAGTATTTTTTTATATTTAACAATTTTTTTGTATTCAATTATTTCCAGTTTTATATTATGGGAATATTCTTCTTTTTTTAATAAAATCAAATTTATTGTATTAATTATTTATAGTCTGATTTATTATTATATTTTACCCATAAAAGAATTAGCTTTTTTTCACCCTGTAAGTGTTTTTTTAATGATTACATTGCTGGATAAATCAAAATTTATAATTTATACTTATATTATTTATGTTTTGATTTCTATTGTTGCTTTATTTGTTAATATAATAAACTATGAAGGTTTATTTATAAATAATTTTTATTTGTTTATATCTGCATTTTTATCTTTTTACATCAGTAATGTTTTTAAAAAAAATAGTTTTCAATTAGCAGATAATCAAATTTCTCTGGAATCCCTTAAAGAGGATTATAATAAAATCTTAAAAGAATATAAGGAGTTTAGCTCAAATTCTGAACAAAATTTGTTATTTTATCAAAATGTTTCAGATGATATTGCAAGAAATGCAGAAGCAATTTTACAGAATACAAATGCTATAAAAGAAAGAATTGTCAATCAAACACAAAGTATTCAATTATTAAATAAAGCTTTGCTGGAGCTTAAGGAAAGTGTTGAAAATACAACAACCAATATTGCAAAAACTGTGGAATTAGCTGATTATTCCACAAAAAATGCTGAAAAAGGAAAAATTGAAATCCATAAAACTATACAATCTTTATATACTCTTTCAGAAATGGTAGAAAAATCGTCAAAGGCTACCGAAAGACTTGTTCAATCCATTCAAAAAATTAATAAAATTTTAAGAACTATAGAAGAAATAGCAGAAAAAACCAATTTGTTAGCATTAAATGCAGCTATCGAAGCAGCCAGAACCGGAGAAGCAGGTAAGGGTTTTGCAGTAGTAGCTGATGAGGTATCCAAATTAGCTGAAAGGACAAGAATAGCTGTAAAAGAAATTTCTATGACAATTTCAGAGTTACATCACCAAAGTGATGAAACACTGAAGATTATTTCATCTGGGCACTTACTTGCATCCGATGGAATTTCTGTTTCTCAGAATGCAGAAAAACAATTAATTTCAATTATTGAAAATATTCATAAGCTGGATGAAAAATTACAAAGTATCTCTGCAATTTCAGAAGAACAAGCCCAAAATATGGAGCTGTTTGCTAATAATTTAGCAGATATTACCAAAAATATAGAAGGAAATACAAAAAGTGTGGATGAAATTCAAAAATCATTACAGTATCTGAGAAATGATTCTGTAAGTCTTAGAAAAACTGCACAGGAATTTGAACTTACTGATGAAACGAAAGAGGATATTCAACAGATTGCCCAAATTGCACAGGAATTTGCAAATGTTTGCAGTAAAGCTCTTGAAGAAGGAGTAAATAAAGGAATTATTACCCTGGAAGATCTGTTTGATAGAAATTATATACCCATTCCCAATACAAATCCCCAGAAATTTCATACAAAATATGATGCTTTTACGGATAAATATATTCAGGATATAGAAGAGGAATTTTTAAAAAAACATTCCGCTTTTGTTTTTGCTGTCTTAAACGATGATCATGGATATATACCTACTCATAATTTAAAATATTCTAAACCCTTAACAGGTAATTATGAAATTGATCTAATAGGGAACCGAACAAAAAGAATTTTTGATGACACAACAGGTTTAAAAGCTGCTACTAATGCATCAAAACCATATTTGTTGCAATCTTACAGAAGAGATACAGGAGAAATTATGCATGATATTTCTTCTCCTGTTTTTGTTTTTGGAAAGCACTGGGGAGCAGTGAGAATAGGTTTTAAAATTGAGAGAAAATAAAAAAATAAAAAATTGGAGGGAAGTATATGGTTGCTCATAGTTTAAAACAAAGAATTAGTGATTTTTTAATCAAGTATCCTCCTTTTTCATATATTCCAGAATCAGAAGTATTAAAAATAGCAGCGACGTCGAAAGTAAAAGTATTAAATCCTAATGAATTTATTTTTCACGAGGGAGAAAATCCAGTCAGTGAGTTTTATGTAATTTATCAAGGTAGTGTAGAACTAATCGACGAAAAAACAAATGAAATTATAGAAATTCTTGAGGAAGGTGATATTTTTGGAATTGCAGCCTTGCTGGCAAAAAGACTTTATATTTTTTCAGCAAGAACAGTTGAAGATACTATTTTATATATACTTCCTTTTGATTTTTTTAAAGAATATATACAAAAATATCCGCGTGTGTTGCGATACTTTTCTTCTGGTTTTGCTCCCGGGATGCACCAATTCAAAAAGAAAAAAATTGATTTAGAAGAAGATTTTAAGTCATTCTTTGCACATGATGAGGTTCTCGAAATCAAAATTACAAAAAATGTCATAACTGCAAAACCAGATATGACGGTTCAACAAATCGCAGAGATTATGTCCGAAAAAAATATTGGTTCTATTATAATAGTTAATGACAATTATTTTCCTGTTGGAATTGTAACAGATTCTGACTTAAGAAAAAAAATTGCTACTGGTAAATATCCTGTTACAGTTTATGTAAAGGAAATCATGTCTTCGCCTGTAATTACTTTTTCAAAAAATATTAGTGCAACTGATGTAATTATTGAAATGATGAAGCGAAAAATTCGGCATCTTTGTTTAACTGAAGATGGAACTCCCAATAGTAAAATCGTAGGTATTGTCTCTGAGCATGATGTTCTTGCTTTGCATGGAAATAATCCTGCGGTGATTGTAAAAGAAATTCAAAAGACAGATGAAATTATTAGATTGAGCCAGATGCGAAATCGTGCTAATCAACTCCTTAAAGAATACTTAAAGCAAGATGTTTCTATTGTTTTTATTGCCAATACAATAACTGAAATCAATGATGCTTTAATTTCCAGAGCTATTCATCTTTCAATTGAAAAAATAAATAAAGAAGGATATCAAAATCCAGAATTGAAATTTGCCTGGCTATCTCTGGGTAGTGAAGGTAGAAAAGAACAGCTTTTGAGAACTGATCAGGATAATGCTATTGTATATGAAGACCCTCCTGAAGAAAAAAAAGAATATGCCCAGAAATATTTTTTAAAATTGGCAGCTGATGTGAATCAGATTTTGATTCAATGTGGTTTTGAGGAATGTCCTGGTGAGATTATGGCAAAAAATCCCAGATGGTGTCAGCCTGTTTCTGTGTGGAAAAGTTATTTTAAGAAATGGATGGATATACCAGATGGAGAAGGAATTCTCAATACAACCATATTTTTTGATTTTCGTGTAACTTATGGAGAAGAAAAACTGGCATCAGAATTAAGAGATTATATTATACAGAATAAAAATAATTTCTTTATATTATTTTTAGCAAAAAAAGCTATCGATAATCCTCCTCCCATTAATTTTTTTAGAAATCTTATTGTAGAAAAATCAGGTGAACATAAAAATGAATTTGATCTTAAAACACGTTGTTTAATGCCTCTTATCGATGCTGCTCGTGTTCTCGTCCTGGATAAAAATTATTTAGAATATCAGTCTACTATAGAAAGATATGAAGCCTTAAGAAGGCTTGACAACCGCAATGAGAGTATCTATAAAGAAGCCATCGAATCATTTGAAATTTATTTAAAACTAAGAACGCAGCAGGGTTTATTCAACAATAATTCTGGTAGATATATTAAACCTGAGGAATTAACAAAATTAGAGAAGCAAATATTAAGAAATACATTTCATTCTATTGAGTTAATTCAAAATTTATTAAATTCAAATTATCAGCTCAATTTAGTAAGATAATTATGAATTTAATTAAAAAACTAAATTACATTTATTTAGAAAAAAAAATATGCAGTAATGGAAAATACCCTCAGGCACTATGTCAATACATTAATTATAATAAGAACGCAAAATTTGATCCGGATCCTGCTAGAAATCGATATGTGGTAATTGATACTGAAACTACTGGCCTTGATTATAAAAATGATATTGTAATTTCTTTTGGAGGAATTCGAATTGATAATCTGGAAATTAATATTAGCGATTCATACGAAGTAATACTATATTCAGATAAAGCAGGTAATTCAGAAAGTATTTCTGTTCATGGTATTCGTAATGCTGATGTAAAAATGGGAGTTGATAGAAATGAATTTTTTCAAAATTTGTTATATTTTTTTCAGGGAGATATTATTATAGGTCATCATGTAGAATTTGATAAATTAATATTATCACAGAATTTATCTAAAATTTATCCAGTAAGGATTTTAAATCCTGTTATTGATACTTTTGATCTTGCTATATATCTTGAAAAAGATGTCAAAATAGAAGAAATTAACTTTGAGCATTTTGATGGGGTAGAATATACTTTAGATCGATTGATTCAGAGATATAATATTCGTGCCAGTGGAAGACATACTGCTATAGGAGATGCTTTTATCACAGCAGAATTGTTTTTGAAATTAATTACCAAATTAAAAAAAAAGAAGAAATTCAATATTTTAGATTTTATGAAATAAAAATTACTTGATGAGAGAATTCATTGTTTTAATTTATTAAAATTAATTTATTTAGGAGAGAGAGTATGAATTCGAGTTTTCAGGAATCCACAATTAGCAAGTTAACTCAAAAAGAAGACATTATTGAACCACCTGAGTTTCTTAAACGAGGAGCTTTAATTCAGGACTATGATTCTGTATATATTTATTCAATAACTCAACCAGAGAATTTCTGGGGAACGATTGCAAATGAACTTTTCTGGTATAAAAAATGGGATAAAGTAATGGAATTTGAAGCACCTTACCATAAATGGTTTATTAATGGAAAAACTAATATTACTGTGAATGCACTTGATAGACATGTTACGGGCTCTAATCGATCAAATCGAAATCGTGTAGCTCTTATCTGGACTTCTGAAACTGGAGAAGAAGTATTGGTAACTTATGATAGATTGCTTAGAAGGGTGAATCAAGTTGCTAATGCTCTAAAAAGTCTTGGAGTAAAAAAAGATGATAGAGTTATTATTTATATGCCTTTAACTTTACAGGGAATATATTCAATGCTTGCCTGTGCAAGAATTGGGGCTATTCATTCTGTTGTTTATGCAGGAATGGGAGTTCAGGCATTAAAAAGTCGAATTGAGGATTCAAAAGCAAAAGTGGTAATATGTTCTGATATTACCTATAGAGCCGGGAAAATTATACCTTTAAAACCAATTGTGGATCAGGCAGTGGATGATCTTGAGTATGTTGAAAGAATTGTTGTTCATCGCCGGCAACATCCTCAGATCGAACTTACTTCAGAACGCGAAATTGATTTTGATGAATTAATGAATTCGCAACCTCAGTGGTGTGATCCTGAAGTAATGGATGCAGAGGATCCTTTATTTATTCTTTATACCAGTGGAACAACCGGAAAGCCCAAGGGGGTAGTTCATGTTCATGGTGGTTATATGGTAGGTACTTATTATTTATCTCGTGCATTCTTCGATATTAAAGATGGTGATGTATACTGGAGTACCTCTGATATTGGCTGGATTGTAGGACATAGTTATATTGTTTATGGACCGTTAGTTTCCGGTGCCACTGTTCTTGTGCGCGAAGGTGCTATCAATTATCCAGATCCCGGCATTGCCTGGAAATTGGTAGAAAGACATGGTGTTAATATAATTTTTACTGCTCCTACTGCTATTCGAATGTTTATGCGTTTTGGTGAAGAATATGTTAATAAATATGATCTTTCTTCACTTCGTTTGCTTGCATCAGCTGGAGAGCCTTTAAATCCAGAAGCTCAATTATGGGCTCAAAGGGTGATTACGAAAAATCATGGCTTTGTTGTTGATAATTTCTGGCAAACTGAGGTGGCTTCCCCCATATTGGGAACATTACCCTCAATGAAAGCGAAATTAGGAAAAGCTGGTAAACCTATGCCAGGTATTGTGGCGGAAGTGGTAGATGCACAAGGAAATAAAGTCCCATCAAATAAAGGAGGACTGTTAATTATTAAAAGACCTGTTCCCTATATGTTAAGAACAGTCTGGAATGATGATGCTCGTTATAGAGAATACTGGAATAAAATTCCCGGTAGTTATTTTTGTGGTGATGTCTCTTTTTATGATGAAGAAGGATATTTTGCTGTACTGGGAAGAGCTGATGATGTTATGAATATAGCAGGTCATAGAATAGGAACAGCTGAGGTAGAAAGTGCATTTGTTTCGCATCCTGCTGTTGCTGAGGCTGCTGTTATTGGCTTGCCCGATGAAGTAAAAGGAGAAAGAATCAAGGGCTTTATAGTTCTTAAAGCCGGACATGAACCATCAGAAAATCTAAAGTCTATATTAAAAGATCATGTTCGTAAAGAATTAGGTCCAATTGCAACACCTTCTGAAATTGAATTTCGTGATAGTTTACCTAAAACCAGAAGTGGAAAGATTGTTCGTAGATATTTAAAAGCACAGGAATTAGGACTGGATCCTGGTGATTTATCTACACTTGAGGAATAAGGATTTACCTGCATCTTTAATGATGCAGGTTATGAATTTAATATTTTCAGTAAATGTTTTAATCCAGAAAATTCATTTATATAATAATCAGGTTTAAATTCTCCTTTTATACCGTAACCGTAGTTGGCAAAAACAGAAGGAATTTTTGCCTTAAAAGAAGTTTCCAGATCTGTTTTATGATCTCCTATGAAAATCACTTCTCTATTTGATAATTTCCAGTCAGAAAGAATTTTTATAACTCCACCAATGTTAGGTTTTTTGTATTCGGGATTATCCCCACTGAGTATATGGGTAAAATAGTTTTCAGAGTTTAAATGTTGAATGATTTTCAAAGTAAAATATTCAGATTTATTGGTTAGAATTGCCAGTTTATAAGGAGATTCTTTTAAAAAGGTTTCCACTCCTAAGAAAAACTGCGATTCAATACATTTTTTATCATATTCCTTCCAGAAAATTTGGAAACATTTTTCTTTGATCTCTTCTCTGTCCGAAGTTGATAAATTTTTTTGATTATCGATTGCTTTTTTAATTAATGAATGCATTCCATCTCCCACAAATTGTTTAATGTTTTCTTCTGGATATGTCGGTAAACCTAAATTTTCCAGAGCTATATTTACACAATAGGATAATTCTGGAAGGGTATGAATAATAGTACCATCCAGATCAAAAATAATGCCCTGAATCATTTTTTGTAGAAAGGTCTTAATTCTTCAATCGTTTTAAGCTCCACATTCGAGAAATTTTCTTTTCGTTTTGTTTGTTCTGTATCAGAATTATGTAAAACCGCATTCTTTAATTCCAGAATATTTTTTTCAGTTTTTGGATGGAGTTGATAACCACTGTCATATATCATTTTGATGGTTTCAGATGCAGCCGATCCTTTTACATTTAAATAGCCAGAAACAAAAAGTGAATTTGAAACTTTTAATCCATCAGCTTGCCTGTCTTTTAAATACAATTCTCTACCTGCTGCCATTCGAATTTCTGATTTTGGATTAATTAAACGAAACAGGGATAAAATTTTTAAACACTTCTCTTCTGTTAGTGGTACGGGATTTTGTATAGAATTTCCAGGTACAGGTAGAAAGAAATTTACAGGTATGGATTCCACGCCAAATCGATTCAGTTCAAAAGCTACATCAGTGATATCTTCAAGAGTTTCCCCCATTCCTACAATAACTCCACTGCATAAACCAATTTTTTCCTTTGATAAATACTTCAATGTATTTTCTCGATCTTCATAGCTATGTGTTTTTGTAATTTGTGAATAAAATTTTCTTGAAGTATTTAAGTTGTGATTATACCGATCAAGTCCTGCCTCTTTTAAAATTTTAGCTGTTTCTTGATTTACAATAAGTCCCGCACTGAGGCATACTTTAAGATCGAGATCCTGAATAATTTTTTTAATTACTTTTGCATATTTCTCTGCAGAACTTTTATTAATCCCTCTACCGGATGTAACAAGACAATAACGATAGGCTCCATTTTGTTTTGCTAAATGTGCTTCTTCCAGAATTTCTTCTTCAGTTTTAGTAGTATATATCGGAATTTCTTTTCCATCCGATTTCTGAGCACAATAACCACAATCTTCTGAGCAATTTCCATTACGAATATTGTTTAAAATATGTACCAGAACATAATTTTGAAAATAATATTTTCTTAATAAACCTGCAATTTCCAGTAGTTGATTTACATCGTAATGATAAATTTCTAATGCTTCCTGTTTATTGATTACAGGATTGGGATTCTCCGGTTCATTTTGAATTCGATTTTCAATTTTTAATCGCAAATCTTCCAGTGATATTGGCATATTCCTAATTTTGAAAACTACTTACATAATCAACTCAATAAAATTATATTTTATTTTCCAGTTGTTTAATTTGTATAAAGAGCTCATGTATTTCCTGAATATTCTGTTTTAAATTACTCGCTTTTTGTATTAAAGAAGTAATTTCCAGATTAATCATATCAATTTTCTCGCTTAAAGTTTGTATATAACTGGTTTCTTTTTCTGATAATTTTTCAATTTCTTTGCTTATATTTTGATTTTGATTTACATATTCATATAATTTCTGGCTATTCTGAATTTGATTGGAAATACTGGTTTTTAATTCTTTAAAAAATTCTATAATATTATGAATTTCTTGATTCTGTTTATTAATTTTTTTTATTAATTCTGATGAACTCTGTATTCCTTCTTCCAGAACCCTGGCGCTTTCTGAAATAATATGATCTATATTCTGTGCATTTTGAGAACTACTTTCAGCCAATCTATTGATTTCCTGAGCCACCACTGCAAAGCCTTTACCATGCTCTCCTGCTCGTGCTGCTTCTATAGAAGCATTTAGGGATAAGAGATTCGTTTTTTCGGAAATTTCATTCATTACTTCTGTAATATCTAAGATTTCATTAAAGGAATTTTGAATATTGGAAATAAATCTTTCAAGGGTTTCCATTGCAGTATTGGCATATTTTAAGTCGTCTTCTGTTATTGATAACTGTTCTGTTAAAGAATCATTGCTTTCCTGAATTTTTTGATTAAATAAAACCATTTGGTTAATATTTTGCTGGATAATTGTAAAACCTTTTGTTTGATCTTTCAGTAATTTGTTGATGGAGCTAAAATCTTGAATAAATTCATTCAAAGTAGTGGCAAATACTTCCAGGAAATTTTTAAAATTTTCAATATCTTCGTTTAATTTTGATGCAAATTCCTCAATATGTTTTAGGTTTTGATTTAAAACATCTGAAATTCTCTGAATATCATGAAATATCCATTTCATTTTGGCCAAATTTTCACGATTAATTTTATATTGTTCAGATAAATTTTCATAATTTTCTTTAAATAAGGTTTTTAGTCTATAGCTAAAAAAACCAATTATGCTATAATAGAGAATTATACTAACAGGAGTTGCTATGTTGGCTCCTTCTGGTAAAGAATACTTCCTTTGATCAAAACTAAATTCCACCCCCATTGAATAGCTTAAAAAAACAATAAATAAAACCCATAAATTTACGTAAAAAATGATGAAGATTACAAACTTTCGGGTAAATTCAAAAAAGGATAAACCAATTAAGCTCATGATAGGCATATATAAGATGACTATACTTTTCCATAGCATTGCAGATGCAATTTTTGTAGAATAGGCAATCAAACTTATTGCTATAAATATTAAAGTAAAGTCGAGGGTAAAAAGAATCATAAATAATTTATTTTGTAAATCCTTTTCTCTTTTTAAGCTAAAGTAATATATAAAATTTATAATTAAATATAATAAAATTCCTATAAGATAGGAAATCCTTTCACTATAATTCATATTTTCGAAAACGAGTATGTAAATTATAAAAAATAAAATATTTATAAGAAAGCGAACGGTTATATAGCTCAATGGTCCATAGTTTTGCTTAATTTTTGCCTTTTTCATAATAATTATAGTTCATAGAAAAATGACTATAAAGTCAATAAAAAAACTCTAAAGTCTGAAATCTTTATCATAGCTTTCTATTTCTTAATTTCTATTTTGTGAAGCTGATAACATAATAAAGGATAGTCAGAAAAAGGACAATCCATACGAATGATCCAGAATAAACATTGTTCATATTTAATTCTGTCCAATCTTTCGGGTAATACTAAAAAAAAAGGTGGTTGAGAATTACATTGGGAACTTTTATAAAAATAAGCCGCCAGAAAATTTAAATAATCTTTATTATTTCTTTTTTCTTCTTCAAAGTTCAAACAATTAATAAAAATTAGCAAAATGATTATAATTTTTTTCATAAAAATTTTAATACTTATAAGTATATAATATGGGCATAAAGTGTATTTCTCTTTGACTTTTAAATACATTTTTATCTTCTTTTACATAGCGAAGGGAATAAGTGAATATTAAAAAATCCCACCAGAAATGTATGGCAATTCCCTGACGAATATCCCAGTTGTTTATATAATGTAGAAAACCAAAATAAATTCCTGCTATAGTCGGAAAAATTACATCCAGAGGAGAATTTTGAAAATGCCCTAATCCAAACAAAGCACTGGAAATGAGAATACCCCATACAGGTTTATTCGTTTTGTGAATGAAATAGTGATTCAAATATCCTCGAAAAAAAGCTTCTTCGCCCACGCCTGCATTAAAGCTTACTACTGTGGAGTAAAATTGCATATATCCCGATTTTTTCATTGTTGGAGAAACCATCATCCATTCAGGATTAAGGGGGGGATATTTCGTTTGGTAAGATAATCCAGCCAGTAACAATCCAACAGGTATGTAAAAGTAAGGACTTAATAAATATTTTTTATTAAAGGGTGCCATTACTAAATCAAGAAAGGATTCGTTATAATGATTAGAAATTCTTCCTGAGTCTCTGTAAGTAGAATAGGCTGAATAAAAAAATATATGTAGGGCAGATTGAGAAAATAATTCTGCATTCGCATTTGCATAAGTTTTTCTTTCATATTTTCCATACTGAAGTAGGGGATTGATTTCGTATAGCATTTTTTTCTCTATTAGCCTTTGCTGTCTCTGGTAATAAGTTTCAGAAAAAATAATCATTTGAGAATTTTCAAAAGGATTAGTTTGATATAAAAAGCCCTGTTTTTCTAAGTAATCAGCAAGAATAGCATCTTTAAAAGAAAATCTTACGAAAGTTTCTTCAGGTTTTATATAATCGGGTCTTTTTATCATTTCGTCTGCACCGGCTAAAAAGCTTATAAAAAGACCCAGCTGAAATGCACCTGTGGAAGTATTTCCCAATCGAAACTGTCCTATTCCGGGAATGAAATCCCATAAAGAGGGTTGATAAGTGCTTTCTGCAAAGAGAGAAAATCGTAAAAACAAAAGCATCAAAATTAGAATTTTCATAGAAATTGAAAAACGATGTATTTTTTTATTATTATTTGTCAATTTTTAGTTGTTCTATCTTTAAATTAGAAATTTATACTTAAAAAAATTCAAAGATAAAATTTAGTTGAACTGGATTTTTCAAAGAAAATTATGGACAATTGATGATTTATGTTCAAGATTTATTGTTAAATTATGGGAATTTTTGTGCCATCAATCATATTTCCTTTCGGATTTCTCGTGAAAATGGAATTGTAGGTCTATTGGGACCTAATGGGGCAGGGAAAACTACAACTATGAGGATCCTTACCGGTTATTTAAAACCTACCAGTGGTTATATTGAAATTGATTCTTTACCCCTCAATGATGATAATATTGTTGAAATTAAAAAAAGGATTGGATATTTGCCAGAAGCGAATCCTTTGTATCCTGAAATGCTGGTAAGTGAATATCTCGATTTTATTGGTGCTATCCGGGGGCTAGATCTTCATAAACTAAAGAATTCAAAAGAAAGTCTGGTAGAGAGATTGGAATTAGGTTCTCATTATTACACTCCTTTATCTTATTTATCAAAAGGATTTCGTCAGAGGGTAGCTCTTGCAGCTACATTAATTCATGATCCGGAAATTATTATACTGGATGAACCAACTACCGGACTGGATCCAAATCAAATTATTTCTATAAGGGAATTTATAAAAAAATTAGGGGGAAATAAAACTTTGATACTATCTACACATATTCTAAAAGAAGTGGAAGATGTCTGTGATAGGGTAATCATAATTAACAAAGGAAAAATTGTTGTAAATAAAATGGTTTCTGAATTACAGAAATCCAACTATATCGTTTTAATCGCGTTTTCTGATAAAGATTCAATTGAAGAAACTTTAAAAATGCTGCCTATAGTAAAAAATGTATCAATAGAAAGAATGCCCAATTCAAATTATAAAAAGTATATATGTGAGCTTACAGAAGATTCACCAGAAAAACTATTTAATGAAATAAAAAAAACAGACTGGCAAATAAGAGAATTCTCTACTCTTGAAAGATCTCTCGAAGAGGTATTCAGAGAACTTACTCAGAATTAGGAGGAAAAAATGAAGTTTAAATCTTTATTTAAAAAAGAATTAGGAAGTTTATTAAATACTCCCAGTGGATATGTTTTTCTGGTTCTTGCTATTTTTTTTAATCTTGTTTTTTTCTTTCTTGGAATTTTCGATCTGGTACCCGGCTTTTGGGATGCTCGTGTTGCAAGTATTGAATCATATATGTTATTATTACCCTTTACCTTTATTTTGCTTGTTCCTGCAATTACTATGCGTGTTTGGGCAGAAGAAAGAAAAACAGGAACAATTGAAATTCTAAAAACTTTACCTGTTCGAGAATATGAAATGGTGTTTGCAAAATTTCTTTCTTCTTGGTTTTTTGTTTCTATTGTAATTTTTGCATCGATTCCTTTAACTTTAACCATAGGTTTAATGGGGAATATAGATTGGGGCAAAACTCTGGCTCAATTTCTGGGTTCTTTTCTTATGGCGGGTTCTTATGTGAGTATTGGAGTGGTAGTTTCAGCTTTAACGAGAGAACAAATTGTAGCTTTTATAATAACATTTTTTATCAGTCTCTTTATTTTTTTAAGTAATTATTATTTAATTTCCCAGCATTTTCCACCATCTATGAATTTCTTTCTCGGTTTTTTTTCATTAAGTTATCATTATAATTCTTTCTCCAGAGGTGTAATTTTACTTAGCGATGTGGTATATTATCTGTCTTTTATGGGGTTGATGTTATATATAAATATTCAAATTATAAAAAATAAGTGAGGGTATATGGGAAAGTTAAAAAACTTTATAAATAAAAAAG
>FWPU01002928.1_pt1 | contig 17721 bp, 9 predicted proteins | sample 2228361 | NCBI WGS metagenome assembly FWPU01 (sample SAMEA103939777, study PRJEB20133) | metagenome
TGAAAACATTATTGGTTAATGCACTCTACAGCAATACATAAAAACTTAGGATATATGTTGTGGTTAACCAGTTGCGCCCGCATTTTTTAATTTAGAATATAGAAACAATGGCAACAGGAAAAAAATATTATCTACACAAAAAATTTTGTAATGTTAATCCAGTTATGTGAGAAGATAAGCTTGTAAAAACCAGTTTTATACGAACATTTTTGAATAATGTATGTTATATCAACATAACCGATAATGAATTAAAAATTAAGTCTTTTAAAATTCTGGGTTTTTAAAAAACAATACTATAAAATTTTTGACTGACTGCGAAAGTGATTAAATTTTTTTCATTGATTTATAAGTTTTTCTTATTGTAAGGTAAAGTAAAGGTAATAACAATAATATTAAGAATGATAAATCATTTTGAGCAGTGTCATTAATTTTCGGATTGATATAACATCCACCACCGACACCAGGCAGATTAAATTGCGGAAACTGAGAATTATTTTCTTGATTATTTTGAGTGTCATTACCTGAGGGAATTTCATCTCCATCATTACTATTAAAAGTTGTGGCAAATATTCCTATGGGGTCACTTATAATACCATTACCTAAATCCATATCTTTTTCTGAATTATCAGTAATGCTTATTGTAAAGGCAGTTCTATCAATATTGAAATCTACGCTGTTGGTAATATCACTCCAAATTTTACTTCGTAGTAATTTGAATATTTTACCACCTACAGGTAGAGCAGAAGGTAAGGTAACAGAAAGCTTAATCTTGGGCACACCTGCTGTATTGATTTTTACATTAAGTAGAGGTTGTATTAGACGCAGGTTAGAATCAGGAGGAGTTAAACTTCCTAAATCACCTATGCCATTTAATAAATCACCACACTGCACAGCAAAGAATTTTGGTGAGCCGGAAAATCCTTGACCAGGTTGAACGTTCATTAAGATTCTACTTGAACTTGTTCCAGGTAACTCGTCATAAGTTGAAACAGCAATTTTTGAATTGTCTGATTGTAATCCAGATTCTAAACTATCATCTACGTCATCATTATCCGCATCGGTAATAGTAATAACAATTGCATCAGGTGAACCTTTAAGAGCAATTCTGAATATGCCATCATCTGCTTCTATGCCGTTAACAAATACAGCCTTATCAAAAAGTTTTGTTCTAAAAAAGTATATTTCACCATCAGAAAAATTATTGTTATATAAAGTAGCAGGAATGACAGTTGAAAGCGTCGTAGGTAAGGTTGATGCAATAGAACTATCTAATTTTGTCAAATTAACAAATCTCTGTCCCCATGTTCTAAAGTAAAGTCCCAGTCTAACAAAGTGAGGTGCTCTATTGTCAGGCGAAGTATATTTAACTGCAAATATAAAATTGTCAGCAGTAGTTCCTGAATTTGGTTCTACCAAACCAAAAGTTGAATTAGACATAAATCCGGGAATACCTATAACTGATAAAGTCGGAAGAGAAAAATCGGAAGGTGGATTAATTGTGAGCGATAGAGAGTTACTTATAACACAACTTTGCTGACTGAAATTAGCAGGGAATAATGTAACTTTGAAATCTTTTAAAATTGGATTTATAAAACCATCAGTTGTTCCAAATCCAAACAAAACAGAACCTGTTCGGGTTGCTTTAATATTAGTTAATGTTTTCACATACTTACATCCTGTTATAAAATTAGAACAATTTATATCTTCTTTTACCATATCAAATACCTCTTGATTACCTATTGAATTGGTAGCATTTATATCTACATAGAGGCGAACAAATGCAGGTTTGTGGTTATCCTTATCTTTATATATAACAGAAAATGTAAATGAATCTTGAGGATTTCCAGAATTAGGTAAAACATTCCCACTTAATAATTCAGGCTGGTTGTTGCTGATAGCAATTGGCTTTCCAGTATCAAAGAAACTCGTAGTTATCCCACCTTGAATTTGAGCTGACAGGAATAAATTCCCTTTGAGAATACCTAAATTCGGATTTAATAAAGGAGGAATAAATGATATTTGGAATGAACAGGTATATAATTTCCCATCAGTTGTAGCAGCATCAGTTGGGTCCACCTCAGTGATTGTGGTTGACAGCGGTAAGATTGAACCAGAAAATTTAGGTATACATCCTGTGAGAGTGCTATTACTTGGGTCAGTTAATTTAAACTGCACTGTAAATGTATCCTTTCCAAAACCAACATAAGTTGGTGTTCCGTCTAAATCAACTGCTGAAGGTGTAATTATGGAAAACGATTCTAAGATAACAGGGAGCATAGGTATGGAAGAATTAGTGCAAAATATATTTGAACCGGTTGAGCATAAGGATGCAGGAGCTAAATTTAGAAAAACTCTTCCTGAGGTGCCAAAAACACCGGAAATATCCATATTTATGGAATTGAAAAGTCTCGTTTTACCATCAATAACAAATGGTAAACTACCTGAAAAATCAACACCACTACCTAAGGATAATACAAAACCACTTACCGCCCCTTGTTGCTTATATATGGGTAGATGAAGCTTTCCATTCCCATCAATTTGTATATTACCGTTTAATCCTGTATTAGTTCCCGCCGGTATACCTATCCTATTATTTGTAAGTAAAGAAGGTAGTTGTGAACTTACATCTGTTACAAAAGTATCTGTAAGCTGAACAAATAGTTTATCAAATATTAATTTGTAGTGGAAAGCGTCGGCACATACTGTGGTTGGTCCCGGATTACACAAACTATCACCAAAAATAACTTCAACAGGAGCATCAACATTTAAGTAAAAATTGGGAGTGAAAACTGCTTCAGAAGATATACCTGAAAACCCTGCGATTTTTAGTCCAAAACTACCATCGCCTATATTTATTCCTTCTGCTAATGCTTTTGTTCCAGCAAGTGCAATATGAAATACACTAATACCACTTTCTTCAACAAACCACAAAGTAGATAATGCACTATAAGGTGTCCCTGGCTCAGTATTCACTATTAGTTGCATTGTGTCACTATTTATATTAGCATTACAGAAATAGTCAGGACTACAAACATCGTAAAGTTTAAAATTTTTTCCAAGATTATCTTTAACATTTTCAATGGTAATACTGAACTTTGGATAAACAGAATCAAAGTTATCTATGGCCCCATCATTTAACTGAGAAAAATCACAACTCGGATTTAATATATATCTTCCAAGTGTAAAGCCATCAACTACAAAATTAAATTCCATACTATCAAAGTAAGATGAGCAATCAGCTAAGAATCCTTTCAGAGGAATACCTATTTCACTATTATTTGCAGGATTGAAAACACCATTGACTTCACCATTAAAATCAGTTTCGCCTGCAGTATATCCTGATAAACCATAATATAAAATTATTTCAAGGAATGTATTATTTTTATTAGGCGTAATACCAAAATTACTGAATGACTCGAGAATTTGTAGTTCAAAACCTAAATCTGCTTTTAAAGTAAGTTTTATAGCAAATTTAAGAGGAGGAAAACACAAAGAAGGTAGAGAGCCGGAACTACATGCCGGCTCCCCGGTGGGAACAAACTTTAAGTTTCTCTGCACAGAATCACCTGTTAAGGTATAGAAATCATCGCCGTATATAAGAGAACTACTTTCAGCATATCCCGGAACTCTCATCCCAAGCTCTAATCCAATTCCAGGTGGCTTAAAATTACCGACAAAAGGAACATGCCATTTTTTTGTAGAATGATCCAGATATGCTTTACCATTGATATTTACAAAATATGTAAGGTCACCGTCAGAAATGAATGGACCTTCTCCTACACCGCTTAAACTGTCATTATCAGCCAATGTTCTTGCTCCTTTATCGGAAGTATCATCTAAACCTATACCAAGTTTAAATCCAAATTCATCTTTTATACTATCAATTGTTATACTTGTATCTAAAAAAGAATTTGTGCATACATCAGAACCAATGCAACCATCACCGATTGCAATTCTTACATCTTTTGTAGGATCAGTGGGATTAAATACAGTTGCTGATAAATCAATTTTTTTTCTTATATAACCTGCAATTAATATATAGATTTCTTTTAATGGTGTATCAGGGTTATATGGTATAAAAATAAAGTCTTGCTCGCCTACATAATTTGGACACAATCGTGGTAAATTATCCTCATCACTGATAGAAATAGAGCAAGGTGATATAGGTTCATTTACCATTTTAGTTAAAGTGTCACCACATATTAAGTTAGAAACTAAAGTTATATCGTTGTTAACCATAGTTAAATCAAGTTGAGCGGGGTTTTTAGAATAGGTAAGATCAGCTAAAATAGCATTAGTTGGAGAAATATTTGCATCTGATACTTGTGGAGTTACAGAAGTATCAGTAATAAAACCGGTAGGACATGAACCGTATATTTCCAACTCACTGTCTAATTTTATCACTAATAGATTAGAATTAGGAGACCCCGAATAGTATGATATACCTGTAAGTATCAATATTTTTTCATTATCATCACCACTACCTGAGAATACTTTATCGTCATCTAAATTGCCAAATCTTTTTTGTTTAATTATCATTCCTTCACTATTCAATCTCAACAACCAAATATCAAAATCACCGCTCCCAAAGGAATTTGAGTACCCACCCAAAATTATATCTCCTTCATGTAATTCTTCTACATGTCCTCCACCACCTCCAATGTCATCTCCTGTTCCACCATAGGTTTTCTGCCATATTACATCGTTGGACGGATCATTATCAGTTAATACTGAATCATTCCCTAATTTTAAAACCCAAAAATCATAGTCACTAGCCAAACTAAATGAATTGGTATATCCAACTACATTGTAGCTAATGATATCTCCTCCAATATAGTCTTCTAATGCAACGATTGACTTTGCTACATCATTTCCTGCGCCACCAATTTTCTTTTCCCATATAATATTGCCATTATTTATATCTACTTTAAGAATCCAAGCATCAGTTTCGCTGGCGCCAAAAGACGTTGTTTCACCTGCTATTATTAAATTGTCAATTGTATCTATTTGATTAACATTTTCATCACCTGAACCACCATAAGTTTTCTGCCACAATATGTTACCAGAAAAATCAATTTTGAGTATCCATATATCGTATCCACCTGCTCCAGAAGAATTTGTCTTCCCAGCAAACACATAACCATTGAAGTCATCTTCTGCTACTGAAATAAATTCATTTGCAGAACCTCCATAAGTATTTGCTTCTTGAACATTACCGTGTCGGTCCAATAATACAAACAATATTTGTGTGTTTTGTGGATCTGCACCAAACTCAGAAGAGGTTGTATTACCAGCAATAATGTAGCCACCATCACCTTTTTCGACTATAAATTTTGCTTCGTCATCGCCACTACCACCAACTCTTTTCTGCCATATAATATTACCACTCTTATCAAATTTTGCAATCAAAAAATCTAAATTACCAGCAATATCAGTAGAGCCTACTACTATAAAACCATCCCCAGTATTTACAACATCGTTAGCAACTTCATTTCCACTACCATCATAAGTTTTAGCAAAAGTTGTTATATCTTTTGGAAGCGAGATAATAGCATTGTTTTCATTTACTACCGCCTCTGTTAGTAAGTCTGGATCACCGATACCGATATCGTGACCATTAATTCTTTGTAATTTTGAAAGTTTTAAAGTAAATCTATTGAAAAGAGCAAAACAATTTTGTCCATTATTATGGTGAGAAGGTGTAGAACAATTATCAAATCTCGGATCTGCGTCTAGTATGAAAATGTAACCTGCCCCGTTATTATCATCACAAGTAGGTAGATAACCAACATTTTCAGTTAATATGGTTATTGGAACATTAAGATCTGCTGTTTGCAATTTTATATGGACTTTTCCATTTTGGTCTGCATCTATATCTGTAAATGCATCACCATCTTTTGCAACTATTGATGGGGATCCAGGTAAACCTGAGCAGAGAACAGGATTCCCTGGCGTTCCTTTGTATATTTTTACAACCGCTCCTGCCATTAATCCACCAGTTTCATCTCTGGTAATAATTCCCGCAGAAATAAGTCCATCTATAAATTCCACTTTTGCTCCACCTGTTGCATTAAACCTGCAATTTAACCATTGACCAGCCGGACAACTGTCAATGTCAAAGTTCAGAACTACATTATCACCAATTCCATCAGAATCATTCGCACATACAAGTTTATCTGAATTACCGTCAAATATTGTGCCATGTCCTTTCAATATCCCGTTAGAATTTATCTGGCTATTTGAAAAAGTTAGGTGGCAACTACCAAAACCGGGATTTATACTCCTTTCAAATGTGACTTTAAATAAAGACAATATTTGACCATTTATAACATTTAACCCATTTGCATCCGTATCTTTAATAAGTGTAGAACCATTACTTATAAAAATCTCTCCCGTAACTGTAAATGAGTAATTTCCCAAAATAGCACGTATTGTGGATAATCCTGGTGTAGACTTTAATAGTCTGTAAACTTGCAAAGCAGAGCCATTGTATAATTCTATTGTTGAATCATCATTTAAAATTAATGTCTGATTAACGCTAAAATTTGCAGGTCCAGGCGTTCCACCATTACCAATTTGGAAAGTTGACCCTACTCCAATACTAAAATCGTTGGAAACCACAATATTTGAAGAGCCAGGTGTCTTTACAACGCCAGAAGATAATACATTTAAATCATAAAAATCAGCTGTCCCTCCTGGTGATAAATCAGGAATATCTGAATTTGAACGCCATGCAACAGAACCGTTTCCAGGATCCCACGAACCTTGATTTGTAAATGCTGTCCCTGAAAAATCTAGTATTGTGCCAAAGCTACCTCCATTTAAACTCCCACCTGAATTAATTGTTATGTTACCACTAACAATTAATGTGTTAGAAGTACCCCCCAAAGTTAGTATTCCTACAACTTGTAAATCATTTATTGCGGTATTCACATTTAGTGTTATATTATGGGAAGCTGATATACAGGTATTATCAGTAGGTTGTGGTATGCTATTATCATTTGTAGAATCACTATCACATCCTACATCCCAAACCGAAACATCGTTCCATAAACCACCTGCTTTACTGCAAATGTTATTTGGTCCTGAAGGACATACTATAGAAAAAATATTGAAAGGTATTATTAGTATTATAATAATTAAAGAAGAAAATTGAGCTTGGTTATTGGTGACTGAGAATAAATTACGAATTTTAAATTTTAAACTCTTCACTATATTATTCATATTTTCCCTCCTAATTTTTTCATTTATTAATTTTTCTATTAATATTTTTGCTTATTCAATGATATTTTGCAATTTCAAATATTATATTCACCATAACAATACACCTTGCACCTCTTGCCACTTTGTATCCACCTAAAAATTTTTTTTATAATTGCATTTTTAAAATATCTTTTTTCTCAGCTATGTAATTTTCCATTTCAACTATTTTATCCTTCTTCAAGATTACACACCTATAACAAAGATTATAAAAAAAAATCCATATTTATTATGGTTTTTCAAACAATTTTTTATACCCTAACATAAGTCGTAGGTTTACGATAATATAAGGCAAAAAAAATCAATATACACACATATATAAAAGCCTAAGAGAATTCCGTTTGTCCAAAAACGGATAATTTTTTTTTAAAACGATAATAAAAAATATGAAGAATATATGTATTTTTGACACTAAGACAAAGTATGCTTATATAATAAAAAGTTTTCTTATAACATTTCAATGTAGAGTTACTATTTGTAATAAAGAAACTGATGCATATAACAAATTGTCAATAGGCGTATATGATGGTTTAATCATAATTGAAACATTTCCCGAGAGTTTGCTAAATCTTATTACCAATTTATATGAAAATCACATAGTTTTGTTTTACATTGGTAGTATAAAAAAAGATAAATTAAGTGTAGATTACCATCTTATTGAACCATTTAGTTTATTGGAGTTTGCTATCCTTATAAAAAATTTTATTGATGATATAAAAAAGCGTGATTGTTTATATTACATTATTGCTAAAAAAGAGAATCAAAGCATAAACTGTATATTAGAAAATCCAACTTATGAGGGTGGTATAATATATCCGATGGACTCAAGGGTTTATAATGTTAATATATTTAATAATTTTTTTAGAAACATTAAAGGGGAGTTTGAAATAGATTTTCTATATAGTGAAAAAAGGAAGTCAGTGTTAGCAAAACCATTATTTTATGAATATACGCCTGGAAGGATAATAAAAGAGGTATACATTAATTTTATGTGTGAGAAGGAGGAAATGAAAAAAATATTTATTTAAGGAGTAAGAAATGAGAGCAATTTTTATAAACGAGAAAACAATTGCATGCCCAGTATGTTTTTCTATAAAATTTTCTATATTATCAAGATTGGACCATCCAGATGGAACACTTGTATATGAATGTGAATGTGAAAACTGCTTTGTCCATTTTAATTTTCTTGTTGATAAAAAAGGTGAATATATTCTTGATACTGCGTTATAGTTTTAATCAAATCAACATTTTCACATGGAACTGTTCCAATTTTTTGAATAACAATATTTGCAGCGATCTGTGCAAGTAGCGTTGATATTTTTATATTTTTTGTAACGATATAAGATAAAAGAAAAGTAACAGCAACAGTATCTCCTGCACCCGTTGTATCTACAGCTTCTACTGGTAGAAACGGAGGTAAAAATAGCGAGCTACCATTCTTTTCTTTAACAACAATTCCCTTTTTACCAAGAGTAACAATTACTATATTAGATTCCATCTTTTCTAATATTTCGTTCAATAATTTCTCATAGTTATCTTTAGAAATTTCTGAGCAGTTTAATAAGCTTTTTGCTTCTTGTTCATTTGGTGTGAAAATAGAAAATCCTTTTAATAAGTCAAATCTTCTATGTGTATCGACTAATACTATATCATTTGAGAGTAATTTTTTCAACTCATGTATGAATTCTACATTTCCAAATAACTCGTAATCATAATCTGATATAATAAATGCATCTAATTTATCCTTATATTCTTTTATTTTCATCAAGGTTATATTCCAGAATGTTTCTCTGGGCTTATTATTTTTGTATTTATCTATTCTACATACCTGTTGTTTTCGGGTATTAGCCTGAGATGTTAATACTCTGGTTTTTATTGGTATGGATGAGTTGGGAAGTCTTGTAAGTGTATCTATATTTATATTACCTCGCTTTGAAAAAATATCCAATAATTCATTAGAATAATGATCATTGCCTACAAATCCGAAAAGAAAGGGTATTGAACCAAGTGACAGTATATTCATTGCAGCATTTCCTGCTCCTCCGGCAGCAAATGTTTCATATTCTACTTCTACTATTGGGATAGGTGCTTCTCTGGATAGTTTTTCAGAGCTACCAAAAACAAAATGGTCCAGCACATAATCACCTATTACCCCAACCTTTAAGTCTTTAAATTTATCAACAACATTTAAAAGTTCGCTTACTACACTCGTTGGTAAATGCGCATTCATAAAATTGCTCAATTATAAAAAAGTTGATACTTTTCAAAAAACCACTCTTTTAGAAATTTCTGAGCTATCTTTAGTGTGAAAACAGTAGAAGTAAAATCCGCCTTGTTTTGTCCGGATATATCAAATCCTACACCATGAACAGGTCCTAACCTTACTATTGGTAACCCAATGTTTAACTCAGCAAGATTCATTTTCGTTAAAATCTTTAAAGGCGTTATAACTTGGTCATGATATATACCAATGCAAGCATCTATTCTCTTTTCCTCAAATAATTTAACTGAATACTCAAAAGAATATGGACCTTCTATATTTATATTTTTCCTTTTTAAATCAGATATAATGAATTTTATTTTTTCTTCTTCGCTATTTTTTAAAAATTCCCCACAGTGTGGATTAATACACAGGATTGCTAATTTTATATTTGTTTTATTTAAATAGCGTTTGTTAAATTCCTTTATTTTATTGGTAGCACTTTCAATGTTATTTAATGTTATATAATTTTTTACATTTCTTAAAGCAATATGTGTGGTCAAAAGAGTATAAAAATACATTTCATTAAAATAAGTTTGTAAAACATTTTTACATAAAAAATTATTTGCTATTAGTTCAGTCTGCCCCAAAAATTGAGGGTAAATCTTTTGTATGGTTTCCTTACACACAGGCATAGTGATAAATATTGGTAATTTGAATTTCTCTATAATTTTCAAAGCTACTTTAAGAGATTCCAGTGCGACTTTAGCGCCTTCTAAACCTTTTTTACCAATATTATCCTCAATATTCATATCATTACCAGTCGAAATATCAAAAAATAAAGGTAGTTTTTTTATGTTTATATTCCTTATATCCTCGCACACATTAAAAAATATACTCTCACCCATCTTAGTTAATAAATATTTAAATATTTTATAGCTACCAACTAAAATTAATTTATAATTGTTATTTACAAATCTGAGTGCTTTAATTAAAACTTCATAACTTATTCCAAATGGTTCACCACACGATATAATCAAAGGTATAGAATGTTTTATTTTTACTCCTTTTTTAAGATACTACACTTTTCAAAAGTTGGTCGGACATCTCAAAATTAGAATATACATTCTGAACATCATCATGTTCCTCTAACGCCTCAATAAGTTCTAACAAAAGTTTTGCATCCTCTTTTGTTTTTACTTCTACCGTAGTTTTAGGTTTTAATATAAATTCTTTTGTTAAGATTTCGTAGTTATATTTATTTAATATTTCCACTATTTGTGCCATACTTTTTGGATTTGCATATATTTCGTATGCATCATCTGAGCTTGTTATATCTAAATCAGGTATATCTAAAGATAGCAATGTTTCATAGAAAGATTCTTCAGATTTAACACTTCTTTGTGCAACTTTTATATAAATTTTTCTATCAAAATTCCACATAACTGCATTAGCAGAGGCCAAACTACCACCTTTTATGTCAAAAATTTTGCGAATTTCAGATATTGTCCTATTTTTATTATCTGTTATTACTTCAACAACAATTCCTACACCCTGATGACCAAATCCCTCTAAATACGACGTCTGTAAATTTTGGCTCTCTTTGTCCCTCGCTTTATTTATAGCCTTTTCAATTGTATCTTTTGATATACCAGCATCTTTAGCTTTATCTATAGCAAGCTCTAACTGAGGATTAAATTCAACATTTGTCCCACCACTCATAGCAGCTGTCGTTATAAGTCGTATTAACTTCGAATACAATTTACCTTTCCTTGCATCCTGTAATTCTTTTTTATGCCTTATTCTTGCCCAATGACTATGTCCAGACATTTTGACCTTTACAGTTATATTATTATAAATTGTTATAATTTATAATTATTTTAAGTTTAGTAATCATAAAGTTTGGAATACACCAGCAATATAGCTATTACCCCACCCTCAAAAACCTAATCAGTATTAACTACAATATTTTAGAAAATTGTGAAATGTTGATGTTAGAACTCAAAAAATAGATTTACAAAAAATGAGGGTTTCAAAAATACTCAATTCTTTTAAAGTATCAAATAGGAATATGACTTACTATAATGAACCTAATAAATGTTCTAAATATTCCATAACCTTTCATAATGTTGCTTTCAAAATCTTCATTTTACACATACCACAAAATTTTTGTAAATTATAATGAATATTCGTAAAATGCATATAGTTATTGGAACAAGAGGAAGTAAATTAGCTTTATATAATACAAAAAAAGTTATTAATGCAATAAAAAATGTTTATAAAAAAAATATAAGTATTAGCATAAAAGTCATAAAAAGTTATGGTGATATAGATAATAGAAATTTGCAGGATATGCAAGAACGCGGGATCTTTACAAAAGCATTAGAGGAAGAACTTTTAAAAGATAAGATTGATATAGCCATACATAGTTTTAAGGATTTACCAACTGATTTAACACCCGGATTATTTGTTATCGGGACATTAACAAGGGAAAATGTATTTGATATAGTTATAACGAAAAACGGCGAGAAATTATCAGAATTACCCCCTGCCAGTTTTATAGGAACGGGTAGTATAAGAAGAATATTTCAATTAGAAAATTACTTTAGAAATAAACAGTTTACCTTTAAAAATATAAGAGGAAACATTGACACACGTATTAAAAAAGTGCTTAATGGTAAATATAATGCAATAGTTATTTCCGGTAGTGCTATACCTATATTAAATGATGTAAAATATGAAAAATTAGATTATGACATTATGTTACCTGCACCAGCTCAGAGCGCTATTTGTTTTCAAATAAAAAACGATAATAAAAAATTGAATGAATTATTACATTCTATTTCTGATAAGAAATCATTTTTTGAATGTCAAATAGAAAGAGAAGTATTAAAAATTTTCGGAGGTGGGTGTTTTAATAAAATTGCTTGTAGGTATTTTTATGACAATAAATTGTTAAAGATTAGATTTCAAAAAGAAAATAATAATGTAAAAGACTTGACTTTAACAGTTGAAAATATTCACGACTTATATAGGCAATTGAAAATACATTTTGACAGACCTATTGGAATCAATTAACAAACAATATGATTTACTGACATGCTTATATAGAAAACTAAAATTGACTTTAAATTTTAAGCAATTTTCTACACTATTTCAAATCAAAAATCAAAAATTTATAATAGGAAATGGGTATATATTTTAGTAAAATAATCAAGGGCAAATAAAGATGAAGTTCATTTTTGCAACAGGTGGAGTAATATCATCCTTGGGGAAAGGTATTACCACCGCTACAATAGCACTATTGCTTGAAAGATCAGGGTATAAAGTAGCCTTACAAAAATGCGACCCATATATTAATGTAGACGCTGGAACAATGAATCCATACCAACATGGTGAAGTGTATGTAACCGCTGATGGAGCAGAAACGGACTTGGACCTCGGACATTATGAAAGATTCACAAACTCCACTATTACAAAATTTTCCAATATAACAACAGGGATGGTATACAAAAACATTATAGAAAAAGAACGACAAGGAAAATATTTAGGACAAACAGTTCAAGTGATTCCTCATGTTACTAATGAAATTAAAGAAATGATTTTGCGGTTACGGCAATTTAATCCTGATATAATTATTACAGAAATAGGCGGAACCGTAGGTGATATTGAAAGTTTACCTTTCCTTGAGGCAGTCAGACAATTAAGATTAGAATTTGGCGCAGAAAATGTAGTTTTCATTCATCTTACACTATTGATAAATTTAAAAACTACCGGAGAAATTAAAACTAAACCTACGCAATATAGTGTTAGTAAATTAAGAGAAATCGGAATTGTTCCAGATTTCTTAATATGTAGAACAGAAAAAGATGTTTCAGATGATATAAAAAATAAAATTTCGCTATTTACCAATGTAGAAAAAAATCATATAATAATAGAAGAAGATGTAAAAAAGAGTATTTATGAACTCCCAATACTTTTTGAACAACAAAATGTTCATAAAAAAATATTGGATAGGTTAAATTTGAAAATGAAAGATAATTTTAGTATAGATGACTGGAAAATGATAAATAAGATTATAAATTCTCCAAGAGATGTTGTAAATATAGCAATCGTCGGTAAATATATAAACTTACTTGATTCATATAAATCTATTGTAGAGGCACTCAATCACGGTGCTATTGAAAATAAACTAGCGGTAAATTTAGTAAAGATTGAAGCATCTGAAGATGGAGTAATAGATAAATTAAAAAATGTTGATGGTATTGTTATTCCAGGAGGTTTTGGTTATAGAGGTGTAGAAGGAAAAATACAAGCCATAAAATATGCCAGAGAAAATAATATTCCGCTTTTGGGACTATGCTTAGGATTACAATGTGCAATTATAGAATTTGCCAGAAATGTCTGTAATCTTCAGAATGCAAATAGTGTTGAGTTTGATATAAATACTCCTTATCCAGTTGTAGATATTATGGAAACCCAGAAAAAATTAACGAACCTCGGGGGAACAATGAGATTAGGTACATATATATGTAAGATTAAAGAAAATTCTCTTGCTCACAAAATATATAAACGCACAGAAGTTGCAGAACGTCATAGACATAGATATGAGTTTAACAGTAAATACTTAGACATATTTGAAAAAAACGGATTTGTAGCAGTTGGAATAGATACAAAAAGTATGTTAGTAGAAGTTATGGAAAATAAAAATCACCCCTTCTTAATTGGTGTCCAGTTCCACCCAGAATTTCAATCCAAGCCAATTTTGTCTCACCCTTTGTTTAAATCTTTTATTGAAACATCATTTAAAAACAAAACTAACAAATATGGATAATACCGAACAGATAAATAGCATATTATCAAAAACAATAGATTTACCAACAAGTAAAACAACATTTTGGGCTATATTAGAATTATCACAAAATCCAGATGCCAGTGTAAAGGATTTGGAAAACATCATACAAAACGATACAAGTTTGTCTGCTAAAGTATTAAAATTGGTCAATTCATCTTATTACGGACTGAAAAATCCCGTCGTAAATGTAAAGATAGCAATAAGATTATTAGGTATTGGAACTATAAAAACAATTGCATTAGCAACAAGTATATTTGATTTTATCGGATTTGAACACATTATAAATAAAAATGGCTTGTGGCTTCACTCTTGGATGGTAGGATTTCTATCAAAAACATTTGCAGAAAAATTTTCCTTACCTGACAAAGATACTCTTTTCACCGCTGGACTCCTCCACGACATTGGTAAACTTATCCTATCAAAATATTTACCTGTAGAATATAAGCTTGTATTGTTACAACTTGAAACAAAAGATATTGATGAGATTACTGAAATTACACTTGAAAAAGAATGTATAAATTTTACACATTGTTATATAGGGGCAATGGTTCTAAAAAAATGGCACTTCCCGGAAAAAATAACATATATCGTTGAAAATCACCATAATACCGACTTGGATAATATGGATAATATGGAACTAAAATTAGTTGCTATAAGTAATATACTTGCAAATAAGTATGGTTTCTCATTTTTAAAAGATAAAAACTACAACTACAGAAATATAAATATAAACAAAATTCTTAACATGACTGATGAAAATATTGATAATATCCTAAAAAAATGTAAGAAGAATATCCCTGCATTCATATACCCTGAAAAGTAAAAAGTTTTTCCCGACTATAACAGAACTAATTACAGCTTAAAAACTACCATATCTATTTTTTAGTTTTTATTTTATAATTTTTCGCCTTCTTGTAAGATTATTAATTCAAATGTTCATTATTTGGTAGGAGGACACGGAATAACCCCTCCTCCACCAAACTCAGGTGCATTCTTGCTTATTTCTTCTGGGAAGATATCAGGCAACCCAGGACCACCGCGTTCACCTTGACCACATCCCTCTATTTTTAGTCTTGTTGTAGTTGTTGTTGATGGTTGTGTTGTAGTTGTTGTTGTGCTAGTAGGTGGTGGCGGAACGCATCTACCACATATATTACACCAGCTATTCCATCTCTCCGCTGTATTTGTACACACGCTCGTGGTGCAGACGCTACCATAATTAGCCACAAACGCCTCACACATACACGGACAATCAATATATAACTCTCCAGAAATACCCTTAAATTGAGGGTTATTTCTGCATGTATTTACAACTGCAGGCACAGTTGACATTGTATCGAAATACTCTTTTGCTCTTGGAGAAATACACGGCCTACTTGGTATACAAGCCACACGGCAATTAGGGTCACTTAGATTACATGTATCACAATTAAAAGTGCATCTGCAACCCTGATTACCATTTACATTTATACACTTATTATCATAACCAGCTCCACAATTCTCAGGACAGCTATTTTCTTCATAACATGCCATAGTCATTGTATTTTTCACACATTTACACATACCATCACTACATGTCATAGCTGTGTATCCCGTAGGACAATTTATTCCACAATTATTAGGATTACAGCTTTCCACCTCAGGACAAACACATCTATTCGCCTGACATATCAACTTTATCCCTGGACATTCCGCTCTTGTAAATACTTCACATTCATTATCGGTATTACAACTCGGTTCATTAATTTCTAAAATCCCTCTATCAACACCTCCTCCCATGCTAAATAGTGTTCTCGTATCTTCCTCTACATAGACACTGCTCATAACTTCTTGTTCCGTATCATCCCAAGCAGGTTTGATCCAAAATTCCATATAACCTTCTTCAGAAGCAAAATTCCCAGCACTCTTATATGCTAAATATGTATCCAAAGATTTAGGTAAAGATGAGGAAAACAATGGTTTGTCCGTCCCATATTCATTATTCACCTGAGGATTGTAGTTATATGGATACCTTTTAAACTCATGAAGCCAAACTCCATCAGGTAAAAGTGATGACTGAACCAAATTAGCCCAGTCTGCATCAGGATAAAACCCTTCCTTATTTGTTCCAGGGTCAATAATACTTCTTCCATCATAAACAGTTCCACCAAAACCTGATGTAGTTAACTGAGCAGAAAGTTCAGTAAATAAATCACTACGGAAAGTTAACCTTTCATTACTTCTAATCGCTATCTGCTCCGGCTTTACAGATAGGTAACCATCCCACTCTGATTTTATTCCACTATCTGCTATATTTTCCGGATAACTTACAATATTTTCCACCCGTGTATTAGTTGATACCTGAACCTTCTTCTCCTGCACAATCTGCTCACTTGACTGTTCAAAATCCTTCTGCGTCTGTAAGGTTAGTGTATCCCATAACCTGTATATCATAACAAGTTTACTCCTTGCAACCAGGATATTCCCACTTGCTTGTGTATTAGGAGAATATCCCTTATTCCTCATCTTCGCAATAGTTCCCAAACCTTCTACTTCAAAGTAACCGTAAGAGGTAAAAGTCGCTTCAGTAGTCCAATCTACAAGGTCACTTTTATCTATTGAATGAATATTCCTACCCAGTGTAACATCTGGATTAAACTTACTGATTCTTGATTGAGGTAACAGATTAGCTAATAGTGCCTCCTTCTGTTTGGATGATAGAAAGTTTAAACCATAGTTTTTAAAAGTTTGACCATATTCAGCAGAACACTTGAAATCATAGCACTCATCGATACTCTTTTTACCACATGCGGCTAATATTTTTGAAGTATCACCACTAAAGAACGCTTCAATGTCTTTGTAACTTCTGAAAGGCTGTTTTTTCCTATATGCAATAACATAATCAGCTAAACGAGCTGCTTGGTTTATAGTGATTTCGTCTGAAAGTTGCTGGACACCTATAAGAGTAGAGCTTTTTTGATTATCTATATAAGTTCCTCTTACACTTTTAAACAAGGATATTAAAACTTCTCTTGGGGCAGTGTTAATATTTATTGGTGCTCTTTCCTGGTGGACATAAGCGATAGTGCCTGCGGGAGCATTTCTTGTTGGATCTACGGCAGGTGCTGAAGTTTTACCATACCTTGTATTGAGATGGTCGGCAACACTTCTATAAGAAGGTTGGGAAGGATTATCAGTAGCCGGACAAACACGATAGATAGAAATTGAATTATTAGCATTATCATCATCCTCCGTAAATTCCTCCCCCTTATCGGTGAGCATGGGAATAAGATCAGGCAATCCTGGGCCGCCACCGCCACCGCTATCGCCACCGCTATCTGGAGGAGGTGGAGGAGGTGGAGGAGGTTCTGTTTCTGGAGGAGGTTCTGTTTCTGGAGGAGGTTCTGTTTCTGGAGGAGGTTCTGTT
>FWPU01008367.1_pt1 | contig 17721 bp, 16 predicted proteins | sample 2228361 | NCBI WGS metagenome assembly FWPU01 (sample SAMEA103939777, study PRJEB20133) | metagenome
ACGCCAGGTGCCGTTCTTCCGTGAGGTGTTCGGTCTTGTTTGAGGCAAGAAACGAGGGGATGGCTCAGCCCGCCCACCCCTTCACGAAGGAAACGAAACGATGAGCCGGCCAACGGCACAGAGACTTGCCAACGTCGCGGCGGTGGTCGCGCTGGTCGGCCTTTTGCTCATCATCTGGTCGGTCGCGAGCCCGACACCACTCGCCGTCATCTTCGCGATGACGGTCGGGCAGATCGTGGGCACCGCCTCGCTCGTCCTGCTCGTGGCCGCCGTCGTCGTCGACCTGAGGCGGGCGCGGCTCCTACCGTCAAGAGCGAGGAAATGACTCCGAGCGCGGTGGTTGAAGGTGCGGCTGCCCCCTCGACGCGCACCTCGGCTCCGGCCGGGGGCGCGGCCGTGCTCGCGGGTGACGTCGAAGTCCGTCGTGTCGCGGTCGAAGCGCTGGGTGCCCGGGAGCCGTCGCGGCCCCGGCCCGTTCCAATGGGCATGGAGACGTGCTCTCGCGCGGCCTGTCTCACCCTTGAAGAGAGCACTGGAGCATCGGCGCCCGTCCCGGCTCCGGCGCACCTTTCGCGGCGTGGACGATCGGCATGACCTTCCCGCGCGGAGCGGTTCGGGCATGGCCGTTGCTCGACCGGCCGGCGCGAGGAGGTCGACGATGGTGGATGGGAACGGGCAATGCGACGTCGCCGAGGGCCCGCGCGAGCGCATCCTGCGCATCGGTCCGGCGGCGCTGACGGACGCCGAGCTGTTGGCTGTGCTGTTCGGGACGGGCTCGAAGGGGAACCCGGTCGGCGAGATGGCGCAACGGCTATTGTCGGTGGGCGGCGGGCTGCGGGCGCTCTCGCAGGCAGACCCGCAGGAGCTGGTGGAGTTCCGCGGGCTGGGGCCGGCCAGGGCGGCGCAGATGCTGGCGGCGCTCGAGCTCGGCCGCAGGGTGCAGGAGGTCCCCGAGCGGCGGCCGCGCATCGCGAGCTCCGTCGAGATGTACCGCTACCTGCGCCCCAAGCTGGCGGCGCAAAGGCGCGAGGAGTTCCACGTTCTCTGCTTCAACGGGCGCAACGTGCTGCTCCGCGACGTCAAGATCGCCGAGGGCACGATGAACCTCTGCCCGGTGGACCCGCGCGAGGTCTTCGCCCCGGCGCTGGCGGCGCGCTCGACCTTCATCGTGCTGGCCCACAATCACCCGTCCGGCGACGCGACGCCGTCCTCGCGCGACATCGCCCTCACCCGCCAGCTCGCACGCGGAGCGCTGCTCCTCGGGCTCATGCTGATGGACCACATCATCGTCGGCGATGGGGGCTTCCGGTCGATGCGGGAGATGGGCGTCCTCGGCGACGGCAACGGCCCATTTCCGTGGCCGTGAGGGCTGCCATGCTGCTGCTGTTGACCGCCTGTCGCGTGCCCGCGCTCCAGGTCGACGCCGTCGATGGCGAATGGGCCCGCGTCGTCGAGCTCGAGTCGGGCCGCGCCACCACCGTGCACATCTCGGAGCTGCCCGAAGATGCGGGCGAAGGGACCATCGTGCAAAACGGCCGCGTGGACCGCGCCTGGACCGAGGATTTGCGCGCGCACGTGCAAAAGGCCCGACGAAAGCTCACGGTGGAGCGCCCCATTGACGGCTCGGCCCCGCGGTGATCCCATGCGCGCGATGACCGAGCCGCTGCCCTTCGTCGACGAAGCCCACGCCGGGCTGGTGCGGCACTTCGGGCTGGCCGGTTTCCGCCACGGGCAGGCCGAGGTGGTGAGCTCGGTGATGGCCGGCCGCAACACGGTGGTGGTGATGCCCACCGGCGCGGGCAAGAGCCTCTGCTACCAGCTGCCCGCGGTGCTCCTCGAGGGCGTGGCGCTGGTCGTCTCGCCGCTCATCGCCCTGATGAAGGACCAGGTCGAGCAGCTCGAGGCGAAGGGCATCGCCGCCACGTACGTCAATTCGACGCTCTCCGAGCTCGAGCGCGCCGAGCGCATCCGGCGCATGCGCGAGGGCGCCTACAAGCTGGTCTACGTCGCCCCCGAGCGGTTCCGCTCGCCGGCTTTCCTCGACGCGCTGGGCGCGGTGAAGCTGTCGTTGTTCGCCGTCGACGAGGCCCACTGCATCTCCGAGTGGGGCCACGACTTCCGCCCCGACTACTCGCTTTTGGGCCAGGTGCGGAAACGGCTGCGGCCTCCGCGCACCGTGGCGCTCACCGCCACCGCCACGCCCGAGGTGCGCGAGGACATCGTGCGCGTGCTCCTGATGAAGGACCCACAGGTGTTCGTCGCCGGCTTCGACCGACCCAACCTCTTCCTCGAGGTGGCGCAGGTTCGCGGCGACGAGGACAAGCGCAACGCCTGCGTCGCGCTCTCCGCCGAGGGGCCGGGCATCGTCTATTGCTCCACGCGCAAGGCCGCCGAGGCGCTGCACTCGGCGCTCAGGGCGGGCGGCCGGCGCGCCGTGCTCTACCACGCAGGCATGAGCGACGACGACCGCCACCGCGCGCAGGAGGAGTTCATGGCCTCGACCGATGCCGTGGCGGTGGCCACCAACGCCTTCGGCATGGGCATCGACAAGCCCGACATCCGCTTCGTCGCCCACGCCAACATCCCCAAAGCGGTCGAGGCGTACTACCAGGAGATCGGCCGCGCCGGCCGCGACGGCAAGAGTGCGCGTGCGGTGCTGTTGTTCAACCACTCCGACGTCTTCACCCAGGAGCGCCTCATCGCCTCGAGCCACCCGCCCGAGACGGTGTTCCGCGATCTGTGGGAAGCCCTTCGCAGCGCGCGCGGCTTCGACCGGGGCATCGCCGCGCTGGCTGCCGCCATCGGCTCGTCCGAGCCCGAAGTCTCCGCCGCCCTCAAGGTGCTCGAGCGCGCCGGGCACCTGAGCCGCTCGGGGCGCGGCGAGGGCGAGTGGACGGTGACTCTCACCGAGAAGGCCGCCGAGGCACAGCCGCACTCCAGCCGGGCCAGGGCCGTGCTGGAAGAGTTGCGCGCGCGCTTCGGAACGGGCGAGCGCAAGGGCCTGTCGCTTCGTGATTTCGGCCGCGCCCTCGGGCTCACCGCCGAGCAGGTGCGCCACGCCCTCATGTCGTTGGAGAAGTCGGGCGCCGTCGCCGCGCGCAGGCCCTTCTCCGGCCGCACCATCGAGCTCCGCACCGACAAGCCCTTCGCCGAGCTCGGGCTCGACCTGGGCCGGCTCAGGTCGCAAAAGGAGCGCGCGCGGTTGCTCCTCAAGCGGATGACCGACTACGCCTACGCCCGCTCGTGCCGCAGGGCCTTCCTCTTGCGCTACTTCGGCGAGCGCGAGCGGCCCCGCTGCGAGTCTTGCGACGTCTGCTCCGGGCCGAGCATTCGCATCGCGGAGCGCAAGGCCGCACCGAAGCCGTCGGCACCGGCCGCCCCGGTCGAGGGCTTCAACGAGCTCGCCGCCGACCAGCTCCGCCGCTGGCGCAAGGAGCTGGCGCAGGACCTCGGCGTGCCCGCCTACGTCATCTTCAACGACAAGACGCTCTACGCGCTGGCCGCCGCGCTGCCCGTCAACCGCGCCGAGTTCTTGGCGGTGAAAGGCACCGGCGAGACGCGCTGGGAACGGTTCGGCCCCAAAGTGGTGGAGATCTGCACGCTCGCCCGCGCCGCCGGCGAGTCGCCATGCGCGCCTTCGAGGCGGCGTGCCCGCGCGTGGTGACGGTTGACGCCGAAGGCCGGGCGCGTCGAGAGTGCAGGCCGCGATGAAGTTCCCGGTCACGATCAAACGCCTTCTGGACGGCAAGTGGCAGGCGCGGAGCATCGGCACCATCGCCGGCGAGGTGACGGTGGTGGGCGAGTCGAAGGAAGCGGCCCTCGAACGGGCGAAGAACGAGATTCGCTACCGCATCGAGTGGTGCCCGTGCAGCGCCGTGAGCGACGAGTTCGTCGAGCTCGACGTGCGCGAGGCGCCCGACAGCCCGTCGCGCCGGTCGGTCTTCTGAGCGCCGCCTCACGCCTTGCGCTGCAGCCGCCGCTCCCAGACGGCCCGTACGGCCCACATGCCCGCGGCCACCAAAAAGCCGAGGGCGAAGATGATGCCCACGGTGGTGATGCCGTAGGCGAGCCGCACCACCGCCTCGGGCACCACCTCGACGTACGCCTCGCGCAAATGGTGGTACAGCGCGTTCAGCGGCTGGAGGAGGCCGAACAGGCGGAGCGCTCCCGCCGGGAAGCGCTCGATGGTGCGCGCCGCCGCATCGAAGCCGCTGTCGGGGAACAGCCGCCGCAGCGCCTCGATGACGACCGCCAGCGCCAAATAGAGCACCGACAGGAGGCTCGCGTTCGAGAGCGCGATGCGCATGAGCGGCGGCCTCGACGCGTCCATCACCGCTGCGCCAGGCGCTTCTTGAGGTCGGGCAGCTTGCGCTTGACCCGCTGCACGTCGGCGTCCGCGCCGCCGATGCGGAGGAACGCTTCGTACTCCGACGCGGCGCGCTCGAGATCGACCTCGCTCTTCGCCAGAAGGTCGGCATACGCCAGCCGGATGGGCCCGTGCGCCGGCTCGAGCTCGACAGCGCGCGAGAGCGCGTCCTTGGCCGCCCCGTCGTCCTTCTGCTTCGCCGCCACCAGCCCCAGCGCCCAGTGGGCGTGGCCCATCGCGGGAGCCAGCTTCACCGCGTCCTCCGCCGCCTTGCGCGCCTCCTTCAGGTGGCCCGATGCCAGGTGGGCCCGGGCGAGCGTGGCCAGCGCGAAGGCCCGGTCCCAGTGGCGCACGGCGGTCGCCGCCAACGAGGCGAGCTCCTTCGACGCGCCCTTCGCGCCCGCCGGCAGCTTCGCCGCGTGGACCCCCGCCTGCCCGCAGGCGCTCTTCGGATCCTCCCGCCGCGCGGCCTCGAACGCGGCCAGCGCCATCTCGCCGCGGCCGACCCGCACGAAGGCGTGCCCGATCTCGCAGAACGTGTCGGCGTCCTTCGGGTCGAGCTTGTTGGCCCGCTCGAGGGCGCTGAACGCCCCTTTGGCGTCGCCCTTGCCGAACAAAGCCTGCGCGCGCACGCGGAAGGCCCGAGCGTCCGAGGGGGCCAGCCGCACCGCGCGGGCCGACGGCGCTTCCGCGTCCTTGAAACGGCCGGCGCGCACCAGCGCCAGCGCGAGATTCTTCTGCGCGTCCGCCGAGCCGGGGTTGTCGGCCACGTGGAGCTGGGCCGTCTTCACCGCGTCTTCCACCTTGCCGAGCGTGAGCTGCACCTGGGCGAGCGCGGCGAGCGCCTCGTTGTGGGACCGGTTCCGGGCCACCGCCTTCTCCAGCGGCTCGAGCGCGACGTCGGGCAGCCCGAGCTGCAAGAGCAGCCGCCCCAGCGAGCAGGCGCCTTCGTACTCGAGCGGATCCTTCGCCGCCTCCTCGAGCTGCTTGCGCGCCTTCTCGAGCTGTCCCTGCTGCCAGTAGATGCGGCCCAGCGCCACGCGCACGTCGGCCTTCGCCTTCTTCGAGCTGGCCAGCGCCTTCTCCAGCACCTCGGTGGCGCGGTCGGCCTGCCCCTCGGCGGCGTCGGCCAGGGCCAGGGTGATGACCGCCTCGGCCGGGAACTTGCCGTCGAGCTGCGTCTTGGCGAGCTCGGCCCTCGCGCGCTTCCACTCGCCGAGCCGGGCGTAGGCGACGCCGCGCAAGAGCGACAGCCGCCGCGACGGCTCGAGCCCCAGCCGGCTCAACGCCTCGCGCTCGCGGTCGCGGGCGATGAGCGCCCGGGCCAGCCCCTCGCGGGCCTCCTCGCTCTTCTGGTCCAGCTCGAGCGCGCGCACGTACGCCGCCTCGGCAGAGGCCATGTCGCCGGCGTTCCGGCTGGCCTCGCCCAGCGCCATGTTGAAGGCATAGCCGAGGGCGGGGAACGCGGCGGCGCCCTCCTCGAGCGTCTTCAGGGCCTCGTCGTGCCGGCCGTTGGCCGAGAGCAGCCGCCCCAGCGCGAGCTGCCGGCGCGAGAGCAGCTCGTGGGGTAGCTGCGTCGGCAGCGCATTCACCTCTTCCAGCGCCACGTCGAGCTCGCGCGACAGCTCGAGCCTCGATTCGGCCGCGCCGATGGCCCTGAGCGGGTGCTTGGGCGAGAGCGTCGATGCCGCGCCCGAGAAGAGCTTCAGCGCCTGCTCGTAGTCGCGGTTCTCCAGATAGTAGTTGCCCAGCGCCACCAGCGCGCGGACGTGCGTCGGGTTCAGCTCGATGGCCCGCTGCAGCCGCTTGATGGCCTGCTCGGGCTTCTTCCGCGCCAAGAGCAGCCGGCCGGCCAGCTCGTGCACCTCGGGCTTGTCGAGGCTCTGCTCGAGCAGCTTCTCCTGCGCCGAGTTGCGCACCGACTCCTTCTGCTCGCGCGAGTCGATGAGGTACTGCACCGCCGCGTCGAGCTCTCTGAAGCGAACCTGCACGTTGGGGCGCGCCCGGGCCGAGAGCGCCTTCTCCTTGTGCAGCTGCTCGCCGCTGTGCTCGGCGTAGAGCACCGCGTGGGCATAGGCCATGCGAGCCCAGGCCTCGTCGCTGTCCCCCGCCATGTCGATGGCGCGCTCGAGCGTGGCGATGGCCTCGAGGTAGCTTTCTTGCGTGTCCTCGAGGATGAGCTTGCGCGCCTTCGCCAGCGCGTCCTTCACGTCCTGGCCGCGGTTCTTGTGCAGCGTCCACGCGTAGAAGCCGGCGAAGCCCGCCGCCGCCGCGCCGATGATGGCCATAAGCGTCACCTTGCCGCCGTGGCGCTGCAAGAAGGTCTGCTGCGCCTTCTGCGCCAGAAGCTTCGCCCGAAGCTCGCGCTCGTACTCCTTGGCGATGGCCTCGGTCGCCTGAGGGGAGATCTCCACCTTCGGCACCTCGACCTGCACCGGCGGCTCGACCATGTCGGGGATGTCGTCGAGGAGCCCCCCGCCAGACGCGCGGCTTGGAGCGGCGGGCTTCAGCACCGGCGGGGGCGAGACGTGCGTTTCGGTGGATGTCGCCGGCACGTCGGAGAGCAGCTCGTCCTTCGGCCGGCGTATCTGCTGCACCTCGCCGTCCTCGAACAGCTCCTTGGAGGGGATGATGGTCTGCTCGCTGATCGGCTCCTGCTTCAGGGAGTCGAACGTGGCGGTGAGCCCGCCCACCGTCTCGGGCTGGGCGGTCGACCGGGCGGCCACCGCGTCGAACGGGTCGGCCGGCTCGTCGTCGACCGGCGGCGGGGGCGGCTTCGCGTGGCTCGAGGGCGGCACCGGGTTCTCCGCGGTGGGCGGCTCGACCGGCGTGCGGCTGCGCCCGTTCCTCGCGCGGTCGCGTTCGTCCTGGCCCGGCACGTACGCGGCAATGTTCACCTCGGTCGGCACCAGCGACGGCTCGATCGCCGAGACCGCCGGGCGGCTACTGGCCGGACCGTGGCCGGGGTCGGTCATCATCGCGCTCGGGTCCACCGGGTCGACCGCGGTGAGCTCGGTGAGCACCGGCGCCGGGCCGCCGGAGAGGGCGCGCTGGGTCTGCTCGAGCCACTGCCGCACGCGCCCGTCGTTGGGCTGGAGCGCCACCGCCTTCTTGAGCAGCGGCAGCGCCGACCGGTACAGCCCCTTGTGCAACAGCACCTCGCCGATGAGGTTGTAGGCGTGGGGGTTCTCGCGGTCGATGGCGATGGCCTGGTCGAACTGCTCCATCGCCTCGGCCGGCCGGCCCAGGTTGATGAGCGCCTTGCCCCACAGCACGCGGCCGACCACCGACGTCTTGTGGTGCATGAGGCCGTGCTTGCACACCTCGATGGCGCGCTGGTGCTCGCCGCGCTCGATGAGCGCCTTGGCCAGCTCGACGAAGACGGTCGAGGTCGGATCCTGCGCGAGGATCTGCTCGTACCGTTCCACCATCGGCTTGGTCATGGGGTGAGATCCTCGGGGTGCCGAACGGACAGGACGGACAATAGCAGGGCAGCGGGCGCTCGGCTGAGAGGTTCGATCGGCCAACGTTGTGCTAGCTTGCGCGCTCGCCTTGCGGTCGACGATCGGCATCGTTCTGGCCACCATCGCCTGCGCCCACGCGCCGAAGTCGGGCGATCTCGAATCGCTCAGGCTCGCGTCCGAGGCGTTGCACCAGCGCATCCGGTGGAAGGACTTCCAGGCGGTCGCGGCGCTGTTGGTGCCGGAGAAGCGCGAGGCGTTCCTGGCGGCGGTGCGGGAGCGCAACGACGAGCGCGACCTGAACGTCACCGACGTCGAGCTGCAGGAGACAAAGCTTCTGGACGAGGGCACCCGCGCGGTGGTGGTGGCCCACGTCCGGTGGCACCGGCTGCCGTCCGTCACCGAGGAAGCGGCGGTGGTGCGCTCGGAGCTCGTCTGGCGCGCCGGCGCGTGGCTGCTCGAACGCCAGCGCGGTGGCCCGTTCGCCGACTACTTCTCCGAAGAGCCCTAGCGCTATTTTAGGTTGAAGCCCGAAGCTAAATTACGCGGACACGTAGCAAAGAAAGCTCAATCTTCGGTGAACCGCGCTGACTTTTCGCAAGGTTTTCCAGGGAAACTGGTGTCTACCATCGACGGTAGTGGTCTGGCCTTCGTGCCCGATCCCCCGCCCCGGAGCCTGCCACTGGACCCGCCGACCATCCGGCTGCTGGCACGGGCCGAGAATGCGCTTGGTCACCTGAACGGCACCACCGGCCGCCTCGTCAATCCGTTCCTCGTCGGGTCGCCGCTCCTTCACATCGAAGCCATCGTCTCGAGCCGCATCGAGGGCACCGTCACGACCCCGGAGGAATTGGCGTTGTTCGAGGCGGACGCACGGGTCGCCGCGGACCCGCGGCGGGCCGAAGACACGCGCGAGGTCGCGAATTACATCGAAGCGATGCGGTACGGGTTACGGCGCATCCAGAAGCTTCCTCTCTCGCTGCGGCTCATTCAGGAGCTGCACCGAAAGCTCTTGACCGGTGTTCGTGGCGACCGCGATCGACCGGGCGAATGGCGCGAGAGCCAGAACTGGATTGCGCGCCCAGGAGAATCGCTCGCGCAGGCGCGCTTCGTGCCGCCGCCCGTGCACGAAATGAAGCGGGCCTTGGAAGATTTCGAGCGGTACCTGCATCTGCCCGAGGATCCGCATGAGGACGACGTGCCGCTTCTCGTGCAGCTCGCGATCGTCCACTACCAGTTCGAGGCGATTCACCCGTTCCGCGACGGCAACGGGCGAATCGGCCGGCTCCTCATCCCGCTGTTGCTGTGCAGCCGCGCGCGGCTCGACGAGCCGCTTCTCTACCTGAGCGCGTATTTCGAACGGCACCGGCAGGACTATTACGACCTGCTGCTCCACGTCAGCCAGAAGGGCGATTGGACGAGCTGGATTCGGTTCTTCCTTCTGGGAGTCGAAGAGAGCTGCAGAGAGGCGGTCGCACGCGCCGAAGCGCTGCTGGACTTGCGTCGTGCTTACCACCAACGGTTTCAGTCGGCCCGATCGTCGGCACTGCTGCTGAAGCTGATCGACGAGTTGTTCCGGCGGCCCTCCATCACCATCGGTCAGGCGGCGGAGCTTCTCGACGTGACACCCGCGGCGGCTTCCGCCAACATCAAGAAGCTCCTCGAGGCGGGCATTCTCAGCGAGAGGACGGGCCGCAAGAGAGACCAGCTCTTCGTCGCGGGCGAAATCGTGGCGTTCGTCGAGCGCCATGCCGAAGCGCCGCGGCACGAGCGGGCGGATGCGCGGCCACGAACGGTTCCGAGCATCCGCTGAAAAAAAATCGCCCGCCGTCTCGGGGCCGGCCGAGGCGGCGGGCGCCGGAAGTCCCCCCATGGGACTTCCTACCCACTGGTGAGGCGCTGCTGCTCGCCTCGTATTCCGTCTACGCCCGGCAGATCGAGCAATCGAGGTGCCACGGGGGGCCGCGGCGATTCGGCTCGTCTTTTCAGTCGCTTGGAGCGGCTTCGAGGCCTTGCGCCCGTTTCAAACCCGAGCGGAGCGCGACATTTACGTCACGGGATCTGACAGGCCTACACCACTTCTCCGAGCACCGCGCGAATGGTCTCGCGCATGGTGTAGCGCGGCTTCCAGCCGACGTCCTTCATCCAACGCGAGCCGTCCACCGCGCAGAGGAACTGAATGTGGTCGAGCTCCTCGGCCGGGAAGCTGGCCAGGCGGTACTTGAAGAGCATGCCCAAGAGCGGCCGGGCCACGGGGTGTGGCACGGGGATCACGGTGCGCCCCAGCTCGCGGAAGATGGCCGACAGCGGCACCTCGCCGGGCCCGACGACGTTGTAGACGCCCTTGGGCTCGGGCCTGAGCGCCTCGATCATCGCCCTGGCCACGTCCTCGACGTGAATGAGCTGCACGATGGGGTCGAACCCGGCCAGGATCCACGGCCGCTGCAGCCTCAGGTAGTTCGACGGAGCGTTCTTGATGGTCGGCCCGACGATGTGCACCGGCCGCAGGATGACCGTCTGCACCGACGGGTGGCGCCAGAAGAAGCTCGAGGCCAGCATGTCGACCTCGACCAGGTCGCGCACCATGGGGAAGCGGCTGGCCGCCATCAGCGGCGCGTCCTCGGTGATGAAGTTCGAGTTGTCGGGCGAGGGGCCGTAGACGTTGGCGCTCGAGAGCACGACCAGCTTCTTCACGCCGTACTTGGCGCAGTACTCGAGCACGCGCGTGGTGCCGATGACGTTGAACGAGTGGTGGTCCTCGGCGCTCATGCGCGGGTCGTGCATGATGCCCATGTGGATGACCGCCTTGATCTCGTTGCGGCGGAAGACGTCCTCGGTCTTCTTCTTCCGAAGGTCGAGCTGGTACATCTCGATGTCCTTCGGTTTGCCGACGAACGGGCGGCGGTCGATGCCGATGACGCGCTCCTGCTTGTGGAGCAGCTTGGCCAGCGCACGGCCGAGGTTGCCGCTGATGCCGGTGACGACGACCGCGGGCCGCTGCTTGCCCTCGGGGCGCGAGGGCCGATCGACCTTCTCGTCGGCGATGGGCTGGTGTGCGTCGTTCATCGGGCCGGTCGGGGTGCGACAGTGACGGGCGCGCCTCTCACCAGAAGACGTGTTTCCGGTCGCGCAGCCCCTGATCGATCATCGTCTGGATGGCGGCCTTCACCACCTTCACCTTCTTGTCGAGCTCGCCGTCCTCGTCGTCGGGCCGCCCGGTGAAGAAGAGCGGGTCGCCGAAGTAGAGGTGGTAGCGCGCGGGCAGGGGCAGGGGCAGCCCGGTCGGCGTGACGTTCAGGTACGGAAAGCCCAAGAGCCTGGCGGCCGACTTGAGGTTCAAGAGCGCCGGCGCCTGCTCCTCGGCCCCGACCACCGCGATGGGCACGATGGGCGTGCTCGTCTCGAGCGCCAAGCGCATGAAACCGAGCCCGAACTCCTGCAGCTGGTAGCGCTGCGGCCAGAGCTTGCCCAGCCCGCGCACGCCCTCGGGGAAGACGAGAATGGGCTCGCCCGACTCGAGCAGCCGCCGGCAGTTCTCGGGCGTGCCGACGATCTGCCCCACCCGCGCCATGAACGTCGACACGTACGGCAGCGTCGGCACCCACTTCTCCACCATGCTGCGGATGGCCCGCGGCGGGTCGGCCTCGGTGAGCATCGCCACGCCGATCATCGCCGCGTCGAACGGGAGCTGCCCCGAGTGGTTGGCCACGAGCAGCACCTTGCCCTCGGGAACCTTCTCGATGCCCACCGTCCGCACGCGGAAGTAGTGCTTGTACATCCACACGAGCGGGGCCACCGCGGCGATCGCGTAGTCGAGGTTGAACCCGAACGGATCGACGCCGTACTCGTTCTCGGGACGGCGCAGGGCGTTCATCCTCCGCTCGAGCTCGTCGTCACCGAGCATCGAGGCGGTCCACTGGCGCAGGCCGTTCTTCAGCTTGTCGGAGAGGCGCTCGAGCATGTCGGGTGTCTTCTATGGCGGCTCGCACGACGTCGACAAGGGTCGAGGTGGCCTGCCCGATCTGCGGGCGTGTTAACTTGCCGAACCGATGCGCCGGCTCCTCGTCGCCCTCCTCGCGGCCCTCGCTGGCTGCCAGGTCGATCTCGACGACACGGCGGGGAAGGCTTGCGACGACGAGCACCCCTGCCGGGCCGGGCGCTTCTGCGTCGATGGCCGGTGCCTCGACGTGCTCCCCGAGCCGCCCGACGCCGGAACGGTTCCGACCGACGGCGGCCGCCCCGACGCCGGGAGCGCCCCCGACGCGGGAAAGCGCTGGTACCAGGCCGTGCACGGCTTCACCGGCCGGTCGGTGCTCGAGGGCTGCGCGCTGGAGATCGACGCGCTCAGGGGCAATCGGGTGGTGTCGGTGATCCGCTCGGCGGCCGACACGGCCGACCGGGCGACCGCCAACATGGGCGCCACCACGCTGCTCCCGCAGACCGGGCAGGGCCGGCTCCGCGGGCGATTCCAGCTCCCGGCCGACCTGAGGCTGCGCGGCAACTCGACGTGGCTGGTGCTTTCCGCCGGCAGCGCCCAGCTGCTCACGCTCTACTTCACCGCCTCGGGGCAGCTCGGCTGTTACAGCGGCCCGGACACCCTGACCACCACCGCGGTGAACGCCACCGCGGCCATCGACGGCGGCTTCGTGCCCAACCGCGACTATCTGATCGAAGTCGCCTGGCAGCGCGGCCGCTTCCGCAACGTGTGGGTCGACGGCGTGCCAATGATGCAGCAGACGCTGAACGCCAATCCGCCGGCCGCGCTCGACCCCGACCTGTTGCGGCTGGGCATCTTCCGCTACGACGGAACCGCCGACGCGGGCTGGACGATCACACTCACCGACTGGCAGATCGCCGACGATGCGAACGCGAAGCTGACCGACTGAGGCACCTCTGATCTTCGTCCTCCCCAGCGCCGATCGGGACTATCCTGGCCACCGCATGGTTCGGTCGCTGAAGGCCGCGCTCCTCTTGGCCGCCACGAGCGCGCTCGCCCAGCCCCAGGACGACCCGAACCCCTACCTCGCGCAGGCGAAGGCCTTCTACAAGAGCCTGGAGTTCGAGAAGTGCTCGCAACGGCTCGAGATGGCGCCGCAGTGGAAGAACAGCCGCGCCGAGATGCTGGAGATCGAGATCTACGCCGGGCTGTGCCACTACGCGCTGGGGCACGTCAAAGACGCCGAGGAGCACTTCCAGCTCGCGGTGCACATCGACCCCGAGGCCGAGCTGCCGCCGTACACCAGCCCGAAAATCGTCGAGCTGTTCTCCGTGGTGAAGAAGCGCACGCTCAAGCAGCGCGAGCGGGCCGAGGCGAAAGCCGAGCCGAAGGTCGAGGTCGAGAAGCCGCCCGAGAAGCGCGAGGGCGAGCGGCGCGAGAGCGAGCACGAGCCGAAGGCCGAGAAGCCCGAGCCGCCGCCGGAGAAGGAGAAGAAGGTGATCGCCCGCGCCGACGTTCCCACCCGGCCCAGGCTCGTGCCGAAGAAGACGCCGCCCGACGGCCAGCTCACCCAGCCGGGCCCGTTCTCGCTGGAGCATCACGCAATACCGCTGGCGCTCGGCGGCGTGGCGGTGGTCGCCGCCGGAGCAGGAAGCTACTTCGGCGTGCGCGCGCGGGCGCTGGCGAACGAGGCCAACGCCGCCCACTTCGAGTCCGACGCCATCCGTCTGGGAGAGCAGGCGCGCATGAACGCCCGCACGGCCAACGTGGTGTTCGGCATCGCCGCCGCGGCCGCCGTCGGAGCGGTGGCCACCTGGCTTCTCGACGTCAAGCTCCCCGCTGGCAGATCGGGCGGCGATCTGCCCGACGTGCCCCCGCCCAAAGAGTAGTCACAGCGAGCTGCGCTTCTGGAAGAGGTCGACCTTGCGCACCACCTCGCCGCCCGGCGGCACGCGCACCGTCACCTTCTTCGTCACCCCCAGCTCCTTGTTCTTCAACGTGAAGCTGGCGACGCCCGCGGGCACCTCGAAGGCGGGCATCGGGGTGATGCCGAGGCTCTTGCCCTCGTAGAAGACCTCGGCCCAGGGGTTCACGCGCAGCGACACCTTGCCCGGCTTGAGTTTCTTGCGCGGAGCGCTCGCCTTCGCCGCCGTGGCCTGCTTGTCGGCGCCGCCCTTTTCGTCGGCATCGGCGGGCTCCACCGCCTCCACCTTCTCTGCCGGCGCGGGCGGCTCGACCCGCTCGGCCCGTTCGACGCGCAAAGGCTCGGTGGCCACCCTGGGCTTGGGCTTCTCCGCCACCGCCCGAATGGGCGTGGGCGACGGCTGCTCGGGCGGGTCTTCGCGGAAGGCGAAGTACAGGGCGGTGGCCAAGGACAACGCGGTGGCGCCGCCGGCGATGGCGTACGGGAGCGCTCGCCCCCTCCTGCGCGGCCTTTTCGCACCGAGCTCGCGCGAAGTGGGCGCCTCGTGCAGCTCGGTGGCGTTGGGGTCCATGTCGCCGGGCGGCAGCTCGTGAATCTCGGTGGCCGCCAGGCCCACCACGTCGGGCACTCCGGCGGGAGCGTCGGGCTGGTCGGTGAGCACCGCCGTGCCCATCACCCGCCGCTCGCGCTTGAGCGACGGATCCGTCACCGGCTTCATCGCCACGGACGGGTTGGTGTAGGCGGCCTCGGCCCCGAAGAGATCGGTGAGAAAGCTCCCGATGTGCGCGTCGGTGATGGTCTCGCCGGTCTCGCGCAGGTACTCGTCGAGGGCGGTGGCCATCGCATCGGCGGTGGGGAAGCGCGCGTCGGGTTCCCGCGCCAGCGCCCGCATGGCGATCTCCTCCATCGCCTCGGGCACCGCGGGGTTGCGCTCGCGCGCCGGCCGGGGCTGGCTGTTCAGCACCGCGGCGATGAGGTCCCGATCGGACTCGGCCTCGAACGGCCGGGCGGCGGTGAGCAGCTCGTAGAGGAGCACGCCCATCGCGTAGATGTCGGTGCGCGCGTCGATGACGCCGCCGCCGCGCAGCTGCTCGGGCGCCATGTACGCCCACTTGCCCTTGAGCGTGCCCGACCGGGTGGACGAGACCGAGTTCATCGCCTTGGCGATGCCGAAGTCGACCAGCTTCACCACGCCGGCGAAGCTGACCAGCACGTTGTCGGGGCTGATGTCGCGGTGGACGATGCCCAACTTCTGCCCGCGCTCGTCGGTGAGGCAGTGCGCGTAGTGCAACCCGCGCAAGGCCTGCGAGCACAGCCGGGCCGCCAGCGCGGGGCTGGCCACCTCGCGCCGCTTCTCGAGCGCGCTCTGGATGGCGCGCATGGACCGGCCGTGGACGTACTCCATGGCGATGAACCAGGTGTCGTCCTCCTGCCCGAGCTCGAAGATCTGAACGATGTTGTGGTGCGACAGGAGCGCCGCCAGCCGCGCCTCGTTCAGGAACATGTCGATGAAGCTCTGGTCGTACGCGAGGTGCCGGAGAATGCGCTTGACCACCACCGTCTTCGAGAAGCCGGCCGGGCCCTCGTGCCGCGCGAGGAACACCTCTCCCATCCCGCCCGTCGCCAGCAGGCTGATGACCTTGTACTTCCCGAGCCGGATGGGTTCTTCCATCGCCTTGAGCCACCCGATTGTAGCCAACCGCCCTGGTAACGGTCGCCCCGTCAGGCGACCGCTACCTCCGCCGCCGCTTCGCGCAACGTCACCACGTCCCAATCGTGGGTGAGCCAACCGAAGAGCTCGCGCAGCCGCTCGAGCTTGGCCTCGTGCGAAATCCGGAGGTCCCGCTGTCTTTGGCACAGCGGCTCGGGCACGCCGTCGCGCGCGTCGAGCACGTCGACCGCGTGCAACTCGAAGTTGAAGAACGGCTCGCGCCGCATCGACCGGTAGGCGGCCTTCGCCGCGGCCCTGGGCAGCGTCACCGCGAACGTGCCGATGAAGGGAAAGCGCAAAAGCGGCGTCACCGCCATGGGCAGCTCCACCAGCGGCAGATCGCCCCGCGCGTACGGCTCATCGGCAGAAGGCCGGTACGGATGGCGCGGCGCGAGCAGCACCCGGGGGCGATCGAGCACCGCTTTCGAGCGGCGGCCGAGCACCGCCAGCGCGCCCATCACCATCGCCTTGAGAGCGTAGTACGGCGCGGCCGGGAAGGTCGACGAGTCGTACCGGTAGCCGCGCGAGGCCACCGCGTTGAGCAGCTTCGCCGAGAGCGTGTAGCCCGGAGCGCGGAAACCCACCGGCCGCTCGCCCACCGCCTTTTCGATGGCTTCCTCCCCGAGGCGAATCTCCTCGGCGATGCGATCCTCCGGGCGGAGCGCCAAGGCGTAGTCGTGCGTGTGGCTGTGGTTGCCGATCTCCACCCCGCGCCGGTGGGCCTCGGCCAGCGCGCGTCCGGCCTCGTCGGCCGCCAGGTCTTCCCCGATGGCGAAGAACGTCGCCTTCACCCCGGCGGCGGAAAGCAGCTCGAGGTAGCGCGGCACCGCCACCTCGTAGACCAGCCTTCTGGCGCGCTCGTCGATCAGCGACTCGGGCAGCCCGTGAATGCGGCAGTAGTGGTGCAGCGAGTCGAGATCGACCGAGATGGATGCGAGCCGCCGTGCCACGTGCGCGCTCCTCCCGAAGGGGGTCACTCCCCCCGAATGCGGATGACGTAGACCAGCCTGGCCACGTTCTTCAGCACGTTCGGCACGCGGCGGAAGAGGTGAATCGACGGCTGCCGCTTCTCGTGAAGCTGAATCGGAATCTCCACCACCTGGAGCCGTTCGCGCCAGGCGCGCACCACCAGCTCGGAGGCGAAGACGTCCATGTCGACGACGCACCGGTCGACCACCGGGAGCAGCTTCTTGCGCCAGAACGCCTTCAGCCCGTGGGTGTCGGTGCCGCGGAAGCCGAGCGTCACCTTGAGCAGCATGTTGTGCACGCGGGTGGCGAGCCGCCGCACCATCGGCCGGCGGTCGCTCGCGCCTTTCGCCGCCTTCGAGCCCACCACCATGTCCGCGCCCTTGTCTTTGAGCAGCGGCAGCGCCTGGTCGTAGAAGGCCAGGTCGCAGAGGTCGATCTCGTCGCACACGACGATGTCGCCCGACGCCTCGCGGATGCCGCGCTTGAGCGCCGCGCCGTAGTTCGGCGTCTCGGAGTGGAACCACCTGAGCCGACCGTCGGCGCGGCACATCTCCTCGAGGATCTGCGGGGTCGAGTCGGTCGAGCCGTTCTCGGCGAAGACGATCTCGAAATCGAGACCGCGCTTCTCTAGCGCCTCGGCGAGCTCCCGCCCGGCCTGCGCCACGATGGACGCCTCGTTGTAGACGGGGATGACGACCGACAGCTGTTTCGAATGGGACATCGAACGGCCTGCGCCTACCACGGAGCCCCGCACCGACAAAGCGCGCGAAAGGCTCGCCTCGCCCGTTCGCTCCCCACCCACAGAGGCCATCCCACTGCCCTTTGCCACCCGCCCCTGTTAAGTTCGGCCCTGCTCTCCGCCGCCGAGCTACCCACCCTTCGCGTTCGGTCGGAATCAGGCGCCCCACGGAAAAGACATGAAGGTCTCCTGCCCGTCGTGCAACACCCACTACAACATCGACGACAAGCGCATTCCGCCCACGGGCGCAAAGCTGAAGTGCGCCAAATGCCAGCACACCTTCCCGGTCAAACCGGCCGCTGCCGCCGCTGACGCGGTGCCCCTGCCCGGCGCCATGCGGCCCGAGGCGGTGCCTCTGCCCGGCATCACCGCGCCTCGCCCGCAGAAGATGGAATGGGAAGAGGAGTCGACCCGGGTCGCCACCGCCGCCGAGGCGGAGCAGCTCAAGGCCGCCTCCCAGCCGGTGCCCCTGCCCGGAGCGTCGGTTCCCCCTCCGCCGCCCACGGCCGTGCCCCTACCCGGAGCGCGCCAGAACCCCATCGTCCCGCCGCCGCCGCCCACCGCCGTCCCGCTGCCCGGCGCTCCCCGCCAGGCCGAGGCGGTGCCGCTGCCCG
>FWPU01008378.1_pt1 | contig 17705 bp, 13 predicted proteins | sample 2228361 | NCBI WGS metagenome assembly FWPU01 (sample SAMEA103939777, study PRJEB20133) | metagenome
CGACGACGGCTTGCACTCGACTCGATTGATGAAGATACTGTCCGGCCTCCCAACCCGCTGTCTCGTCGGCAGTCCCTAAGAGTGCCACGAGATGGCCCCCGGCGCTGCCGCCCCACGCCCCGATCTTTTCGGGATTGATCGCGTATCGCTCAGCATTCGCCCGCAAGAAGCGCACGGCGCACTTGACGTCTTCGATCATCGCGGGGAATTTATAGCTTGGAGCTAACCGATAGTTGACGGCAGCGATCAGATACCCGCGAGCCAGCAGTTCAGCGATGTCGCGCGCGCCTGCGCCGGAGCGCTTGTCGCCGCTGGTCCAGCCGCCCCCGTGCACATAGAGCAACGCCGGAGTTGGGGCAGAGCTCCCCTGTGGACGATAGATGTCCATCTTTAACTCGACGCCGTCCATGACGCAATAAGTGACATCAAGCTCCGTGGGACGGGGAGGCTGCGCCTGCTCGCCCACAGAGTGAGCGCCCTGGGCCATCGCGACAATCTCTTCCGAAGTGACGACGCTTAAGTGGGTCGCAGCGTAGGCGACCAACTCCTCGTAGGCTTTCCAGATCCGCTCTTGACTCTGCTGGCTTCTCTGTTGGGAGGGGTCAGGAGCGTTCAGATCATACGGGGGCGCAAGGGGCTGCCGATTCGGCCCATAATAGATAGACTCCCACGGCGTCGCCCCGCGCCGAAAGAAATTATCTTCGTGAATGAGCACGGTGATGAACGGCGGGCGCGCCCCGCGCCAGTCGCTCAGCTTTTTCTTCAGATAGTTCGTCGGGTTGTAATCAGCAGCGTGGGGCGTATCGAGCATGTTCCACCAGAACTGCTCGTGAGGGACCCTTTCGGTCTTCCACCGGGTGATGCTGAAGTCGCTGGGGCGGACTAACAGCCCTTCGACCCACTCGAAGGGCTGTTCCAGCTTCGTGCCACTCTCGTGATAGGTGACGGTCATCTGCGCACCCAGCTCTTTATAGAGCTGCCAAGCGCTCTTCTTCACTCGCGGGTCATTGTTGGGTGCGGTAGCGACGACGGGCTTGCGGCCTGTCAATTGGGCTAAATACGTGTACCCGCCGGGTTGGTCGCGCAGCAGCTCGCCCGTAGCCAAATCGAGCTTATACGTCTCGTACTCTCGCAAGAGCGACTTCAGGGCGTCGTCGCTCAACCCCTGGAGACGGCTGTCGAAGCCCGTATAGATTGGGTGCGGAGGACGCTGATGATAGCTGATCGTCATCCCGCTTGTTGTGAGCTTCTCAATGAGATCGGGGCGCTGCTGCGCATAGAAATCGGCCATCGGCCCGGTGAGATAGAAATCGCCTTTTACTTTATATTTCTCGAAAATCGCGATGAGCTTCAGCAATGTCTCGGCGCTCTCGTTGATGTGTCGAAAGTCGTGGACGTTAATAGCAAAGGTGATATAGCCTGCAGGCGCCGCTTGATCGGGCGCCGCAGACTCGCCGGCGCTTCCTCGAGGATCGACTCCCGGATTGGCCTTCTCCCACGCGATGAACTCGTCGGCCATCTGCGAAAATGTCGCCCAGCGTACCCTGCCCGCTTGGATTAAGGGAGCGACGACGTTGGCGAGAAAGTCTTCGATGACCCCAAAGGGCCGCGCGGGATTCCCGCGAAATTCCCCCGGGTGCACCGTGAAGTGAAAGACGTTCACTCTATCGGCACGAGCGACTTCTAAGGAGCGATAGAGCTCCTCTTTGAGATACTCAAAGTACTCTGAGTCACTACCGGCGGCCCGACGCGATGAGGCGAAATCTTCACGCAGGTAGTTCCCCTCAGGCAAAAAGATGACCTTCCCGTTGGGGTCATGCATGGCGAATTTCGACAGATCGGTCTCGCTGGGGCCGCCGGCGGGCCGCCAGGGATGAACCCCCACCAGCGACAGATCAGTACTCTGGGTTTTGGGGTTCTTCCAGTCGCTCATCACGTCCAGCCCGGCACACGACGCTGCGTCTAAGATCCCCGGATAGAGATTGCCGCCGCTCCAGTAGCGAATGGTTCTCCGAACACCCGCCTGACGAATGAGTTCGATCTCTTCTTGCATCACGGCACACCAGGTCTCGACGGGCAGTCTCTCAGGGTTTCTTCCCAGATGGGCGTCCTCGTGAAAGTGCAGAGCGATCTCGTGCCCGCGAGACTCTAGGTCTTGCAAGATCGTGTTGCCTCTCTCGCTGGCGACCTGAGTGAAGGGGCTTTGTGCCTGAATCGTCATGCGCCCGCCATGCGCCTCGATGATTTTGGCTACGGCAAGAATATCTTGCACGTGGCGCTCAAACAGCGGTCCCTGGCGATACTCAGCCCTGCCGCCACCATAACCTTGCGCGGTTCGGCCCAGCGGCTCAATGTGCATCCCAATCCCAAAGAGCAAGATGGGCTCAGCGACAGCAGCCGTTGCTTTCAGAGAACCTGCTCCGATTCCGCTTGTGACCGGCGCACATCCTCCGAGCGCCACGACGAGACAGACGACCCATGCGATTCTGTTGATCATATAAGACCTCCTGCTTCTAATTTGATTTCCATGAGAATTCAATGAGACAGCATTGACCGACAACTCGAAAGGGCACTACCCTCTTTGATTACCGGCCAGACACTCTCGGGTGCGACCGTCACGCAATATGACTCACCTCCTTCAACGCACAGAGGTGCAAACAATCGCTTCTTCAGGGATGCGCAGAGAAGTGGCTGATTGAACCGTTTCAGCGCCACTGCGCCCGGCCACACATTTGAGGGTGCCTGTGAGAACGTTGGAGAAGTCAACCGTCTTCTCGCCCGCCTCGCTCCACAGCAGATAGATATCCCACGTGGGCTTGGTGCTTACCACGCGCCCATTTTGATAGACCCAATTGCGCCCGTCCGTCTTCAAGAGTTTATGAACGTTGACACCCTGAGCGCGAAACGCTGTGATCTCTGTCTCGTAATGGGCGTACAGCAGCTCACGCGCTAGACCCTTGAGCTGATAGGGATAGGCGTTCCAATCGCGCACCCGCACAGGATAGTTGAACGACGACTGCCCCGGATGAGCCGTCTCCCAGGCACGGAATGCGTCGGCAACTTCTTCGGTGGTAGCGTATTGGGCGATCAGCTTGCCGTCAGCCGGGCGCTTATTGACAAAATGCTCGTTGAGCCAATTGACGAACTCTCGCACTTCGTCTCGGAGATTGCGAATATTGCCGTAGGCGCCGTCGTCGGCGAAGAGATTATTCGTATGCTCATGCCAGCCGAAGACCCAAACCCTCTGATCAGCCGGGTTTGCGCTCTTCTGACGATCCAGCCATTCTAAATAGAGATGCCAGAACTTGCGCTTCATCGCCGGGATAGAAAGATCCTGCCAGACCATCGAGCGCATCCCTTTTGTGTATTCGGGAGGCACGCCCGCTGGCAGCGGGAAGTGCTCCCCAATGGCTCCCAAGACGGGCGCCTGAGGGACGAGAATCCAGTAGCCCTTCACATCTTCGGCCAGGGCCCAGCCTCCGCTCTCCCTGGCCGTCGCGGGTCGCCAGGGATTGTAAACGTCGTGATCGAAGAAGAGATTTAAGACTTCGTTGCGCCCGCCGGTGAAGAGATCGAAGCCCATCTGTCGGGCCAGTTCCTCATCGAGAAACTGCCCGGTGATGATGTGATTGGCTCTGCGGATCGCTGCTAAGTCAGAAGAGCCGATGATCTTCGCCACAAGCGCGTCCACCTCGCTGATATGATCCGTAGTTACGCGCTGGCGGTTCTGCGGTGTGTCTTGGGGGCGGGCATTGGGCCAAAGATGCGGCCCGGCCTTGTAGTTGCTGTGAAAGTGAATGCCCAACTGATGGCCCTTGGCATAGAGGCGCTTGAGCAATGCCAGGCCCACGGGGTCTTCGCTGTAGTATTCGGCGTGATCGCCGGCGATCTCTAGCGTCAGCTTCGGCACGAATTCTGGGCCTTTCTCGTGCTCGATCTGATCAAAATAGTCGGCCAGCCAAGCGAGATTGTCGCGTTCGCGTTCGTAGGCCTGTTTGTCCACGCGTCCGCCGGGCGCAAACAACGGATCAAAGTGAATGACGAACGTGACGTAAATGGGGTTTTCTGCGGCGCTTTGCGCCGCCGTTCCGCTCAGAGTGCTCTCGCTGCTGCTCAAAGCCACAGCGAGCAGCACTAAGCCAATACTACAAGCCCTAAATGTTCTTGTCATCGTTCCACCTCCAACTCTTGATATTCACTTCCATCGCGCGGGTTTGAACGTCCAAAACTGCTGCTTTGTCAACGGATCGGCTCGTCTGACGCGCGGGTCATTCGGGTCCGAGCGAATGGCTTCCACGTTCTTCGAGATCATACCAATCTTGAAGATCTCGACAGGTGTTGGAGCACCCGCCAGCAGGCTCAAAAACTCTTTCGCCATGAGATATAAGTGCTCGCTGGCGTTGATCTCGATCATCGCTTGCTCTAGCTTTACCGACGAGGGCACGCGATCTTTCAGTCTCGAAGCCTCAACAGTCGCGCTCTTCAAGATGTCGTCAGCGGAGATCGTTCGGGGCATCGTTTCTAGCTTCACTAGTACAGTCGGGCCGAGGATGTCTTTGGCAACGACTGAGTCAGGCAGCGAGCCCTTCTGTTGGTAGTGCGCCAAGGCTTGGGCCAGGGCCTGCCAGGCATCGGCCAGCGAAAAGTAATCGTTGCCAAGATCAATGTAGTCGGGCGGGTAGTGGGGAGATGTGCCTTCGACTTGCTTGGTGTAGAACTCGGCGATCTTCTGTAACTCAGCCTTCGTGATTGTGCGCTCACGGTCGTCGAGAGCCATGTTATAAAGATCTTCCACCGAGACGATCTGATAGCCGCGTGCCAATGCCCATTTCAAAAATTCTTCGTACTTCTGCCAGATCTGCTCTGTCTGTGCGGTGGTGCGGTTGCGGAAAAAGTCGGTGTCGTGAATGAGCAGCGAGACGAGTCGGATGCGGCTCTTGTCCAGACTCGCGATGCGCTGCTCCAGAGCAGGCAGAGGCGAAGTGCCACCTTGAGCCCAGCGCATGAGCATCTCTGGACTGATCACGACGCCGTCAGGTCGGTTGAGAATTCCCAGGAACCACGCATCGCCGCGCGGCGCGCCGGTGTTGTCTTGCAGCCCCACGGCCATCTTGACTCCGAACTGCTTCGTCGCATATAGAATAGAGGCTTGAAAGAAGCGTCCGGTGCTGAAGAGTGGTTGTTTGAAGATGTTTTCGGTCATATTTTTGAGCCCGCCGGGCCGGGAGCAATCTAACTGCCCTGTCACGGGATCGAGGGCGCAGCTCTCGTAATTTAAAATCGCTTTGACGTCTTCTTCCCAGTTCTGGCCCCTCACACGGTCTATGGGCATAGGGCGCGGTGGGCGATTGGCCCCGTGATGTCCGAGCGCGAGCAACTTCGCTGTGCTCTTCTCCTTGAGTAGCGCGATCAGAGTAGGGTCTATCTCCTGGATCATCTCGGCGGCCAGCCCAGTGAAGTAGTAGTTGGCTTTGATTGCGTACTTGCTCATTAAGTCTAAGTGCTTACGAATCGTTTGGGTGATCTTCTGCTGCTCCGCCGGATCTCTGGAGTAATTGATGTTAAGTGAGATCTGGAAGTAGATTTTCTCTAGTGTGCCCCCGTCTGACGTGATCGCTGGACCGGCTGCGTTGACGGCAAAGCCGGGGCTCTCTACCCGCCAGCTGCTTCCAAGTCCAATGCTGCTGCCGGTGATAATTGCGGTGAAATCGTCCTCAGCTAGCTGTTCGTCGAGGGTGCTGTGTGCAGCCCGACGGATGATCCCGTTAGGCGTATGGACATAAGTCCAGTAGCGGTTTGCCACAAAGTCAAAGTGGCCCGAGCCGATGCCGCCCGTGTTGCGGGTCAGATACCCCTCAGGCAGAGTCGTTAAGAGCGTGTAGCTCCCGTGCAGAGTCAGACTGGTATAGATTTGAATACTGTTGCCCCGCGAGATATAGAGCACATAGCGCGTGGTGCTGCGCACGGCTTCAATGAAAATATCGGGATCGGAAGCGGAGTCTATCGGGTTGGGGTGAAGTGTGATGGCGACTCGGTCGCCCGGCTCGGCAACGAAAGCTGTGCCATCACTGCCTGGCGCTTCGGTGGCGCTATGAAAGCGCTTGACGCAAGTGGGCTGGCCAGGAGCGCACTGAGCCGGGTCACTCCCGGGCGTGGCGACGAGATAAAAGAGCACCAGCCGACCCTGATCGTCAACAAAGAGACTGGGGTCTACAAAGCCGGGGGCAGTTGGGTCGTTCAGGCTAACCCGCACCGGGGCTTCCCAAGTTTGAGTAGCGAACCGGTAGCGCCGGACTTGATCGGGAGTGTAGACGTAGAGGGTGTCTCCTCGACGGATGACATCGGGCACGCTTCCCGGATAGGGCATCCAACCGGGGACCAGGCTCCAGCTGGCTCCATCGTTGGATTGGGCGAGATAGACTTGATGGTTGCGAGGATCGCGGCAGTTGGCTGTGGCTGTGTCACAGGCGTGGAACGAGAGGAGATAAGCTTTGCTGATGCCCGACGAGGTGAAGCTGGTGATATAGCCCAAGGCTCTTTCTACCTGAGGGCAATACTCCCCAAGGCCCAAGCCGACCAGCCCAAAGCCCACTGTGTCCTCGTTCATCAGACTCAGGACCTCACGCCGCAACTGAACGTCCTGCGTCGCTAAGTCGAAGCCGAAAAACTCGCGGGTAATTTGACCGCTCACGGTACTCTCATGAGTAACCGAGGAAGTAGAGTGAGCCTTAGGTAAACCAACCGCCAGCACAATTGCCAGAGCGATGAGCACGCCGGTTCGTAGCCTGATTTGTCTTTTCCTATTCTCCATTACTTATCACCTCCACGATGGCGTCTCTTCTACCTGTCCCGCAAGTGCTTCACCTCCGGCACCAAGCGTTCGATGTTCTGGTAGTAGATCTTCTGTAAGACTTCGGGCGGCAGCTTGAGCCCTCGGTAGCCCCGCACCGTTTCATCCGTCTCAAAGAAGCGCCGGTAGTCCATGTAATCTCTGAGGTTCCGCGGCTCGCCGCCAAAGACGATGCGGTCCTGATACTTCGTGACAAAAGTCCGCCCTGCCTCCGGGTCCTTGCCCAACCCCTCTATAACCCAAACGATCGCTGAGGTGTCTAGATAGTAATTTTTGTAAGCATCCAGCATCCGCGCCAGATAGTCAAGGCGCTCCGGGTTTGTTCCCATGTGCACGGCGATGAACGTCGTATTGGGATGCTTCTTTACCACCCGCTCGAACGCATCGAGAAGGGATTGTTTGGACGGTATGTCCGGGTTTCTGTAGTATGGCCCGCCGGGCTGCCAATACCGGTCGGGCTGGGCTACGTGGACATGAGCCGGAATCTTCAGCCGCACACAGGTCTCCCAGAGTGGGTCCAAACGGGGGTCGTCCAAGGGCATGTGATGGTAGGGAGGGTGCAACTTGATCTCTCCCAGCCCGCGACAGCCCTTCTTATATGTCTCCTCAAGGTGGGCTACAGCCTTCGCTGAGAAGTCTGGTTCATCCATCATGGAGAAATCCACAGTGCTGGCGATTAAGAAACGATTTGGATATTTGTCCAGTAAGATGTACTGCGCCAACTCCGCGAATTCATATTTGAAGTTGGGCTTCTCCCGTTCGAAGCCACCAGCGAGCAGGATGCAGCCTGAAACGCCCGCCGTGTCCCAGATGGAAAATGCTTCCGCTAGCGGCTGCGCCTGCTGGCGTTCCCTCTGGAACCAGTCCCAGAGCCCCGCTTCCTTAATTCTGGCAATGAAGTCCGGGTAGCGCTCGATCAGGTCATCGAAGACGTCGAGGGTGCGCCCCTGATAGGAAACGTGCTCATGGGCATCCGTGATGGGAAGACCGCTTAAGCCGCTCTTGGCTTGGGTTTTCGATTGGCTCCCTCCCCAGGCGCTTCCGATCAGAGAGAAGGCGCCAAGTCGCTTCAGAAACTCTCTTCTGCTCAGCTTCATAATCTCACCTCCACGAAGATTGAACTGGCCGTCAAGACGAGCCGGCTGGGATCGGCCGTTCGCTCTTGGCCAAAGATGTCAGTTACAGTTACTGAACTCGCTTGAACCGGCAGCGCCACGGTTGCGCCCGCCTCGCTCCACAACACGTAGACCGAGCTGGCGATCGGCCGATAGAAGTTCCCGACGCGCCGATGGGCATAGTAGCGGTTGTAGAAGGCGATGGCTTCTTGGACTTTGCCCGACTCATAAAGCTCGCGAGCCATCGTGGCGCCGTAGCTGCGGCTGGATACGCTGATGACCTTAGCGCGTCTTAAGCCGACCTGAAAGACCAGCGCCTCGCCCGCCCCAATGATGCCGGAGATGATCAGCTTGCCACCTTCGATGGTGAAAGGGACCACAGCTCCCGAGAGGACCTCCCGCACCTCGAGATCTCCAACGAGGTTTAACTCCTCAGTAAAGACCGTCAGTCGGTACGTTTTACTGACATCTGCAGGATCGCTTTGGATTTTCAAACGAGGGTTGTTAAGCAGCACGAAGTAGATGGGTCCTTGAGAAGGGCTCGCAGCCCTCACCGGACCGAAGCGCTCTAGGAAGAGTTCAGGGTCATTGACCTGGGCCGAAGTCACCGGCTCCCAGCCGGCCTCAGTCAAGGCATCAAAGATAGGGATATACTTGCGATGCAGCGCCCGCGATTCTTCAATTAACTTTAAGCTATCTAGGACTTTCAGAGCATTGGCGTAGATGCCGTAAAGCAGCCCAATATTGAAGAATCGAATGAGCTGGGGCTCTAGCTGAGCATAGCTTGTGCCGGGGACAGGGCCGTCAATATCATTGGCTATCACAGAGCGCTTATAAGCCATGATGCGCCGATAGTTCAAGTCTTTGTCGCTCCAGTTGAAGCCGCCGATGGGCGCGCACTCGAAGCCGAGGCCATCGAGATACGGGAAGCCAAACGTGGCGACTCCCCGGTCAATGGCATTAGCTCCCACAAGTGCCTCCGGCTCGTTAGCTTTGAGATATTCTTTCAAATACTGGAGATATTCAACGGCCGTGAAGAAGGAATGGACGGCGGGCTGGAGGGTATTCATGCTGTAAGTAAGAGGGAATTTCGACAGTCTGAAGCGCACTGGGTCGTGGTCTACGAAGTAATCTTGCTTCATGAAGTTGTCCAGCATCACCCCGTCTAACGTGGCGTTAATCTTTCTGGCATTCGTGAACGCGGGTTTGACCCTGGCCTCCAAGTTGGTTCCCGCGGCATTGGGAGCTGGAAGATTCGGGCTTAAATTGATCGGGAACTTGGCGTTCCAGTTTCTCCCGGCATACTCCGGCCGATTCATGCGCGAGATGGCCACGTCGCCGTTGGGGTGCTTGAGAACGGAGTTACGCGCCCCAGCCGCCCGGAGGCGGAAGCTTTCAACGGGATGCTGGGTATCCCGCTCAAATGCAGCTAAAGCCTCGTTATAAGTTGGGGGAGGTAGGTTGCCAGAGACTCTAGCCGTCTCCCACTCCCAGGGCAGAGCATAGACGAAGGCTCCGATTCCGGCTTTGTTCAGCAATGGCAGAACTCTCTGGGCGTATTCAGGGCTCTCGAAGGCCCCCTGGGCGAAGCGGACTCCGAAGTCTTCTGGGTTTTTCAACAAAGGATCATCTGGCTGCCAGGCACGAGGTGGTGCTGCTAGACTACCGCGGCGTAACGACCGGCCCGTTGCTGTCGTCTCTGGGAACATCGGCGGATTGAATTCATAGTAGCGCTTCGTCGCGGCCCGAAATCCCCAGCGGGGATCATGTTTGTACAGGATGAAGCTGAAAGTCGCACGGTTCGGCAAGGTTGCTTTGGGCGATGTCCCCAGGCTGAAGGAGATGGCATACTCTTTGAGATCAGCGTCATAATAGATGCGAAAGATGCGGGGCTCGCTTAAGGAAACGCCGTAAGAGAGGCCGGTCGCGGCATCGTTCAGCGCGGAGTAGGGGTAGATGGAAAAAGGCAGATTGCCTTCCAGGTCAGCGTTCACGATCTCCCAATAAACACCCTCAGAGATTTGTCGCTTGTTTCTGATGTCGTCCCACCAAGTCCAGCCTCGCGCGTCTATAGGCAAGGCAAAGCCAGCTTCCAGTGCCCTCCCTCGGCCCGTAAGGTCAACGACCTCGCCCTGAAGCTCCAAGCGATCCGGGAGGCCACGAAGAGTGGCGGTGATCTGAAGCCCGCTTGCCAAGGTCGCTGTTTGCGAGAGACTACCATCGGGGTTTTGCGTGACAGTGCTGCCCACAGCAACACGCTTCATCGTTGCCGGCTCGGTGAAGAACTCGATCAAATCAAACCAGACAACGTTTTCGCTCGTGGCATTAGGAACGTTGCCCTTAACTCTGAGGCCAATTCTAGCGGCTGTAGCCCCTGCGGGTGCCGTCACTTTGCGGACGAGCCGCGTCCAATTGCTAGTCGTGTAAGCGATCTTGGTAGCTTCAGTAAGCGCAATTACCCTGCCCTGACCATCGAGCCAGAAGACTCCGGCACTGATGAGGCCTCCCCAGTATGGATCCAGGAAGCCGTGCTTGGTCCTGACCCTCAAAGACAAGTAGTAGTCACCTGGTTGAACAGGAAAAGGATCGGAGCGCACCTCGACGGCATCGGTGGAGGCCAGGGTGCGCAGGCGCAGGGAGTTCTTCCCTTCGAAAGGATCGGCGGTATCCAGAGTCCAGGCCGCGTTCCCCTGCTGCACGGTCACGGCCCAGCCCGTAGGCATCGTTGTCCCTAACTCAAAGCCGTGATTGGGAACAAGATTGATTAACTCAGTCGGCTCGCTCAGGTCTTGGAGGAAGAGCCCGCCGCCGTGGTTTGTCACCAGCTCCCGCCCGTCCACGGCCAGGCTTGTCACCCGACCATCGGCCGAGAACGTTATGCGAAGGCCATCGGCGGTAGCCAGCGTCAAATGGTCGGCAGTCGCCATCACTACGACCGGCAGGAGCAAAAGCAAGATCAGCATTACACGACATCCCGCAGTTCTTGATTTTCGCATGTTTTCACCCCCTTCTGCGCTCGAAGATCTCTTTCAGCTCTTTCGGCGTTACGAACCGAATCTTCGCTCCGGCGTTCACCCGTTGCTGGATCGCGTCCATTAGGGCTACGAGCCCTGCGCCTTCGCCTCTCATCGGCTGCCCGGCTTGGGCCATATGAAAATCTGTCCAGACGCCGTTGGAGTGCACCGTGAACGCAAAATAATAGACACGTTTGGGATCAGGATCCGCTCTGCGGGCGGCCAGCGTCTGGTCGAGCCGCGCAATCGCTTCGTCGGGCTTCTCGCAACGTGCCGTATTGCCGGGACAATCAGCTCTCACGCCGCCGTTGAAATCAATCTTGAGCATCCGCACGCCATCGTCGTAGATGGCTTCATAGAGAAAGTACGACGAGCGCGTGTTGTTGATGCCCGAGGGCTCGTCTTCTAAGTGACCATCGTGATCCTCAAAGCTGATGCGATAACCAAGCTCATAAGCGACGTGATCATAGACCCATTCAGCTCGATCACGCCCGATAGCTGGTCCCTCGATCTTGGCTCCCGGCGTAAGCGTAAGCCCTGCGTTCACCTTCTGGCCTTTATAAAAAACTTTCTCAGCGAGCGTATGCAGGTCCGTCAGCTTGCGCTTGATGCCCTCTTCGGTCTTGGGGCTAGAATACCAGCAGAAGTTCTGGCCTGAATAATAAATGCCATGTCCTTGGATGCCGAACTCGTAGCCTAATGCGAGATAGTCATATTTGCGGAAGAGCTGGTTGCCGAAGCGTGGGTCGGCTTCGGTCTGCCAGAACTCGCCCGCGGGTTCAATGAACAGCTTGGGCTTCTTGCCCTCCGAATCCGTATATTTCTGCAAAATCTCGTGAAGAAGCTCCGTGCCCGCGATGTCTATGGCAAACGAATTGCCTCGCGGCGGCTGACCGCGCGGGGGCAAGGGATCTGTCTGATAGCGCAGATCGCTCACACATGTAGGGCTGCCCTCTGGCTCTGGTCTATCTCCTTCGACATGAGTCATGATTACGACATAAAGTGGGTCTTCGGAATTGGCGATTGTCAAAGTCCCGGAAGCTCCAGGGAGAGCTAGGGCTACCAGTAGCACCGCTGCTAGGGCTGTTCTTGCTCGTTCCATAACTAAAAATCACTCCTTTCATTTTCCGCACCGGGTTGAGGGTAGTGGGATAAGGCGGAAGAGAGACGGAGACCGTTGGCCTCCGTCTGCTCTTCTGAGGGAGAGGGAGGTCATCGATCTCTGTCCTGTCTCTTTTTCTAAGGCTGATATTCAATGACAATCCCGTCGGCCAGCCAATGTCCGCTCTTGTTCCCGATTTTGAACGTGCCGATCCCAACAAGCCGCGCCCGGCCCGTTCCTTGGGCGGTGAATTCAATCATTCCACCTTCAACCCGAACAGCGACATTGCGACCTTCGACTTTGATTTGGCCCTTCCAACCGGTGAACAGCACACCGCCACGATGCGGCTGTCTTCGGCCGTGCCCCTGAGCGTGTAGGGCTTCTGCTCCTTTGACCCAAACTGCCCCGACACCGTGGCCCTGAATGGCAACGCTGCCGTCACCGTGAATTTCGGCAAGGCCAGCTCCCTTGGCATAGAGCGTCCCATGTCCTTTCACAACGACCTGGCCCTGCCCAGAAGCTGTGTCAACTCCGGTGTTCAGCAACAGGCCGGTCAGGATCGCTAGGCCCACACATACGATAAGCTTGCGCATAGGTATTGTCTCCTTCTGTCTTGAGATGCCAGCAGTATAGCTCAACAAGCCATAAAAAGTCGGTAGAGCCGCCGCCCAAATTGCATAAAGCTGCCCTTCGCCTTGGCAAGCGCCGCGCGCTGTGCTATAGTTAAAATCATGCGCGAGCGCGACGTCATAAAATTTTTGCGCGAAAAGCTCCCCATCGGCGACGACTGCGCCGTCATCTCCTTCAGAAAGACTCATCTTTTATTGACGACCGATATGCTGCACCGCCAGACAGATTTTCCCCAGGGGATGACGCCCTATACGATGGGCTGGCGCGCTATCGCCGTGTCGCTGAGCGACATCGCGGCGATGGGCGGCAGGCCCCTGGGAGTCGTGATCGCGCTGGGAGTCCCGGGGTTCGATAAAAAATTCTTAGAAGAACTTTTAGAGGGAGCCCTAGCTTGCTGTCAGGCGTGCGGGACGACGCTTCTTGGGGGGGACACCGACTGCCACCCGGAGCTGACAATAGTGACGACGGCCCTGGGCGAAGCTCACAGACCCGTCCTGCGCTCCGGCGCTCACGTTGACGATCTCGTCTGCGTGACGGGCGATCTGGGCCGCACAGCGGCTGCTCTCCAGCTTCTGAAAGAGAAAGAGTACGAGCAGGCCAATGAGCTGTTGCGCTGTACGCCCCGGCTCGCCGAGGGGCAGGCGCTGGCCCCATTAGCCAGTAGCATGATGGATATTTCCGACGGGCTGGCGCGCTCGCTCTATCAGCTAGGGGAAACAAGTCACGTTGGCTTTCGCATCGATGCGACGGCAATCCCCTTCGCGCTCGAAGTCGAAGAGTTGGCCCGCGACCAAGAGGAGCTCTTTGAGATGGGACTCTTCTTTGGGGAAGATTTTGAGCTGCTCTTCACGCTCCCGTCAGAGTTACTCCTTGACGCCCGGCGGGTTTGTCAGTTTACTGTTATCGGCCAAGTAGTACCCCAAACAGCAGGGGTGAGGATGCAGATCGGACCAGACAGGATTCTCTTGCCCGATCGGGGGTACGAACATTGACGGCGTGAAAATTTATAAGGAGGCTTTTTTATGAGAAGACTCGTCTATCTAGCCGGGGTAGTTCTGGGTGTAGGCATGGCCCTAGCACAGGAACCGTCACCGCTTTTTGAGCCGGTCTCCGGGCTGTTCTATCTCAGTTTCAGTGATCTCAACGAGCTTTTAGGGAAGAGCGATTTCCCGACACTCTCCTCGCCCGTGCCGTTGACGGGCAGCTGGACGCGGGTGCGCGCGGTGGAGTGGTTGCCGTTAGGGCTTTCGCTCGCGGAAGGCTCCCTAGGTGCCCAGCGCGGTCAGAGACGGGTCAATCTCACACTCTTCTATTTCAGCGCCTTTGTAGATCAGCGGTGGCCGCTCTCAGAAGTCGTGCCAAGTTTGCGGGGTTTTGTGAGCGGGGGCTTGGGTGTGGGTACAGCGACTTTGCTACTGGGGCAGCGCGTCATAACTGAAGAAACGCTTGAATCCGTGCTGCAAACGGCCCATGACACGCTGCTGCGCCGGGTTTTCTTCTCCGTGGTGCCCCGCGTCGGCGTAGAGTTTACGCTGACAGACGTGATTACCCTAAGGGCTTCGTTCGGGTATATTTGGTCTCCGTGGTCGGGGCCATGGGAGCATTTTTCCGAAAGAGTCTCCGGGCCTCCTAAAGATTTTAGTGGGGTGCTGGCGGAGTTCACGATCTCGTACACACCTAAGCTGGAGAAGAAAGACAAAGGGAAAGATTAACTTTTCAGCTTGCTCGCGCTAGTCCGGTGTAACCAGTTATGGTGACGCCTCAGTAAGGGGTTCCCAATCTTGAAGCTCTACGGTGCGGGTATCGAGCTTTTTGTTGCCTTCAAATATTATCTTTCCCAAATCAATGAGTCATTGCTTCTCATAAGCCACACTGGCGTCATTTGACAACAGCCTCAACATCGAGTTCTTCCGGCTGTAAGAGCGGCTGCGCGAGAAAGTTCAGCTTCTCGAAGCCGATCACGCGCCCCTGGCGATCCTTTACTAAGATGACCTCTTCTCCGGTCTCTTCACACGTATATTCTTTCTCAGGATTTGTGAACCAGACATTCAACGTGTTCCCTTCACGATCATAGATCACTTTGATCTTTTCCATACGAGTTCACCTTCTTTGATATTATCGCTGATATAGGCCGTGATGACAAAACCTTCGCTGTTTTGGTGCCGTGCTACCACGCAGATAAATCGCTTTCTATACCGGCGATAGTAGAGATACACGTCAGGATCGGACTTGCTCCGACGTACTTCCAAAGGTTCAGCCAGAGCTCTCTGCACATGCAGTTCCTTGCCGCGCATGACCCCGGATGCTTATCTCGCAAAATCTTGAGCCAATAAGGACGTGTGAGGCAAATCTTGCACCCCAAGGCACTGTGAACCTCAAAGAGCAGATCTCTTGATTGTCTTTCAGACATTTAAAGGCTCCGCTTGCCAATCAGTTGCAAAAACTCGCCGCGCGTGCGCGGATCCCCTCTGAAGATGCCCTTGACGGCGCTGGTTACTAACCAGGCGTCTTTTTGCAGCTCGCGCATGGCCATACACAAGTGAAAGCCCTCGACGACGACGCCGACCCCTTTGGGCCGGAGCGTCTCCATCAAGAAGTCGGCGATCTCTTCGCTGAGGCGCTCTTGGAGTTGTAATTTCCTCGAAAAATGCTCAACGATCTGGGGAATCTTGCTCATGCCGATCACCCGACCGTCGGGGATATAGCCGACGTGGGCCTTGCCAAAGAAGGGCAGGATATGATGCTGGCAGAGACTGTAAAACAGAATGTCTTTGACGACGATCATCTGATCGTACTTGACGGGAAAGATCGCCCCAGCCACAAGCTCGTGAGGGTCTTGGTGATAGCCCGCGGTGAGCGACTCGATCATCTCGATAAAGCGTCGCGGGGTCTCGAGCAAGTCCTCACGGTCGGGGTCTTCTCCAATCTGTGTGAGCAGCCGTCGTATCAGTGCTGTTATCTCAGCGTGTCTTTTCACAAACTCACCCTGCCATTAGCATAACACAGCCCAGATTTGACAAGCAAATCACTGACTCTCTAGGATGGGCATGAATCTCTCAAGGGGGTATGCGATGAAGCACACGCGACGTGAGTTCTTACGAGGCATTGGAGCTATAGCAGGGCTGAGCTGGCTCATGGGGCTGACAAGCTGTGGGCCCTCTCAACCGTCGGGGCCGATCAAGATCGGGACGTTACTGGACTATACCGGGGCGTTGGCTGAATTTGGGCCGCCCTTGCGCAATTCGGCTGATCTGGCAGCCGCGCATATCAATGATGCCGGTGGGCTGCTGGGGGGGCGCACGCTGGAGCTCGTGCACGAGGACGCAGCGACGGCGGCTTCCGTAGCTGTTGACCGTGCGAAGAAGCTCATCGAGATTGATAAAGTCCCGGCGATCGTCGGCGCACTGGCCAGCGGGGTCACGGTGCCCGTGGCACAGACAGTCACGATCCCCAATAGAGTTATTGTGATCTCACCGGCCTCGACCTCGCCGCTCTTGACGAATTTGCCGGACGATACAAGCAAAGATTTGCTCTTCCGCACATGCCCGTCCGATGCCCTGCAGGGTGTGATCTTGGGAAAGTTGGCTTTTGAGTTGGGATACACGGCTGCCGCCGTGATGTACGTGAACAACCCCTATGGACAAGGTCTGAAAGACGAGTTCAAGAGGTCGTTCGAGCGCTACGGCGGGCGCGTGGTGAGCGAGGCCGCGCACCCGGAGGAAACCCAGCCTAGCTACGTGGCCGAGCTGCGCAAGTTGACCGAAGCTCAGCCCGATGTACTCGTCGCCATCGGCTACCCCGGACATGCGACGATCTATCTGAAAGAAGCCATCGAAGGCGGGTATATCACAAGATTCTTGTTTGTGGACGGGACCAAGTCAGAGCAGATCATCGAGGCAGTGGGGGCTGAAGCTGTTGAAGGCATGTACGGGACGGCACCGGGGTCGGAGAAGACTCCTTCGTTGGAGATTTTCAACGCTGCCTATCAGCGAGCGTATAACGAATTGCCGCCGCAGCCCTTTATGGCCAACACATACGATGCGGTGATCTTGCTGGCCTTGGCGATTCAGAAAGCGGGCAAGGCCGAAGGTCTGGCCATCCGTGACGCGCTGCGTTCTGTAAGCAACCCGCCGGGTGACAGTGTAAGCGCGGGCGTCGAGGGCATGAAGAAAGCTTTTCAGCTTCTCGAAGAGCACAACGAGATGGATTACGAAGGAGCCGCTGGCGCGGTCAATTTTGATGCCCACGGAGACGTGATCACCCCCATTGAGATTTGGCAATACACCAACGGCACAATTCAGACGGTTCGCTTGGAAACGCCTTCAGAGTAACCGAAAAGAAAGGTGTAATGGGTCAAGAGATTGTTACCAGGGCCCAGCACCCAATCTGTCGAGATCCGATCTAACACGATCGGGGGCAGCAACGCAATGGGCGCTCTTACCCCCAACTCCCGCTGCCCCGACGCCACCGCACTAGGGCGGGGTCGGTCCGGCACGGGCTCGCCTCCCCCTGGCAATACGCTTTGGGGCGACCGCTTCCCTCAAAAGATGTTGCACCAAAACGTTTCGGTAACGATCTCTTGGCGCAGGGACCCTCCGGTCTTGATAGGTTGTGGTTGTTGTGCTACGATGCTGGTGAGTAGGGGCGACCATAGGCATGCGGCAAGATGGTGCGCATAGGGTTGTTATACAGGAAGATTTCCGTAAATGCAACTCTAGGGGCGTCTTATACGGATTCCGTATAAGATGCCCATGGGGGGACAAAGACGGATTCCGTATAATCAATAGTTGGGCGGCACCTCGTCAGACCTCATATAATATCCACAGTAGTCTAAGCCGAAGGAGTCGCTGCCATGACCGAGGATTCTTCAAATTTACACCGACCGTCCTTGGGGCCCAATCGTCGCCTCGCCGGGCGGCTGACAACAGCTCGCCGCTGGCTGTTTGTGGGGCGCGCGGCCGAGCGGGAACTCTTCCACCAGGCGTTGCAGGCCG
>FWPU01008379.1_pt1 | contig 17704 bp, 13 predicted proteins | sample 2228361 | NCBI WGS metagenome assembly FWPU01 (sample SAMEA103939777, study PRJEB20133) | metagenome
CCCGCTGGGCGAAGCGGTGCGCCAAGTGGTGCTGCACCGGCACGATCTGCGGATCGACCCGCGCGCGGAAATGCTCCTGTACATGGCGGCGCGGGCGCAGTTGGTCGACGAGGTGATCCGTCCCGCTCTCTCGGCCGGCAAGACCGTGCTTTCCGACCGCTATCTCCTGGCCAACGTGGTCTACCAGGGGTACGGCGGGGGATTGGATGTGGCCCAGTTGTGGGAAGTGGGGCGCGTCGCCGTGGCCGGACTGATGCCCGACCTGACCATCGTGCTGGATGTGCCTGTGGAAGTCGCGGCGCAACGGCTGGCACCACCTGGTATCCCGGCTACGACTCCGACCACACCGACTCCGACCCCACCGACTCCGATCACACCGACTCCGACCCCACCGACCGCAACGACCCCACCGACCGCAACGACCCCACCGACTGCAACGACCCCACCGACCGCAACGACCCCACCGACTGCAACGACCCCACCGATCACTTCGACTACGACTCCGCCTGGCGCGGCCGCACCCTTGCAGCTTGACCGCCTGGAGAGGCGGGGCGATGGCTTTTACCACCGGGTGCGCCAGGGGTATCTGGCCGAGGCCGCCCGCCACCCCGACCAGATCGTGGTCATCGACGCTTCCGGCTCGATCGAGGCCGTGCACCGAGCCATTTGCGAGGTGGTAAGCCGGCACCTGGGCCGGAAGTGACGCAAGCGGAGGCGGCTGCGGCGGCCAGGAGCGACAGAGCCGCCGCCCAGCGCCGCTTGGGCGCGAGCTGCTTCCTTGTGGCCGGCTTTCGGCTGTATGCCCGGCCACCTGGACGCGGTGCCCGCCGTCCGCCGCCGGATGCAGAGCGATCTGGCCAACCAGCAGCGCCCGGTGTGGGTCAAGCCGCGCCAACCGCGGCCAAGAGCGATTCAAAGCGACGGGCCAGCCGGCGGCTCCTCAGCGTGCTCCAGCGGCCGGCGTAGGCCGGGCGCTTCGCGGCGGGGTGTCGGCTGCGCTCGGTGGGCCATCGAGCACCGCCTGATCGAGGCTGATCCAGTAGCGCGGAAGGTTCTCTGGCAATGTGGCGTCCAGCGACCAACGCACGCGGGCCGTCTGCGGCGTGGTCGTGATCTGACAGGCCAGATACTGCCAGGGCCCCGGTTGGGTGATTGGCGCCGCGGCATGGCTGGCCAGCACTTTCCCCGCTTGGTCCAGCTCGTCCAGCCGGAGCGTGGCCGATGCCCCGGGCAGCGGCGCCGCACCTTGTGCAGAGCCCTCCCGGCCGAGAGTCGCCCATACCGAGCCGCGGTAAGCACTTTGCGGGCGAGCTGGCACCTCTTGGAGGACCCGGCAGGTCCCCCGGCCGGCGATGTGCAGCGACTCGCAGCCTTGGGGGACATGCAACGTAACGGTGGCCTGCGATTGGCGGCCGGCCGTTACTTGCGAGCCTGCCGGGACCTCGATGCGCCACAGCCTGGGCACTTGGGGGGCCGGCGTGGGGGTCGAAGAGTTTTCCCACTCCTCGAAGCCGCTGTTGGCGAGCAGATTGCCGGCCAGCACGGTAATGGGGCGGGCGCCGTTGCCGGCCGGGCCGGGGCCGATCTCTACGGCCTGGACGAACGCTTCGCCGGGCAGGCGGTGGTTGCCAAGGCCGCCCCGGAAGCGGATTTCGATCGCCCCATGCTGCGGCGCAATGCCCGGGAACACCAGGTCCGCTGCCCGGTCGGGTCCACCCGCCGTGGCCGCCACGTCCATGCGCCGTACCACCTCCTGGCCATTGATGGCGACCGTCACGCAGTTCGTACAGGTATCGAGGCCGCGGGTGGCGGCGAACTTCAGCCGGACATGATAGATGCCCGGTCCCACCGTGGCGTTGAGCCAGAACTCACGTCCATGCGCCCCGTAGCGATAGAGGTCCGGATCTGGGGTTCCGAGGATGGGGCGGTGGATGGGCGATGTCCACCAGGCCTTTTCCACGCTATCGGTGAGCGTGCCGGTGCGGATGACCCATTCGGTGGCGGGCCGCCAGAGGTTGCCGGCCGAATCCTTGAGGTCTTCGCGTCCGGCATAACCGAAGACCATGCGCTGGGTCTCGGTGGGCCCACCCCCTTCGCCGACATCCAGCACGCCGCGGGCGCCGGAAAACAGGATCCCCCGCAAGCGGATGCGGCTGCCGCGGGCCAGAGGATTGCCTCGCCCAAGGACTACGATCTTTAGCGTATGGGGGCCGTCGGCCAGGCCATTGCGATAGTACAGGACTTGGTTTTGGCGCGGGATGGGATTCCAGGCGTCCAGGCCCACGAGGTGGCGTGTCCCATCCAGATACACTTCGGCCAGCCCGCCGTCCGGGGCGAAATCGCCCACCAGCCGCACCTGATTGCCGCGGAATGTCCAGGTGATGCTGGCACCGGGGTGGTCGGCCGAGCCTGGTTCCGGCCACGCCCCTTCGCAGGCCGCTTGCCGCGGACCGGAAAACACCTGCGGATCCCCCCGGCCTTCGATGACCACCTGCCGGAGGCCGTCGTGGCGGATAGCCACCAGGCAATCGCCCCCGGGGAGCGGCTGCACCATGTAGCCGGTCTGGCCCAGGTCCTGGCGAAGGGCGATGGTCCCGGCCGGCCCGGCCGTGATGCGCTCGGGCGTAAACGCCAGCCGGAGCACCGTGGTGGTGCCCGCCGGGGCGTCGAACGTCGCCAGGACGATCTTGCCGGGCCCATACTCCACCGAGTTTACAACGGCCGTGGAACGGACGATGTGGTTTTCGCGGCAGGGTGCGAACCATTCGGGCATCCAGGCCACGGTACCCAGGAGGTGCTTGAGGGCCATGGGGTGCGCGATCTTGAACCAGGCCTGGTTGACCACGAACCCCCCATCGATGTTGTCTTCCGACACGCCGGTCTCGTGCCCGTCGTAGGTGGCCAGGATCTGCATCCGGCGGGCGAGTTCCCGTGCCCAGGGGCTTTGGGCCTCGGCGGCGTACTGGGCCCAGGCCACGGCCAGTTCCATGGGGCCATACCACAGCGACCGGCCACAACAATTGCTCGCCTCGGGAAACGCCCACGCCCCGCTGTACATATCGCCGGCCGACTTGGAGCAGACCCCCGTCCGATTCAGAAACAAGCTTAGGATATTCCGGGCATCGTTCTTCCAGTTGGGGAACAGCTCCTTGTGGTCCATGAGATACCGGGCGGTGAACTCGGTAACGTTCTCGGCCTGGACCGGGTTGGCCCAATCCCAATAGTTCCGGCCCCAGGTGTCGCACGCCATCCAGCGCGGCAAAAGGACCTGGCGGAGGTAATCGAGGCCGGCCTGCCGAGCCTGCAGGATTTCGCCGTTCGGGCCGGTATGGCCCAGGCGAATGAGTTCGTCGAAGAAGTAAAGCAAGAACACCACACCGCCGGTCTGCGTGTCGTCTTTCCAGGGGGCTGCTTCGGGATTGGCATACCGGCCCCACGGCGCCTGGCCAGGATGGCGGTTCCGTCTGGCGGCCAACAGGTCCCCCCAGTGGCAGCAGGCCTCCAGCCAGCGGCGATTCCCCGTAACCTGGTAGGCCCGCAGCAAGCCCAGCCCCACCTCGGCCACGATGTCCAACTGGATCATCCCCCGCGGATCGCAGCGGCCATAACACTTCCCTTTGACGGGCACGCTGATCAGGAACCGCGGCCACGGGTGGTCGTCGGGGGTCAGGCAGTGGTCCAACAAGGTGTTGGCCAGGACGGTCAGATGGGCGATGGCCGCCGCGTCCCCGCTGTAGCGGTAGTAATCGACCAGCCCCGAAAGCACATACGCGGCCCGTTGCGCCAGGTCGCCGGTGTCCCAGTCGTTGGTGGCCAGGGGGGTGATGGTCCCGTCCGGGGCGATCCTCCAGTGGCCCGAAAACACGTAGTGCGGCGCCGGCGCCACCGATTGGGGCGGAAGGACCCAGGGATAGCGTTTCAGCGTCTCGGCCGCCACACGGATGCGGAAATCGAGCTGGCCGTTCTGCCCTTCGTACCATGGCGCGATCACCCCGTGGCGGTCGTGCTTGGGCGGCCGGGCATAGTAGCGGGTCTGCACCGTGGCCGCCAGGCAAAGAGATGCGGCCAAGCCCATCCCGCCCCACAAGGCCGCCACCATGACGCAGGCGTAACGCATCAGTCGGTGCTCCTAAGGGTTGCGACTTGAAGCCGGCAGGCACCGTATGTTAGCCCGATGGCAAACCCCGCCGCAACAGAGTCCCGCAAGAGGGCGTGGCACGTTCGCCCCATGCTGCTGCGCTTCGGATCGGGGCACACTGTGCACACAGGCTTGCGGGCCGGGCCGGCGGTCTGGCAGAATGGCGGCTCGGGGGAGCCGGCATTCCGGTGGCGCGCCGCGCCGGTCGCCGTTGGCTTCGGGCGCATGAGGGGTTGCCGATGGAAGCGACCATCACATTCTCGGTCAATGGCCGGCCAACCACAGTCACGACCGAGCCCGACCGGCCGCTCCTGGAAGTGCTCCGCGAAGACTTGCATTTGACCGGTACCAAGTGCGGTTGTGGCGAGGGGCGGTGCGGGGCCTGCACGGTCCTGGTGGCCGGCAAGACCACGCATTCGTGTATCACCCCGGTGGGCAAGGTGGCGGGCCAGGCTGTGTTGACCATCGAGGGGCTGGCCGCCAGCGGCAAGCTCCATCCGGTGCAAGAGGCCTTTCTGGCGGAGGGGGCCGTCCAATGTGGCTACTGCACACCCGGCATGATTATGGCCCTTGTGGGGCTCCTCCAGCAGCGGCCGCATCCCACCGACGAGGAGGTGTTGACGGCCATGGAAGGCCACATCTGCCGGTGTTGCGGTTACCCCAAACTGCTTCGCGCAGTACGCCGAGCGGTAGGTAGTGGGAGGGCTGCATCATGAGTACCGATTTGCGCAAGCCTGGCGAACTCCCGGAGGCCTTCGGCGACGGCGAGCAGTGGAGCGAGCCGGTGGACTACCGTTTCGGCCTGTCCCGCCGGCAGTTCGTGGGTGCGTTGGGGGCGGGGCTTTTGCTGACCGTGTGGGCCGGTCCGGTGAGCGCCCAACGGCGGGGTGGGCGCGGCGGTTTTGGCCGCACGCGAACCATCGCCGCCCGGCTCCATTTGGGTGCCGAGGGCGTAGTGACCGTGCTTTCAGGCAAGGTGGAGATGGGGCAGGGGGCCCGGGCAGAACTGGCCCAAGCTGCTGCCGAAGAACTTCGCCTGCCCGCCGAGCGGGTCGTGATGGTGTTGGGCGATACGGCCCTTGTGCCCGATGACGGCATCACGGCCGGCAGCCGCACCACGCCTTCCACCGTGCCTGCGGTGCGTGAGGCGGCGGCAGCGGCCCGGCAGCTCTTCCTCCAGTGGGCTGCCCGGCAGTGGGGCGTCGCCCCCGAGCGCCTGGAAGTGCGCGACGGCCGGATTGCGGACCCCGGCACCGGGCGGAGCCTGGGCTATGCCGACCTGGCAAAAAACGCCGAGGCGGTAAAAACCCTCGACACCCCGGTACCCGCCCATGTCGATCTGACACCGGTTTCGCAGTGGAAGGTGCTGGGCACCTCGGCGCCGCGCCCCAATCTTCGGGACCTCGTGACCGGGGCCCACAAGTTCCCCTCCGATTTGACCCGGCCGGGAATGTTGTACGGCAAGGTCCTCCGGCCTCCGGCGTACGGGGCCCGCCTGGCCGCCATCGACCTGGCACCCGCCAAGGCGCTGGGCGATGTGGTGGTGGTTCGCGACGGCGACCTGGTCGGGGTGGCCGCGCCGACCACCCACCGCGCCCGCCAGGCCTTGGAGCTTCTGGCCCGCTCGGCAGTGTGGGAAGAGAGCCCGCAGCCCTCCAGCCGCGAGGTCTTCGAATATCTCCGGCGGCACGCCCGCGGGGGCGTGCCCCAAAACCCTTTTGCCGAGGAGCGTGCCCAGGCCAGGCGCGTGCTCCGCGCCACATACCACGTGGCCTACGTGCAGCACGCGCCTTTGGAGACCCGGGCGGCTTTAGCCGAGTGGCAGGACGGCAAGTTGACCGTGTGGGCCGGGACGCAGAATCCCTTCGGCTATCGGAGCGAGCTGGCCCGGGCCCTTGGGGTCCCGGTGGAAAACGTGCGGGTCATTGTGCCCGACTTCGGCAGCGGGTTTGGGGGCAAACACACAGGCGAGGCGGCGGTGGAGGCGGCGCGGCTGGCCCGGGCCGCCCGGCGCCCCGTTCTCGTCCATTGGACGCGCGCCGAAGAGTTCACGTGGGCCTATTTCCGGCCGGCAGCCGTGATCGACATCGAGGCCACGCTGGATTCGCAAGGCGCGATGAGTTCCTGGTTCTTCGTGAACATCAATTCGGGACCGGCCGCCATGGAGACCCCCTATCGAGCGGGCAAGGCCCGTTCGCAGTTCGTCCCCTCGCAACCGCCGCTCCGGCAGGGGTCGTACCGGGCGTTGGCGGCCACGGCCAACAACTTTGCGCGCGAGGCGTTCATGGACGAGTTAGCGGCGGCCGCCGGCGCCGACCCGCTCGATTTCCGCCTGAACCATCTCGATTCGCCCCGGCTGCGGGCGGTCCTGGAAGAGGCGGCCCGGCGCTTCGGCTGGCGGGAACGCGTCCGGCGCAAGGAGCCCGATGTGGGCGTGGGCCTGGCCTGCGGCACCGAAAAAGGCTCCTTCGTGGCCGCCTGCGTGGAGATCGCCCTAGACCGCCCCGCTAACCGCATCGTGGTCCGCCGCGTGTGCCAGGTCTTCGAGTGCGGGGCCATCCTCAACCCCGAAAACCTGCTCGCGCAGGTCCAGGGGTGTATCCTCATGGGGATGGGCCCGGCCCTTCGCGAAGAAATGGTGTTCGACCGGGGCCGGATCCGCAATGCAGGCTTCGAGCGCTACCGCGTGCCCCGCTTCAGCGACGTTCCGCCGGAAATCGACATCCACCTGCTCGACCGGCCGGATCTTCCCAGCGCGGGCGGCGGCGAGACGCCTATCATCGCCATCGCGCCGGCCATCGCCAACGCGGTCCACCATGCCACCGGGCAATGGGTGCGGTCGATGCCCATCCGCATCCCGCGGCTCAAGTCGGCTTAGCAGCGCTGGGGAAAACCCGCGATGAGAGAACCACATGGCCCGGCGTGGTTGCCCTGGCGCCCCCGCGACGTGCTGGCGGCCCTGGCCCGGTCCGACCTGGTCGAACAGGCCCTGGCCCTGCTGTTGGTCTGGAGTGCCGAAGGGTCCACGCCGGCCAAGGCGGGAACCCGGGCCTTGCTCTTGGCCGACGGGACCCTGATTGGAACGGTAGGGGGCGGGTTGGTCGAGGCCGAAGCGTGCGGCCGCGCCGCCAGCGCTGCCAGCCAGCGGCGGGCCGAAATGTTCGAGATCAGCCTGCATGGCCAGGCCGGTCCCATCTGCGGCGGCGGGATGCGCATCCTCGTCGATCCTTGTGTTCGACGGCATCACAAGGCATGCACCCGCGCTGCCGCGTGCCTGGAACAGCGTGCCACCGGATTGCTGCTGACGCGCATCGAGCAAGACGAGGCCCTCGAGGTGGAAGTGGCTTTTTTCGATCTGCCGGAGTTGCACGCCTGGACCGGCTGGCCGCCAGCCCAGGAACTTCAGGCCGGCGTGGCCGCCGAGGAGGCGATGGCGTTCGCCGCGCCAGCCACTGGAGGGGCGCGGGTCGAGGTCCTGGCCGAACCGGTCCTCCCCGCCCCGCGACTGGTGATTGCTGGCGGCGGGCACGTGGGCCAAGCCGTAGCGGCCCTGGGATACCAATTGGGAATGGACGTGGTGGTGATCGACGACCGGCCGGAGTTCGCCCATCCCGAGCGGTTTCCCCCTGGCAGCCGGGTGTGTTGCGGGCCGATCGCCCAGGAGCTTGGCGCCATGGCCCTCGGCCCCGCCGACTACGTGGTGATCGTCACGCGCAACCACGAACTGGATGCCGAGGCGTTGGCGGCGTGCCTGGATCGGCCGGCCGCCTACATCGGCATGATCGGCAGCCGGCGCAAGGTGGCCCACATCCGCCAGCGGCTTGTCGCTTCGGGACGGGCCTTGCCCGATGCGCTGGCCCGGATTCATGCCCCCATCGGGCTGGACGTGGGCGCGGTCACGGTCCCGGAGATTGCGGTGAGCATCCTGGCCGAAATCATTGCGATCCGCCGCCGGATGGGCCCCCCGCAGACCACCGCGGAGAATGCCCGATGATCGGAGCCGTCGTGCTGGCCGCCGGACAGTCGCGCCGCATGGGGACGCAAAAACTGCTGCTCCCCTGGAGCGGCAAGCCGCTGGTGGCCCACGTGGTGGACGAAGTGCTGTCCAGCCCTGCCCGGCCGGTCATCGTGGTCGTGGGGACCGCGGGATCGGCGATTGCCGCGGCGTTGGCGGGCCGGCCCGTAACCCTTGTCACCAACCCCGACCCGCAGAGCGAAATGCTGGCCTCGGTGCGTTGCGGCCTGAAGGCCCTCCGCCACTCGTGCCCCGGTGCACTGCTCGTCCTGGGCGACCAGCCCGGCTTGACCAGCGACCTCATCGGCCGATTGGTCACTGCCTTTTCTGCGGCCCCGGAAAGGATCGTCGTGCCGCAGTGTGGCGGGCGGCGTGGCCACCCCATCGTCGTGCCGCAGCGGTTGTTCCCCATGGTCCTGGCCCGCTATGACGGCGTGGGACTCCGCGGATTGCTCGCCGAATACCCGCTCGCGGTGACCGAAGTGCCCGTGGCCAACGCCGAGGCCTTGCGCGATATCGACACCCCCGACGACTACCGGCGATTGGGCAGCCCACCGTGAAGGGCACGCTCAGGCGGCCTGGGCCAGCCCCAGGCAGCGGCCGGGGCAGAAGAGCACGCTCCCGCCCCGTGCAAGCAGGCCAAACCGCACGGGATCAGCGTTTTGGGGTCGCGGTCCGCTTTTGGGCCTGCAACCATTCGTAAAGCGCCGGATCGTTATAGGCTTGGGTCCACGAATCGTGGCCCGCGTCCGGGTACACGGTGAACTTCACATTTCCGCCGGCCTGTTTGAGGGCCTCGATCATTCTCGCCGAGCGGTCCAGGGGGACCACCGGGTCTTTGGCCCCATGGAACACCCACACGGGAATGTGGCTCAGGCGTCTGGCCCAGATGGGGTCCCCGCCGCCGCAGATGGGCACCAGCGCCGCGAATCGTTCGGGAGTGGCGGCCGCCAGCGACCACGTGCCAAATCCCCCCATGCTCAGCCCCGTAACCCAAATGCGGTCCTTATCCACCTTGTACTTTTCCACGACCTCGTCCAACAGGGCCGTCAGGTCTTCGGGCTGCCACCAGCGGTTGCTGGGGCACTGTGGCGAGACCACGATGAAGGGGAACTGCTTGCCCGCGGCGATGAGTTTGGGCGGACCGTGAACCTTCACCCGCTCGATGTTCTCTCCCCGCTCGCCCACCCCATGCAAGAACAACAGCAGCGGCCAGGCATCCTTGTCCGCGTACTCCGGCGGCAAATAGAGGAGATAGTTGAGTGTGACCCGCACCATCCGATCGAGCCGCTGCGGGACCTGTTTGCCCGGCTCGGGCTTGGGTTCGTCGGCGGCAAAACCGCCGCTGGCATTGCACATCAACACCAATAGCATCGTAGCTGCTAACCGTTTCCAGGGGTTCATGGGAGTGCCCTCGCTTAAGGAAAAGTTCTAGTCGTTCCGAAAAACCGGGCAGCTCTTCGAGAAAGCATCGCCGGAAGCTACTCAGCCGCCGGCGCGATGGCCAGCCGAATGACCGCCTCGGTGACAGGCTCGGCCAGGGCGATGCCAATCCGCACAGGGAGGCGCTTGTCGGGCAGGTCTTCGTGGATCTTTTCGGCCCGCACCACAAAGTTCTTGCCTTGGGTATCCACCTGCACCCGGACAGCGCTTGGGCCTTGGCCAACAAGGAGCGTTCCCGGGCCTGCCTCTTTCCACGGGTCAAAGGTGACCAGGGCAGTCTCGAACAGGGCAGGCAAGCGGAAGCTGACCTCGTCGGTAACGGTCAGGCATCCCTTGCCCCGGCGGTCGAAGACGAAGGTCCGCTGGAGCTTTTGGAGTTCTTGGACCGGATACGCCGCGCGAAGGTCCAGGACCAGCGTGTCGGCCGAGTCGGTGAACTCGGTCTTGAGAACCCGGGCGGCCGCTTGCCGGCCGGTGGCCTGGAGCTGGCCGGCGACACGGGGCACCGGATGGCCGAACGAGTTGAGCACCCGGCTTTCGTAGCGCCGGGCGCTGAAGGTGCGGCGGGTGTACACCTCGGCGCCGGGGTCCAGCAGGGGGGTGTGCCCGGCCAGGGCGACGACGAACGAACCGACGTCGTTGTGGTTGTGATGTTCGGCGTTGTGGCCGCCTTTCAACGCCACGCCCAGGGCCTGGCGCGGGTCGCCCGCCGGCCGCCCAATCAAAATGCCCGCATCGGCGAACCAGGTACGGAGTTGGCGTGGGGGGGCGGCCGCAGCCGGGGGCCGCCGGCTCGCCGAGTTCGCAAAACCCAAGAGCCCCACGGCGAACAGGTCGCGTGACGGCCCGGACGCCAAGAGCAGCCCACGCGCTTCCACATCGCTCCAGCCGAAGCCAAACCGCCGGCTCACGAACGCCTCGGTGGCCGCGTCGGGCTGCGCGCCCACATGACAATCGGCAAAGGCCGGGTACACCCCCGGGATAATTTCCAGTCGCCGGCCGAATTGGGCAATCTCGCGGACCTTGGGGCGCTCGAACAGGTCCAGCTTGCCGCCTGTGGCTTGGAAGACATTCTCGGCCAACAGCACGAAATGCCCGAACCCGTAGTTCCAGTACCCGAGCCCTTCGGAGCAGTAGCCATCGGGTGTAAAACCGTCGAGAAAGTTCTGGATGTATTTCTCGGCGGCTGCCACGAACAAGGCCCGCCGAGGGCGGTCCCGAATCGCCGTGGTGGCGGCCACCGTCACCCCCGCCAGGCACACGGCGTTCCAATTGTTGGTCACCACGAGCCAATACTGCCGCGGCTTGCCCCGAAGCACCATCCCCTCGAAGGGCTGGAAGATCCGCCGCTCCAGCTCCTCCGCGATCCGCTTTCGCGTGCCCCCGGGCAACCTGTCGCCAAGCCACCAATCGATCGTGGCGAGGTTGGCCCCGGTGGCGGCAGCCGTCAAATCGATCTCCATCACCTTCCCCTGGAACACCGCCAACGACCCATCGTGGGCCGGCAGCACCCAGCTCTTCTGGTCCAGCGTGGCCCGGAGCGTGGCGTCGATGGCCTGCAAGAATCGGCCGCGATCCTCCAGGCACTCGGCCAGTACCAGTGTGGCCAGCCGGTTCATCCTGGCGAACAGCACCCGCTGGTAGCGGTTGCGATTTCCCGTGCGCGAGTAATCCAGATAGAGTTCATCGCTGGTCTCGGGGATGGGCTCGCGCAAGAGGGACTCGGCCTGGGGGATGACGCTGCGGAAGGAGGGTGCCTTGGCCGCCGCTTCCCACGCCGCGCGCTGGCCGATGCGGGGACCTGGCCCGCAGGGCGCGTGGGGAAGCATGGCCGCGATTTCGCCAATCCTGACGGCGTCCAGCCCGCCCGGCTTCGTCTGCGCCGCGATGGCTTGGGGGCGTACCCCGGCGCCGGCTGCGGCCAGGATCAAACCCAGGATCGCCCAGCGCCAATGTCGATGCATCTTGGACCTCTGCATTGCGGATACGTGGTCGTGCTCAAGGACTTGGCGATTGTAGGGCCAGTTGCGCCGGTCCGCAACCCAGCCGCGGGCTCGCAGGGGCGGGCACCCCCGTTCCAGCGCCGCGTTTTCTCGGTACCGCCCGCCTGCCGTCCGCAGCGGGCCGGATGGGCCCCACTCGCCCCGCCCGATATACTTGCATAGACCACCGCGCGGCGGTGGGCCTTTGCTGGTGTGGCGGTTGTTGGCGAGCAGTGCGTCTTTGGGCGGGCCGGCATATGTCCGAAATCGTGCGGTTTTCGGTCTCTCTGGAGAACGACCTGTTGGAGAAGTTCGACCAGTACTGCCAGGAGGAGAAGTTCGCCACCCGCAGCGAGGCCGTGCGGCAGTTAATCCGCGATACCCTGACCCGCCGGGCGTGGGAGGCGGAGTGCCGCGATGCTGCCGGGACGCTGACGTTGGTTTATGACCACCACCGCTCGCAACTCCGCGACCAGCTCCTCCAGCTCCAGCACGACCACATCGACCTGGTGATCTCCACGCTCCATGCGCACCTGGAGCACGACCTGTGCCTGGAGGTGATCGTGCTGCGGGGACCGGCACGCCGGCTCCGCGACGTCGCCGCCCGGCTGCGCGGCCTCAAGGGCATCTACAAGGGCGAGCTGGTGATGGCCGCCGCCCACACCTGACGCCCGGCAACCGCTTGCCGGAGCGTCCAAGCGCACCGCCCATCCACCCGGCCCCCTGGGTGCCGATCGCCTTTGGCCACGTTTGGCCGCGGCCTTACAGGTCGAGCTTGTCGAGGTGGTCCACCAGGGTATCGAGGTCCAGCGGCGCCGATTCCGGCGCGGGTTCCGAAGGGCCGGCATCCTGCGACGAGGTCACCGGCGCGGACGTCGCGGAGAAGCCTTGCGGGGCGGGGGCCTCGCTGGACGAAGGGGATTGGGCCAAAGCTCGGGCACGCTCCAGGGCGGCCAGGTCGGCCGGGCTTAGCCCCCGCAGCACTTGGGAAAGGTCCAGGCGCAGTGCCGTGCGCGCAGCGTGGGGGTCGCCCGCAATGGCCGGGTCCGCGTGTTGCGGAAACATGATCGCGCCGGCAGGGCAGATCCGGGCGCACGCTGGGCAGCCGGGCCGGCATGCGTCGGGCTGCTCCACCCATGGCCGGCCCGCCGCGTCCACCCCGTACACCCCGAACAGGCAGAAGTTCAAGCACTCCATACAATCGGTACACAGGTGGAAGTCGATCACCGGATACCATCGCGGCACCGCAGGCTCGGCGATTTCGTCCCAGGCCGGCCCGCTCGCATCCGCGGGACCGGCAAGAACTGCGGCGTCTTCCGGCGCCGTGGCGGGTGACTCTTGGCCTGCAATCGCCAGCACTTCGCGCACCAAAGGCTCCAGGTCGGGATAGCGGCGGAGGTCAAAGCACCACACCGTACGTTCGGCAACGCGGTCATCGCGATGCGAGCCAGCCAGCGCTTCAAGCGATTCCCCTTCGGCCAGCGACGACGTCCGCCCCATGCGCCCCCGAATACCATGGGCATCCAAAAGCCAGAAGGCGGCGCGGGGATAGAGCTCGGCCACGACCACCAGGTCGGTGGATACCGAGCGCAAGTACTCCAGCGTCGGCCCCTGAGGGGCCAAATCGTATAAGTGGGGGCATAGGGCCACCTTCAGGCCCGGCACGGCGGCCAGCCGCCTGGCGAGGCTGCGGTGCAGCAATGGGAGCGCTCGACGCTCGCCGCGCGGGCCCGTGATGAGCACGTGGACTTCGGCCGTCACGGAACGTCTCCTTGTTGCATCTGGTGTTTGAGCAGGCGTTGGGCCAGCGGCCAGCCAGCCTCGAGCTGCGCCAGATACTCGTCGGGCCCAAGCAACCCGGCCCCCTCGGCCGACATCCGGAACAGCCATCCGGCTTCGTACAGGCTGCTGTTGACCAGCGAGGGGTTCGCCAGCACAGCGGGGTTGAACGCGGTAATCGTGCCCGATATGGGACAGTACAAGTCGCTGGTAGCCTTCGAGGCCTCGATGTACCCGACCGAATCGCCCGCCGCCATCGCCGCCCCGGCCGGCACCGACCAACTCAGATGATGCACCTCGCCCAAAAGCCGCACCGCATAAGCCGACAGGCCAAACCGAATCCCTTCCCCATCGGCCAGCGCCCACATGTGGTTGGGCGCGTACCGGCGATCGACCGGCAGAATGACCGGGGCTCGGCCCATCCAGAAAACCAGGGGTTTGCTCATAATCGGGGCACAAAGGCGGCGAGGCCACATCACCAAATCATGGCGAACAGCCGAGGCCCTTGCAGCGTGCCCGGCCGATAGCTATCGCGCCCGCAACGACGGACTTTTGCTCCATAGGGCTGCCTCGGGGTTGCGACGGATTAGGACTTTCTGGGCTTTTGGGCTGCCGAGGGGTTTGCCTTTCTCTTGGGACTTTGCGGGAACCTGTTCCTTGGCGGCTGTTCACAGTCTTGGGCTGCCGAGGGGTTTGCCCGTCTCTTGGGACTTTGCGGGAACCTGTTCCTTGGCGGCTGTTCACAGTCTTGGGCTGCCGAGGGGTTTGCCTGTCTCTTGGGACTTTGCGGGAACCTGTTCCTTGGCGGCTGTTCACAGTCTTGGGCTGCCGAGGGGTTTGCCTGTCTCTTGGGCCGCTTGGGCCGGCCTGCCGAAGGGGGTTACCGGCCGCCCAAACAATAAAGCTCTCCGGCACTGGTGCCGACCACCAGGCGTCCGGCGGCCACGGCCGGGGAAGCCAAAATGGCTCCGCCCGCCTCGAAGCGCCATCGCTCCTTGCCGGTGGCCAAATCGACCGCGTACAGCCGGCCGTCGGCCGAGCCGAAAAACACCCGGTCCCCCACCACCACCGGCGACCCATCCACCCGGCCGCGCGTGGCAAACCGCCACCGCAAGGCCCCCGTCTTCGGGTCCAGGGCGTGCAGCGATTTGTCCTGGGCCCCCACAAGCACCCATTGCCGCGTGACCGCGGCGGATGATCGGAACGGTGCGCTATGCTCGGCGGGTTGGTAACGCCAGGCGATCTCGGGCTTGCCCCAGCGGATGCCGAAGAACGTCTTGCCTTCGGTACCCACGAACAGCAGGTCGTCCAAGACCGCCGGGGTAGAACCGGTCGGGGCCTCGAGGCTCACTTCGGCCGATTGCCGGCCGGTGGTCAGGTCGATCACGTGCAACCGCTCGTCGCAGCCGGCGACAAAGGCCCGGTCGGCGACGATGGTCGGAAAACAGCGGATCTGGTTCTCGCTGCGGTACTTCCAGACTAGCTTGCCGGTGGCCGCTTCCAGGCAGTACAAATGGCCGTCCTGCGAGCCGAACAACACCTGCTCGCCGTGGAAATTGGCACCGGAATTGATCTCGCCCTCGGTATCGAATTGCCAGCGGGGCTTGCCGGTGGCCGCGTCGAGGCAGTAGAACCGGCCATCGCTGTCGCCCACGTACACCGCCCCCTGCCGATAGGAGGCCGGCGCGCTGAAGCCCAACTCGGTCGAGAACTCCCAGACCGTCTGGCCGCTTTGCAGGTCCAGGGCATAGAACTTTCCGTGCAGGCTGCCGACAAACACCCGGTTTTCGGCGATAATGGGGCTTGCCTCGAAGGCGGCCTGCCGGGGGGCAAACGTCCACAGCACTTGGAGTGTTTCGGGAAGCGTGGTTCGAGCCACGCCGGTGGCCTGGGGATCGCCGCGGAACAAGGGCCAGCCTTCGGCCCCCCAGGCAGTGGCCGGCTCGAAAGCCGCCGGCCGGCGCAGGGGCCCTTCGCGGCTGAGGCTCGAAACCACCACCATCACCGCCGCCAGACCAATGCCCAGGCGCAAGACGCGGTTGTGGTTCTTGCGGACTGCACGACGCGCCATCGGCTCTCTTCCCGCAGGACAATCCTCCAAAGCAAAAAGCTACACTCAATCCTACCCGTCGGTACGGGCCGACGCCACCGCTATCCCCCGACGACCCAGCCGCGGCAAGACACCGAAGACCAGGCGCCTCGCTTTGCTTGATGTGCTCGATGCCCAGTCTTGGGCTCAAAGCCGGGCTGGCTGGCGGTGGGTGGCTACAAGCCGGCCGCGCGGAGTGGCCGGCTTGCTGGCAGGCCGGAAACCACGCCAAAGCCTGGCCAGCTCACAAGCCAGCCGTGGGGAGCGGCCGACCGGCAAGCTGACGGTGGGAGTCGCCGACCGGCAAGCTGGCGGTGGAAAGCGGCCGGCTGGCAAGCTGACGGTGGGGAGCGGCCGACCAGCAAGCTGACGGTGGGAGTCGCCGGCCGGCAAGCTGGCGGTGGAAAGCGGCCGGCTGCAAGCTGGCGGTGAAAAGCGGCCGGCTGCAAGCTGGCGGTGAAAAGCGGTCGGCTGGCAGGGGCACGCGAACAAAAAACCCTTTCCCGCCGCTAGCGGGAAAGGGTTTTCCACGATCACGCTGCGTTTGGCCGTTATTGCGACTTCAAATCGATGGTCACCGGTTGCATGCCCGACTTGACCTCCACCGTAATGCCGGACGTGTCGGCATTGGTGTACTTGGGGGGGACCAAAGATTTGGGAGGGGCCGGGGGTGCGCCACCGGCCACCGGAGGCCCAGACAGGGCGGTGCCAGCCGGAGCTGCTCCCGCGGCCGCCTGATCCACCTTGGCCTCGCCCCCGGCTTCGGTCTTGCTGACGCTGACCTTGGCCTTACCGGCTGGCACCTTGAGCTTGAACTTCCCAGCGCTATCGGTCTGGCCGGTGGCCGGCGCACCGCCCGTGGCCGGATAGAACCCCACCATCGCCCCTTCCAGCGGCTTGCCATCGAGGGTCACCGTGCCAGAGACCTCCACCGTGGGCACGGCTCCAGGGTTACAACCCCACACCATGCAAGCCAACACGGCCAGCGGTAGCAACACAATGCACGCGCGCTTGGTTTTTCGCATCGCGACAGTTCCTCCCGGTTACGGAATCTGAACGGGCTTGGCGTCGGCCTTGGCGCCAAGGTACTGGTAGGTCCAGTGGTTGATGGTCTCAGAGATGAACCGCGCCGACCCATCGCCCAGCAAGAATTGCGAACCGCCCGGGTGCTTGGAACGGAACCCGAACTCGGTGTTCCAGGTGCACTGCCGGTTGCACTGGGTCAGCCCCACGGTCGCATAGTTGAAGTTTTGCGGGTGGCAGGAGTCGTAGTTGATGGGAATCAACGTGGTGCAGATGCCATCGCCATTGTTGGTGATGTACCACCCATTGTGGGCATGGTTGGAACACTTGGTCAGCCGCTCGCCGAAGAAAATCGTATTGGACAGCCCGTCAGTCACCTGGGCCATTTTGCACTGGTACCAACGGTTGCTGGAAGCCGGATTACGAGTGAACGGCCCGGCGGGGTTGCCGTTCCAATAGCCCGAAAGCTCCGGTGCGCTGACATACGGCTGGTAGAAGGGGGTGGCGTCGCAGGTGCAGTTGGGATTGCCGCCCCAGCTTTCGGGCGTGGGGCCGCACGACGCGCCGTAATTATCGGCCGCCACGTTCCAGGGGGTGAAATCCTCGTCACCCGAACTCGGGCAGCGGAAAGTGCGGATGACCGTGTTGCGAATCAGGGTCGAGGTGCCGGGGAACGTCTGGGAATCGGTATTGCGGCGGAAATCGACCGCCGTGAAGACCTGGTTCTGCTCCATGTAGGGCAACATCCGGATCTTGACCGACCCGCGGAACGTATCGGTGCTCCACGCGGCCTGCCCGGGGTAGCCGGGCACCCCGCACCAGGTGTTGGGGAACATCTGATACGTGTCGTGGTAATTGTGCAGCGCCAGGCCCATCTGCTTGAGGTTGTTGCTGCACTGGGAGCGTCGGGCCGCCTCGCGAGCGGCTTGCACTGCGGGAAGCAGCAAGGCGATGAGGATGCCGATGATGGCGATCACCACCAATAGCTCCACCAAGGTAAAAGCCAGTTTGCGTCGTCTCATTTCAATCAGACCTCCGAGCGATAGAGCCGACTCGCCGCGGGAGCCGGCCTCTCGCCACGCGCTCCCCCGAAGCGAGCCTAAAACCAAAGACCCATGAATCCACAATGCACTCCACGTAAACCGTCATTTTGGCAAGCCAGGGGCGCCGTTTCAAGCGTCGTGGCCGTTCACGGGGTTCTTCCATCATCGTGCCCTGCCTGAACCCCTCAGCAG
>FWPU01008380.1_pt1 | contig 17702 bp, 13 predicted proteins | sample 2228361 | NCBI WGS metagenome assembly FWPU01 (sample SAMEA103939777, study PRJEB20133) | metagenome
GATCCTCCGTGATCGCCCCGTAGCCCGCCCGTACGTATCGCCCCGTAGCCCGCCTGTACATAGGAATAAGGAGGCTTGTGCAACGATGCTTTATGCCGTCATCATGGCAGGTGGTTCGGGCACGCGGCTCTGGCCGTTGAGCCGCAAGAACCGGCCCAAACAGTCGCTTCAGCTCATCGGCGATCGCACCATGTTCCAGCACGCGGTGGATCGTCTGGCGCCTCTTCTTCCGGCCGAGCGCATCTACGTGGTGACCAACGCGGCTCTGGCCGAGATTTTGCGACCACAAGCTCCCGCGTTGCCTTCCCGGAACTTCATCCTGGAGCCATCTGGCCGTGACTCCGCGCCGGCCGCGGGCCTGGCCGCCATCACCTTGTTGCGGCGCGATCCCGACGCAATGATGGCCATGCTGACCGCCGATCATTTCATCGTGGACACGGCGGGCCTGCGCGCGGCGCTGGCGGCCGCCGCGCAGGTTGCTGCCGACGGCACGATCGTGACGCTGGGCATTCGCCCCACCTTTCCGGCCACGGGCTACGGTTACATCCGTTTGGGCGAGCCGCAAACAGTTGTGGATGGCCTGTCGGTTTATCGTTCGGCCGGCTTCGTCGAAAAGCCGGATCGGCCGACGGCCGAGCGCTTTCTGGCCGATGGTTGTTACGTCTGGAACAGCGGCATGTTCGTCTGGCGGGCCGATCGGCTATTGCGCGAGTTTGCCGATCAACTGCCAGAGTCGTATGCTGCGCTGCAACGCATCGCTGCCGCGTTCGGCACGGCCGATCAGGACGCGACGCTGGAGGCAGCCTGGCCCGCCATGCGCAGGATCTCCATTGACTTCGGCATCATGGAGCGCGCCAGCCGGGTCGCCGTGATTCCCGTCGAGATCGGTTGGAGCGACATCGGCGATTGGGCTTCGTTGTTGGATCTGTTGCCGGGCGATGCGCGCGGCAATCTCGTCGCCGGTGAGGTGATCCTGCACGACACGGAATCGAGCCTGGTGCACAGCGAGGGACGGCTGGTCGTCGCCATCGGCCTGAAGGGCTTTGTGGTCGTCGAGACGCCTGATGTGGTGCTGGTGTGCCCGAAGGAACGCGTGCAAGAAGTGCGTACCATCGTCAACCGGCTGCGGGAAGAAGGAAACGAGAGATATCTGTAGAGACGGCATGGCTGAAGAGGAACTGACTGCTTATTGTGTGAAATGCCGTGCGATCCGGCCGTTGCAGGATCCGCAGCCGGTGTTCATGGCCAACGGCCGGCCGGCCACGCGCGGTCGCTGTGCTGAGTGCGGCACGGGCCTGTTCAAGATCGGCGCGACAGCCGCCCATGCTGGCCTGGCGGCGCCGGCGCCTGCGGCTGCCGGCAAATCACCGGCCGCGCGCCAGGCCGCCGAACCGGTCGAGGCCGTTGACGTGTCGGCGCCGCTCACCGCGACGGTGCAGGCGTACTGCGTCAAATGCAAAGCGATGCGGCCCGTGACCGAGGGTCGTGCCGTGTTCATGGCCAACGGCCGGCCGGCTGTCGAGGGTCGTTGCGCCGAATGCGGCACCCGCCTGTTCAAGATCGGTGCTACGTCCGATCACGCCGGGTTGAGCAAGCCGGCGAGTCCGGCTCCTGCCGCGCCGCGCAATCGGGCTGGCGCAGCCGCCACTGCCGAGGCTGAGAGTGCACGGAGGGCCGGGGCGCGGCCCGCCCAGCAAAGGGAGAAGGCTAGGTTGGCGGTCACAGCGCCGGCCGCAGGCAGCCAGAAGGCCGCAGGCAGCCAGAAGGCCGCAGGCAGCCAGAAGGCCGCAGGCAGCCAGAAGGCCGCGCCGGAACGGCCGGCCGGGTCGGGTAGCGGCCGGCTCGTCATCGTGGAGTCGCCCGCGAAGGCGCGCACGGTGGGCCGTTTCCTCGGCAAAGGCTATGATGTCCGCGCCTCCATCGGCCACGTGCGCGATCTGCTCAAGTCGCGGCTGTCCGTGGACATCGAACACGACTTCGCGCCCACCTACCGCGTGCCCGATGACAAAAAGGAGGTGGTCAAAACTCTGAAGACGGCAGCCGCCCAGGCGCGCGAGATCTACCTGGCCACCGATCCCGACCGCGAAGGGGAGGCGATTGCCTGGCACCTGCTCGAAGCAGCCGAGATTCCCGCCGACCGGGTGCGCCGCGTCGTGTTTCACGAGATCACCAAACAGGCGATTGACGAAGCGTTCGCCCATGCGCGCGAGATTGACATGCGCCTGGTGAATGCCCAGCAGGCACGCCGCATCCTGGATCGCCTGGTCGGCTACCAGGTCAGCCCGTTGCTATGGGAGCGCGTGAAGAGCCGGCTCTCGGCCGGCCGCGTGCAGACCGTGGCGTTGCGCCTGATCGTCGAACGCGAGCGCGAGATCGCGGCGTTCGTACCGGTCGAATACTGGTCCATTGACGCCGAGCTGGCGCAACTCGCCACGCGCGGCCAGACGTCTCGACCGGGCTTTCTGGCACGGCTGATCCGCATCCGGGGCCAGGATGCCGATCTGAGGCAACGCGACGACACACAGGCCGTCCTGGCCGAGCTCGAGACGGCGCAATACACGGTGGCGGCGGTCAGGCGCGGGGAGCGTCGGCGTCGGCCCAACCCGCCCTTCACCACCAGCACCCTGCAGCAGGACGCCGGCCAGAAGCTCGGCATGACCGCGCAGCGCACGATGCGCGTCGCCCAGGAGCTGTACGAGGGCATTGACATCGGTGAAGGGGTGGTCGGCCTGATCACCTACATGCGCACCGATAGCGTCAATGTAGCGCAGGAGGCACAGGCCGAAGCCCGTGCCCTCATCGCGGCCACCTATGGCCCGGAGTATGTGCCGGCCGAGCCGAACGTCTACAAAACGCGCTCGAAGAACGCGCAGGAAGCGCACGAGGCGATTCGGCCAACCTCGAGCCGGCGCACGCCACAGAGCCTGCGTGACCGGTTGACGCGTGACCAGTATCGCCTGTACGAGCTGATCTGGCAGCGTTTCATCGCCAGCCAGATGGCAGCGGCCATCTTCGACACGGTCACCGTGGATGTGGCGGCCGGCCCTCCGGCCGCCGCGGAGCGGCCCTATCTGCTGCGCGCCACAGGGTCAGCCGTGCGTTTTCCGGGATTTCTGGTCGTCTATGCGGGCGGTGCGGCCGGGCCGGCTGAAAACGGCGCCGGCGAGCGCGAGCCCGGCGGCCCGGTGCCGGAACGAGAGAACGGCGAGGCTGAAGCGAGCGCGGCCGGTCTCAGCCCGGTGTTGACGCAGCTCAGCGTGGGTGAGTCGCTCGACCTGCTGAAGCTCATCCCCGAACAGCACTTCACCCAGCCGCCGCCCCGTTACACCGAGGCCACCCTCGTGAAGGCGCTGGAGGAGAACGGCATCGGCCGGCCGAGCACCTATGCCACCATCATCTCGACCATCATTGACCGCGGGTACGTGGAGCGGCAGGAGCGCAAGCTCGTGCCCACGATGCTCGGTTTCACGGTCAACGATCTGTTGGTGCAGTATTTCGATCCGGTGTTCAACGTCGGTTTCACGGCCTCGATGGAGGAACATCTCGACGGCATCGCGCGCGGCGAGGAGCAGATGGTACCCGTGCTGCGCGCTTTCTACGATTTCTTCACGCCGCAGCTGCAACATGCCGAGCGCACTATGGAGAAGGTGACGGTCGCGCCCGAGAAGGTCGGCGAGCCCTGCCCGGAGTGCGGCGGTGACCTGCTCATCAAGCAGGGGCGGTTCGGCAAGTTCATCGGCTGTGCCAATTATCCGAGCTGTCGCTACACCCGCCCGCTGGTCGCCCGGTTGGGAATCGCCTGCCCGAAGGATGGCGGCGAACTGGTGGAACGGCGCAGTCGCACCGGTCGGGTTTTCTACGGCTGCGCCAACTATCCCAAATGCGATTTCACCACGTGGCGCCGGCCCCTGCCGCAGCCGTGTCCGCAGTGCGGGGGGCTGCTGGTGGTCGCCGGCAAAGAATGGGCCGAATGCACGGTCTGTCAGGCGCGGATCAAGATCGAGAGCCTGACCGGCAATTAGCGTGTTGGCGTCAGACCGCCCTGGTAGGGGCGGGATTGCCTCGCCCCTACCAGGGCCATCGCATCACTCTGGCGTGTCGCATCTATTCAGCCTCACCTCTCCCCCTGTCCCCTCCCCTTTCCTGACCTCCGTCAGGAGAGGGGAGGGGTGAGACGGGAAGGGGGTGGCGGACGGCAAAGTCGTCCGCCACCATCCCTCACACCCCCTTTCCCACGCAAGGCGGGAAAAGGGGCAAGGGGGATAGAGGGCCTGAGTAGTTACGGCGTGCCTGCATTGGTGTCGGCGAGACCGCGGTCATGCAAGAAGAACTCGACCGTTACATCAAATACCTGGTCGCCGAGCGCAACGCGTCGCCGCATACGGTTGCCAATTACCGCCGCGAAGTGGCCGAGCTGCTGGCGTTCGCCCGCGAGAGGGGGATCGCGACCTGGGCTGAGGTGACGCCGGCCCTGCTTCGTCAGTGGCTGGCATCGCTGCATGCGGCCGGGTATGCGAAGGCCAGCATTGCCCGTCGCCTTTCGGAGGCGCGCGCGTTCTTCGCCTTCCTGCACAGCCGCAAGCTGGTGGCGGGCAATCCGGCCCAGTCCGTTTCTGCGCCCCGGCTGCCGCAGCGTCTGCCGCGACCGCTGACCGCGGCCGAGATCGAAGCGCTGCTGGCCGCGCCCGATCCGTCTACCCCTCAGGGCCTGCGCGATCGGGCCATGCTCGAGCTGCTCTACGCGGGCGGCTTGCGCGTCAGCGAACTGCTTCAGCTCGACGTCGCGGATGTGGACCTGGCGCAAGCACAGGTGCGCGTGGCGGGCAAGGGCGCCAGGGAACGGATCGCGCTGATCGGCCAGCCCGCCGTGGCGGCGTTGCGGCGCTATCTGGCCGAGGGTCGGCCCGTCCTGCTGGCTGCCGCGGCCGAGGTGCGATCTGGCCGTCCCGAGCGCGCCCTTTTCCTCAACCGGTTCGGCCACCGCCTGTCGGTGAGCATGTTCACCCGCTCGCTGGCCGCTCATGCTCGCCAGGCCGGCATCGAGCATCCGGTGACGCCTCACATGCTGCGCCACAGCTTCGCCACCCATCTGCTCGACGGCGGCGCCGACCTGCGGTCGGTGCAGGAGCTGCTGGGCCACGAGAGCCCCAGCACCACGCAAATCTACACGGAGGTCAGCCAGGCTCATCTGCGCGAGACGGTGCTAAGCGCTCATCCGCGGGCCCGGCGACCACACTCTGAAGGGACGTAACGCGCAATGGAATCACCGATGACTACTGCCACTGCTTCGCCGTTTGTTGATCGCCTGGCGCGCCTGCGCGAAAAGCTCGCTCAGCAACAGTTGGACGCGTTGCTGGTGAGCCAGCCCGAAAATCGCCGCTATCTGAGCGGCTTCACCGGTTCGGCCGGTTGGCTCTTGATCTCGGCCGAACACGCGTTGTTTGCCACCGATTTTCGCTACTATGAACAGGTTGGCCTGGAGTGCCCCGATTTCGAGCTGGTCAGGCTGACCACCGGCCTGAAGGACGCGTTGCCCGATATGATCGGCCGCGTCACCGCGCGACGGGTCGGCTTCGAGGCCGATCATGCCACTTACGCCAATGTCCAGGAATGGCATGAGGCGGTCACTACCTGCGAGTGGGTGCCGACCAGGGGCCTGATCGCGCCGCTGCGCGCGGTCAAAGATGCGGCCGAGCTGGCAGCCGTGCGCGCGGCCGTCGCGTTGACGGATGAGGCGCTGGCCAGTGTGTTGCCGCAGATTCGGCCTGGCATGACCGAGCTGGATGTGGCCTGGCGCATCGAGAGTGCCATGCGCACGCACGGCGCCGAGGGTGTGGCCTTCGAGCTGATCGTTGCCGGCGGGCCGAACGCCGCGCGGCCCCATGCCCGGGCCGGCCAGCGGCCGTTACAGGCAGGCGAGCCGATCGTCATAGACATCGGCGCGCGGGTCGGCGGCTACTGCGCTGATCTCACTCGCACCGTCTGCCTGGGCCGACCGACCGACGAGGCGCGTTTCTGGGAGGTTTACAATACCGTGCTGGCCGCACAGACGGCCGCCGAGGCTGCCATCCGGCCAGGCATGACGGGCAAAGAGGGCGACGCAGTGGCTCGCGATCTGATTGCCGCGGCCGGCTACGGCGAGCACTTCGGACACGGCTTGGGGCATGGCGTGGGCCTGGCCGTTCACGAGGAGCCGCGGCTGTCGCGGCTGGCCGAGGAGCCGTTGCCCGCGGGCGCGTTGGTCACCGTGGAGCCGGGCATTTACCTGCCCGGCTGGGGGGGCGTGCGCATCGAGGACCTGGTGCTGGTCACCGACAACGGCGTCGAGGTGTTGAGCCAGGCGCCCAAAGAGCCGATCCTGGAGCTATGATCAGGTGACATATGCAGCGCGAACAGAGTACATTGACTGCCTGGCTGATCGTCGGGCTGGTAGCCCTGGTGGCGGGTGTGCTGGTCGGCTGGCTGGTGATCGGCTGGACGCTGTGGCCCGTGCAGTGGACGAGCGTGCTGCCGGCCGATTTGGGGCCGGTGGGCCGGGAACAGTACCTGGACCTGGTCGCCGAGTCGTATGTGCTCAATAAAAACCTCATGCAGGCCCAGCAGCGTCTGGCATCGTTCCCGCCTGCCGAGCAGCCTGCGTTGCTGGCCGATGTCACGACGCGCGTGGCAAGGCGGCTGGAGCGCACCGAGAACATCCTGGTGCTCGGCGCGGATCAGCGGCCAGGCTGGGAGGCCTGGCGCACCGATTCGATCATGGTCGTGGCTATTGATGCGGCGGCCCAGCAGGTGGGGATCATCAGCATCCCGCGCGACCTGTATGTGGATGTTCCCGGCTACGGCAAGGAGCGGATCAATGCTGTGGACTACATCGGCGAAAAGAAGAAGGTGCCGGGCGGCGGACCGGGCCTGGTGGCCCGCGTGATCTCCAAGACGCTCGGCATCCCGACGCAGCACTATGCCCGCATCCAGATGGACGGCCTGGCGCGGCTGATAGATGCGCTGGGCGGCGTCACGGTCACCCTCGATTGTCCCCTCTACGAACGGACGCCGAACGATGCCCTGCCGGCCGGCTACGAGGAGTGGGTGCTGCCCGCGGGCACGGTCTGGCTCACCGGCGATGATGCGCGCAAATTCGCAACCTATCGCTACGTCACCTCTGATTTCGGTCGGATCCAGCGCCAGCAGCAACTGATCTGGGCGATCCGCAATCGCGCGCTGCAGGCCGACATCCTGGCCCGCATTCCGGAACTGTGGCGCGCCTTCTCCGACATGTTTGTCACCGACCTGAGCTTGATGGACGTGATCCGCCTGGCCAGCCTCGGTATCAGGCTCAAGCCGTCAGATGTGCACGGCCTGGTGCTCGGCTATGGGGTGCTGCGTGACCATACCACCGAGCGAGGGGAGATGGTGCTGGTGATCGGCGACAAGGACGATCTTCTTGTTGCCAAAGAACAGCTTTTCATGGGAAAACCGTTGGCGCAGTTGGGCCGCAGCGAACCGGGCAAACCCAAGGAGTGCCCGCCGCCGCCCAAGCCGTAATGTGTCTGAGGCCCGTATCAATCCCAGATCACGAGGAGGGTGAGAGATGTCTGGCAACACCGAAGTCAAGCGGCCCGTGTGGGTGGTGCCGGTCACGGCCTTCTTGATCGGCCTGTTGATCGGCTGGTGGCTGATCGGCTGGTGGCTGTGGCCGGTGCAGTGGACGAATGCGCTGCCGTCCGATTTGCGGGCTGCCGAGCGCGACCAGTACCTGATGATGGTCGCCGAGTCGTTCGCCGCCAGCCGCAACGCCGACCAGGCGCGTGAGCGGCTCAAGTGGTGGTCGGCGGACGAGCTGGCCAAACACCTGGCGGGTTTGCAGGAGCGGGTCGGCGTGGGCACGCCGCAAGCGGCGCAGATTCAGGCGCTGGCCGAGCTGATGGCCGTCGGTCGGCCGGCGCAGCCGGCCAAGGCCACACCAACGGTGAGCGCACGATCCGAGGCAGCACCTGCGCCTGGCGCCGGTCTCGTCGCGGTGCTGCGCGGCATCATTACCGTCGTGGTGTGGCTGGTGTTATTCGTCGCGGCACTCGTTGTTGTCTATCTGCTGTGGGCGCAGTGGCGCAAGGCACATCAGGCGCCCCGCACCGCGGCGATTGATGTCACTGCCCGCACCGCGCGACCTGCTCCGGCCACGCAGCGTACACTCGACGAGATCGCTGCCGAGGGCAAGGAGCGCTGGGTGGGTGAGGAGGAGGTTCAGCCGTCTCGCGCCGATGTCTGGAAGCCGGTGACGGATGTCGAACGGCCCGATCTGTCGGCACCGGCGGCGCCTGCCCCGGTCAGGCCGAGTGTGCCGGCCGGCGTCACGCCGCCCAGGCCTGCCATGCCGGCCGGCGTCACGCCACCCAGGTCACCGGCGACCGGGTTCGGTGGCCGCGCGCTGGAGTTTCGCGCGCTGTATCAGATGGGCGAACCCGACTACGATGAGGCGTTCGACATCACCGACGCCGATGGCAACTACCTGGGGCAGTGTGGCCTGGAGCTGAACGATCCGGTCGGCCGCGGGCACGACCAGGCGGCCGCGCTGCAAGCCTGGTTGTGGGACCACCACGATCCGGGGACGAAGGTCAAAGTCCTGATGAGCGAGGGCGCATATCGCGACACGGCCATGCGGGATCAGTTGAAAGGCGAACACGAGGCGATTCCGGTGCGGGCGGGCACGGAGTTCGAGCTGGAGACGCACACGATGGTGCTGCGCGGCACGGTGGAGAAGGTGGAATACGCCGACGCCGATCCGCCCTACACGATCTTTGCCGAGCTCATGGTGCGGTTCCGCGTGATGCAGAAGGCGTAAATCGGCTACCTGCCGGGGCCCGGCTCCCGGCAGCCGATCGTAGCCGGCTCAGACGCGCGCTTCGGGGTCGAACAGCTTTTTGTATTCTGAAATGGCGTAGCGGTCGGTCATGCCGGCCAGATAATCGCAGACCACCCGCTCGGCCGGGTCTGGGCCGCGTTGGATGCGTGCCTGGATCTCGAAGGGCAATTGCAGCGGCTCCTCCAGATAGGCGTGAAAGAGTTCGGTGAGGAGCCGCTGTGCTTTGCTGGCCATGCGCATCACGCGCGGATGGCGATAGAACCGACGCAACAGGAAGTCCTTGAGTTCCCGGTTCATGGCCTGCATTTCGGCCGAGAAGCAGGCAATGTTCTGTCCGACCGCGCGCACATCCTCGACGCTGCGCACATTCAGCGCGGCGATGCGTGCTGCCGTCGCGTTGATGGCATCGGTGATCTCCAGGCCGATCAGGCGGCGGATGACGCGTGCCCGCAGCAGGTTATCCAGCCGGCAGTCGAGGCGTTCCTGCAAGGATGTCAGGGCGTGTTGCCATACCGCGAGCTGACCGACCTCCAGCGGATCGAGCAGGCCGCTGCGCAGGCCATCTTCCAGATCGGCGGTATTGTAGGCGATCTCGTCGGCCAGGTTGGCCAGTTGACACTCCAGTGTGCCGGCGCGTTCTGGCTCGTAGCCGCTGGCATCGGTTACGTCGTAGTCGGTGTCGTGCTTCACCAGCCCCTCGCGCACTTCGTAGGTCAGATTGAGGCCGGGAAATTCCGGATACCGCTCCTCGAGGCGGGTGACGATGCGCATCGTCTGGCGCTGATGGTCGAAGCCGCAGTGCTGTTGCATCAGGCCGTTGAGGGTCGTCTCGCCCGTGTGGCCGAAGGCGGGATGGCCCAGGTCGTGCGCCAGGCAGATCGCCTCCGTCAGGTCTTCGTTAGCACCCAGCGCGCGCGCCAGGGTGCGGCCCAGTTGTGCGACCTCGATCGTGTGGGTGAGGCGGTTGCGGTAGTGATCGCCTTCATGGTAGACGAAGACCTGGGTTTTGTATTCGAGGCGGCGGAAGGCCGTGGTGTGGATGATGCGGTCGCGGTCGCGCTGGAAGGCAGTGCGATAGGGATGTTCCTCTTCACGGTGCTCGCGGCCGCGGGTGGCGCTGCTGGGCATGGCGTAGGGTGCCAGCGTAGCGCGTTCACGTGCTTCGATCGCCTCTCGTGCCACGAACATGGCGCTTCTCCTTCTACTTTTTCACTGTTTCAGGCGCCCAGTGCCTTCCATTGCGCGTTCAGGGTGGGCAGCTCGCTCAGATCGAGCACCTCGAACTCGTCCGGTGCGATGTGGGCCTGCGCCAGGATGGCCTGGATGATCCGTTCGAGGGCATCCACAGGCAGGTCGGGCACGCGAGCGATGTTCGAGCGCACCGAGCGACCGGCGACCGGCGTGTGCACGGCAAAGGTGGTGAGCGCCAGGCGGCCGTTGGCTTTGATCTTGGTGTAGATGCGGTGGCGCAACTGGGTGCGTTGGCCGGCCGCCGACCGGAAGCAGTAAAGTTTCCAGAGACGTTCGTTGTCTTGCAGCTGAAGGAGGTCATCCTCCAGGAGGTCGGCGAGCACTTCTGGAGCAGCCGGGCAGGGTAAAACAGGCGCTTCGGTCATCATCGGGCAAAACATCCTTTATTCGGGGAACAGTGTACACCGAAGCGCGTCGGGTGTCAATGTGGGCCTGAGCAGTTACCGGCGTGCTTAGAAAACGCGATGCTGCAGATCGGACGGCGGCCAAACCGGGCACCGAAGGCTACGATCAAATGCCGCGGCCGGGTCTGTCGGCCAACGCGACCAGGCACTGCCCTTGCGACCGTTCGTATGCACGGCCGGCCATCGTCGTGTCGGGCACCTGGCGATGATGTCTGGCTCAGTTCTCTGCCGCGCTGACGCCCCATTCCTCGCGCCACAGCGGCTGGACGACCGATATCCGCGCTCCAATCTCGATCTGTTTCCCGCCATCCACCTCGATGCCGGCCTCGCCGAGCAGCCGCTGCATCGTCGCCGGGTCGGAGAGTGCAGCCAGGGCGGCTTCATACCGTGCCCAGGTGGCGCGCAACACCGTCTCGTCCCAGACGCCCCAATAGTCACCCTCGTCCATGACCTCCCACTCCGCCATGTACGGCTCGACAAGGCGCAGCAGCTCGCACACCTGCATGTGGACCTCTGGCGAGCTGAACTGGGTCTTGGTGAAGAACTGGTCCTGGATCAGCCCGTAGTGTCCCGGTACCTCCGCGTTGGACGACCGGGCACCGTACCATAGCAACCTCCCTGTGCGACCGAAGGTGAGGTACAGCGTCTCGCAGCCGGGCGGTGAGATAATGACGCCGCGCAGGTGATCATCCGCCGGCTCGATGTATAACTCGAAGGTGCTGGTGGGGATGCCGTCGTCTGTCTCCAGATCAACGATCTCGTAGCGTTCGGCCGTGCCCAGGATGCGCTCATCCACGACCCGGCAGGGCCAGCCCAACTTCTGACATGCCGCCACGAGGCGGGCAGTCAGTTGCGGTAGGTCGCGTATATCGCGCAGAATGCCACAATAGAAGATGGTGATGCCCATACAGATAACTCCACGTCACCCGTCTGGCTCTTCGCAGACCTGTCCCGACTCCACCGATCAGACGGATTGGGTTCATGCGATGGCTATGATAACTCGGTGATCAGATGCCGTCAAACGCGGTTGGGGTGGAATATCCCTGGCTGCCCATTTGAAGTCGCGCGTTCGCACGTGATATAATGCGCGGCGTGTCCATTTTCCCTGGCAGCGGTTTCATCGCCATCATCGAGTTCCCCAACCATGTGTCACGACGGCCCGAAGTTCGGGGCTACGATTGGGCGATCCCGCGCTGCCTGATGTTCAGTTCCCGATCTTCCTGAGCCCTGGTTCGCCTCAGGAGGCAGCACGAATCACAGAGACTCATAGCAAAGGAGCACAACCATGCCAGGAATCACCGATTCCTTGCGGGTAGGCATCGTCGGCGCCGGCAACATGGGCCGGGTGCATACGACTGCCTGGCAAACCACGCCTGCCACTGTGGTCGGCTACTACGATATCCGGCCGGAACGGGCCGAGCGGTACGCGGCGCTGTACGGCGGCCGGGCCTACGCCAGCCTCGGCGCGCTGCTGGCCGATGTGGACGTGGTGAGCTGCACCACGCCGACCGACGTCCATCACGAGGTCGTGCTGGCGGCGGCTGCCGCGGGCAAACATGTGGTGTGTGAGAAGCCGCTGGCGCGCACGCTGGCCCAGGGCCGCGCCATGATCGCGGCATGTCGCGCCGCCGGGGTCAAGCTGCTGGTCGGCCAGGTAGTGCGTTTCTTCCCGGAATATGACCGGGCCAAGCGGGCCGTGGACGAGGGGCTGATCGGCCGACCGGCCGTCCTCCGCTTCTCCCGCTGCGTCTCGCAGCCGCGGCTCAGCACCGACAACTGGTTCGTGGACTTCACGCGGTCGGGCGGCCTCATCCTCGACCTGATGGTGCACGATTTCGACTTCGCCCGCTGGATCGCGGGTGACGTGACGCGCGTCTACGCCAAAGCGCTGAGCGTGACGCGGCCCGAGGCCGGGGTAGATCACGCGCTGGCGATCCTCACCCACGCGAACGGCGCGCTCACCCATGTGGAGGGGTCATGGGCGTATCCGCCCGTTTTCGCCACCGCCTTCGAGATCGCCGGCACGGAGGGGCTGCTGACGTTCGACAGCGAGACCTCTACGCCGATCCGATTCTTGCGCCACAAGCCGGCCGATCCGACCATCCCGGAGGTGCCGTTGCCCGCCAATCCCCTGCTGGAGAGCCAATACGTCACCGAGATCAAAGCGTTCTACCGGGCGATCGCCGAGGGCGCGGCAGTACGGGTGAGCGCCACCGACGGCCTGGCGGCCATTCAGATCGCGCTGGCGGCCATCGAATCCGCACAGACCGGCCGGCCGGTGGAGGTCACGCCGGTGGCGACCGAGGAGGAAATGAAATGAAAATCGGCATTTTCAGCTTCGCACACATGCATGCTGAATCGTATGTGCGCTGCGTGGCCGCGCTCCCCGACGTGGAGTTGCTCGGCATTGCAGACGACGACGCGGCCCGCGGGGCGGAGTTCGCGCGGCGACACGCCACCCGGTTCTATCCTTCCTACGCCGCGCTGCTGGCCGACCGGCCCGACGGCGTCATCATTTGCGCGGAGAACGTCCGCCATCGGCCGCTGACCGAGCTGGCCGCGGCCGCCGGCGTCCACGTCCTGTGCGAGAAGCCGCTGGCAACCACCATCGCCGACGGCCAGGCCATGCTGGAGGCGTGTCAGCGCGCCGGCGTGATCCTGATGACCGCGTTCCCGATGCGCTTCAACGCGCCCGTGCGCGAGGTGAAAGCGCTGCTCGACCGGGGTGGCCTGGGCCGGGTCTATGCGTGCAACACGACCAATCAGGGCACGATGCCCGGCCGCAGCCGGCCGTGGTTTGTGGACAAGGCGCTCGCCGGCGGCGGCGCGATGATGGATCACACCGTCCATGTGGCCGACCTGTTGCGCTGGTTCCTGGGCAGCGAAGTCGTCGAAGTCTACGCGCAGGGCAACCGCATCATTCACGCCGACACCGTGGCGGTGGACACCGGCGGCCTACTCCTGATGACATTCGCCGATGGCACCTTCGCCAGCCTCGATTGTAGCTGGAGCCGGCCGCTGGTAGGTCAGACCTGGGGCGGCGTGACGCTCGACCTGATCGGCGAGCGCGGGGTAGTCAAGCTGGATGCCTTCCGGCAGAACATCGTCGCACACGGCGAGCATGTGGGGAAGGCGCAGAATCTTTTCTGGGGCTCTGACGCGGACGCTGCCATGGTGGCCGAATTCGTTGCAGCCATTCGCGAGGGCCGGCCGCCCGCCGTCACCGGCTATGACGGCTACAAAGCGATGGAGATCGCGCTTGCCGGCTACCGCTCGGCCGAGACGGGCCGGCCGGTGCGCTTGCCGCTGGCATGAGCCCCGGCCGGAGTGCCACAGGCCACCCGCTTGTGGCACTCCAGCCCATGTCGTTCGGTCGGCCTGCCCTGGCCGACCGGCCTTGCCTGAAGACCGTCAGAGGCGCCATGGACACATTCACGTTGCGCCCTCTCCGTCCCGAAGACGCCGCCCGGGTCGCGCGGCATATCGTCGCCGAGTGGGGTGCAGAAACCGTGGTCGCACACGGCGTGCTCTACCGGCCGGCCGACTTGCCCGGCTTTGTCGTCGAGGCTGACGGCGAGATCGTGGGTCTGCTGACCTATTGCATCGCAGGAGATGCGTGCGAGATCGTCACGCTCGATAGCAGACGGCCGAATTGTGGGATCGGCACCGCCTTGATCGCTGCCGCAAAAGAAGCTGCACAGCGGGCCGGCTGCCGACGACTCTGGCTGATCACCACCAACGACAACACGTATGCACTGCGCTTCTACCAGAAGCGCGGCTTCGTGTTGGCCGCACTCCATCGCAATGCCGTGACCGCCAGCCGGGCGCTCAAACCGGAAATCCCGTTGACCGGCAACGACGGGATCCCCATTCGCGATGAAATCGAACTGGAGATGGCGCTGCCCGGCTGAGATGGGTTGCGCAAGATCGGGTCGGGCTCACGCCGGCTGCGCCAGGTCCTCGCCCAATACCTCGTCCAGCGCCTCCAGCAGCCGGCTTGCCGCAGCCGCATCGAAGGTCAGCGGCGGCCGGATCTTCAGCACGTTGTCCTGTGGGCCCTCCGTGCCGATCAGCACGCGGCGCTCGCGCAGGCGGTTCTTCACGTAGCCTGCCTGTCGCGTGGCCGGCGTGCGGGCGGCGCGGTCGGTCACCAGCTCGACGCCGATGAAGAGCCCCATGCCGCGCACGTCGCCGATGAGCGGATGGCGCGCGGCCAGCTCGGCCAGGCCGTCCAGCAACTGCGCGCCGATCCGCGCCGCGTTCGCCTGCAACTGCTCTTCCTCCAGCACGTCCAGCACTGCCAGCCCGACCGCGCACGAGACGCTGTTGCCGCCGAAGGTGCTGAAGAACTCCGGCCCCCGCGCAAACGATGCTGCGATCTCCGGCGTGGTCACGACTGCGGCCAACGGATGGCCGTTGCCCAGCGGCTTGCCCAGCACGAGGATATCCGGCACGACGCCCTGATACTCGAAGCCCCAGAAGTGCGCGCCGGTGCGGCCCAGCGCGGTCTGCACGTCGTCGGCGATGCATACGCCGCCAGCCCGCCGGACATCCGCGTAGACCGCGGCCAGGAAGCCCTCCGGCAGGACGATCTGCCCGCCGACGCTCGGCAGGCACTCGGAGATATAGCCGGCGATGCGGCGGCCAGATGCCAGCACGCGTTCGATCTCGGCGCGCACGAGCGCGGCGTACTGCGCGCCGGCCTCGTGTCTCTCACGCCGGTCGGCCGCCGGCCCGAGGCGATACACACCGCGGTAGATGTCGGGCAACGGCGTCACGTGCACCCAATCGGACGGGCCGGGGCCGCCGGGCCGATTGAATTTGTACGGGCTGATGTCCATGGCGCCGGTCGTGTTCCCGTGATAGCCGTGATCCATCACCAGCATGTCCCTGGCGCCGGTGTGCGCACGCGCCAGCCGCAGCGCCAGCTCGTTGGCCTCGCTGCCCGAGTTCACGAAGAAGCAGACCGAGAGCGACGCCGGCAGCCGGGCCGTCAGCCGATCCGCATAATCGAGCCAGGTATCGTACAGGTAGCGCGTGTTCGTGCTCAACAGGCGCATCTGTTGGCTGGCGGCCGCGACGACGCGCGGATGGCAGTGGCCCACGTGCGGCACGTTGTTGTAGGCGTCTAGGTACGCGCGGCCCTCGGCGTCGTACAGCAGATGCCGCCAGCCGCGCACCGGATGGAACGGCGTTGCATAGCTGAGCCGCAGATTGGCCGCCGACCGGGCTGCGCGGCGGCCGCGCATCGTCTCCGACGAGGGCGCCTCCCAGCGCACGCGCTCGTCCGGCAGGTTGAGCAGCGCGGCCGGGCACGGGCTGAACGCGGCGCGAGCCACGAATTCCTCCGGCGCGACCGAGCCTTGCGGCGTCTCGCCGGCCGGGCTGACATCCTCGACCAGCAACTGGACGTGGACGTGGGGCGGCCAGCCGCCGTTCTCCTCTGTCGCGCCGAGCAGCGCAAACGCCTCGCCGGTCGCAACGTGCTGGCCGATCCGCAGCGCCTCGACGCTGGCGCGCGCCAGGTGGCCGTAGAGGGTTTCGAACTCGTCGCCGTCGTCGGTGCGGTGGCGCAGCACGACCAATCCGCCGTAGTCGAGGGGGTCGGGGGTCCAGCGCGCCTGGGTCACTTCGCCGGTCAGCGGCGCGTGCACGGCCGTTCCGGCCGGCGCGAACAGATCCACCGCGATGTGGCGGGTGCGCCGCGAGGCCAGTGGGTCGGCGCCCGCCCCGAAACGTGGCCCGGCGTTGATCGGCCGCGGCTCGCCGTAGCGGCCGATGCCCAACCTCGCCACCGGCCCCGTCTCCTCCCGATGGGCGCCGGGCCCGGATGGCGGATGCGCCAGGATCTCTGCCACCCGCGCGGCGCACACATCAGGAGCGAACTGCTCCGGATCATCCCCGCCAACGGTCGAGGCGAACGACAGGTCGAGCACGATGCCGTTCGCGGCCGGCCGCTCAGGGCCGAGGATTTCGGCGAAGGTTCCGCGGCGCGCGGCCAGCCAGCCCGACACGCGCGTGGATTTCGGCCAGGGATCGAGGCCGCAGGCCGCGCGCAGCCGCGCCTCGGCCAGCCTCGGGTCGTAATCGTGGAGTTGCTCCAGCAGCCGCCAGGCCGGCGCCTCGCTGATGGTGACATAAGGATCGTCGGGCCGCTCGCGTTTGAACCGGGCCGAGTTGACCACGCTGACGGCCAGCCGCGTCAGGATCAACGGGAAGAGGAGCGCCAGCTCGTCGTCCTGGAGCGGAAACGCCCGGTGATAGCCCGCCACGAGCGCTTCGGCGGCCGCAAGCGGCTCCTCTTTGCCCATCATGGCATAGGCCGCGGCGATTGCCGGCTCGCACACCAGCGCGGTGCGGCTCATGTCGCCGAAGTCGAGCAGCCCGCTCAGCCGCTGGCCGCCGTCCGGCTCATAGGTCACCAGGAGGTTGTAGTCGTTGGCGTCGCCGTGGATCACCCCGCGGCGCGCGGCCTCCAGCCGCGGCGCGCTGTCGCGGCAGAAGCGGTCGGCGATGCGGCCGACCAGCGCCCGCCGGCCGGCGTCTGCGATGGCGTCGAGCGCATCGGCGATCCAGCCGGCGCGGCGCAGATCCCATTTGAACGCCCGCTCGACGGCGGGGTGGTCGAAGTCGCGGAGCGCAGCGTCCAACCGGCCGAGCGCGGCGCCGATCTGCGCCAGCAGGTGGGCCGTATGGGGCCGGGTCTCGCCCATCAGGCGGCCGGGCAGATAGGTGAGCAACCAGACGAGCCGCTCGCGTCCGTCGCCGTCCACCAGCGTCGTCGTGGCCGCGCCAGCGCGCGTGCGGATCAGCTGCGGCACGGGCAGCTCGGCGTCGCGCTGCGCCAACAGGTCCAGCGCGGCGCACTGCATCGCTACCAGCGCCGGGTCGCAGTCGGGGCGCATGACCTTCAGCAGGTAGCGCTGCGCGCCGCTCTCGACGCGCAGGTTCAGGTCATACTCGCCGGCCAGCGGGTAGAGCGCGCCGGCGATGCCGTAGGCGGACGCGAGGAGGGCCGCCAGGGCGTCCCGATTGGCCGTGAGCCAGGAAGCCGAAATCGTCATAGATAGATCTTTCTCCGCAGGTAATGTAGACGAGCAGTAACTACTCAGGCCCCCTATCCCCCTTACCCCTTTCCCCCGCCTCGCGGGGGAAAGGGGGTGTGAAGGGTGAGGGGGTGGCGGGCGGCT
>FWPU01008170.1_pt1 | contig 17697 bp, 14 predicted proteins | sample 2228361 | NCBI WGS metagenome assembly FWPU01 (sample SAMEA103939777, study PRJEB20133) | metagenome
ATCGTGATCGCTCGTGTCCTTTTTGCTCTGGCGCTGGCCCTGGCCTCTCTGGCAGCTTCCGGCAGCCCGGTTTTCAGTCAGACACCCCTCCCCTTCGACGAACTCGGCGCAGGTCCCAAGGCCACGGCCATGGGCCAGGCCTTCGCAGCCGTGTCGGACGACGGCTCCTCGGCTTATTACAACCCGGCCGGACTCGGCCAGGTCCGCACGCCCTTCAGCCTCACCCTCGGATACCAGTACGCAAAGCCCAGAATCAAGGTGAAGTTCGACCAGGAACCGGTCATGAATCCGTACCTCGGCCGGAGCGAATTCAACCAGACCGAGGATTTTTCCACCCGCGGACTCTATGTATCCGTGGTCTCCAACTTCGCCGACGTTCCGGCCTTCCGCGAGTCACCCGTCTCGAGCCGACTCTCCATCGGGTTCACCCTTTTTACGAACCTGCCCGAGATCAACCAGTTCGACAATCCCCAGCGGCCCCAGGATCCCTATCTGTTCAAGTACAACGAGCGGTGGTCCCTGCTTTCCTTCGCGCTCTCCGGGGCCGTGCGGATCACGGACTGGCTTTTTCTTGGAGGCGGCATCCTGCCCCGCGTGGACTCCTTCCAGGACACCCGGGGGAGCTGGATCACTCTCAACGGCGCCCTTGACCCCAACGACCCTTCCCAGGGTTTCCGCATGAACCTGGTCCAGACCACCAAGTTGAACCTCTCGCCCATCGCCGGGCTCTTCGTGCGGCCCCCTTTCGCCTTTCTCGACGGCAGGCTTTCTCTGGGCGTCTGCTATCGAGGAGAACTCTGGGGGTTCTACGGCACAGGGCCCACCGGCGTGGACGTGGTGATCGAGAGGCCGGGCCAGGATCCCATCGTGATTTTCAAGGACCCCGGCGGCAGAACGGTCGACTTTATCGGCTACACGCCCGCCCAGATCACAGCAGGGCTCGCCCTGACGCCCTTCGAGGGGTTTCTCGCTGCCTTTGATCTTACATGGAAGCGGTACTCGGAGTTCCACTTCTTCTGGGACATTCCGCCGATCGACGTGGTCGGGGGCACCCAGGTGGAACATCCCTTCCGCGACGTCTGGGTCCCACGGGTCGGCCTGCGGTACGCCTTCGATCCGGGGTTCAAAGGAGAAAAGAGTTCAAGAATCCGCGAGGTCGCCGTCATGGCCGGCTACTACCGCGAGCCGAGTCCGGTTCCGGACATGAGCGGCACCATGAACATCCTGGATGCGGACCAGAACGTGGCCTCCGGCGGACTGGCGATTCTTTACGACGCCACCTGGACCGGCTGCGTCAAACTGGAAGCCTTTTTCCAGGTTCATCTGTTCGAGCACAACCGGATCGAGAACGACCGGGACCCTCTGTTCGGCCCGGTCACTGTTAGCGGGGAGGTGTACAACCTGGGGGCCGCTCTCTCGATCGTGTATTGACGGTGGACTGCCCCCTCGTCCCACATCGGCGCCCGCCGGTCACCCGGCCCGAAGAAAGGGACTTTTCGGCATGAAGAGCGAGTCCAAGTCCACACGCCTTCTTCTGGCTGCCTGGGCCCTGGCCCTGCTCTTTCCTGCGTCTGCTCGCGGCCAGACAGGGCTTTTCTTCGACGAGTTCGGAGGCGGGTTCAAGGCCACGGCCATGGGCCAGGCCTTCACGGCCGTGGCGGACGACTATTCAGCGGCCTACTACAACCCGGCAGGGCTTACCCAGGTCAAAGGGATCTTCGAGAACGCAACCGCCTATATCTATGGCAAGCCCCGCGTCAAGGCCCATTTCCCGGGCTATGACGAGATCGACCTTCAGGGTCAGCCCTGTTCCAGGGGGCTTTTTACCGGCATCGCCAGCAGCCTCGACATCGAGCAGACGATCCGGGTCTTTCCCTGGTTCCGGCGGTTCGCCTTCGGCCTGGTCTCATGGATGAACCTGCCCGAGATCAACCAGTATCACGCAGGCCCCATCGCCTCCAGGCCCCACTTCCTGCGGCACGACATGCGGTTCCAGCTCCTGGCGCTGGCCGTCTCGATCGGCTTCGAGGTCACGCCCTGGCTGTCGGTAGGAGCCGGCGCCATTCCGTCCATCGACAGCGTGGCCGACCAGGACAACTTTTCGGCGACGAACAAGCGCGACGACGTGATCATGGGCCAGCGTCTGAGCATTCACCAGACGGCCAGGGTGTTCCTCGTGCCCGTGGCCGGCATCCTGGTCAAGCCGCCGTGGAAAGGTCTACAGGACCGGTGCGCTCTCGGCGTTTCCTTCCGCGGGGAAAACAAGGGCCACCACGGAAAAGGCCCGCTGAACCAGGTGATCGGCATTGAGGACGAAACCGGGGAGCCCATCTCGGGCATTTACTACCCGCCTTCCCTGACCATAAACCTCATCAGCTTCGCGCCCCGGCAGCTCACCGTGGGGCTTGCCGCGCGGCCTCTGGAGCATCTCACGCTGGCCTACGACATGACCTGGAAATCCTGGTCCCGGTACCAGACCTACCTGGAACAGGCTCCGGATCCGGCGTTCGACGACACGTTCACCCACCGGCTGGGCGCCGAGTACGCCTGGCAGACGGATTTTCCCTGGCGCCTGCTGAAGAAGGTCAGCGCGATCCGGTACCGGGCCGGATACTACTTCGAGCCCACGCCGGTTCAGGACGCCATCGGTCCCGACAATATTTTCGACTCCGACCAGGACGTTTTCTCAGCCGGCCTGTGCGTGACCCTCGCCGGCAAGACCATGGAGCACGACTTCGAGTTCTTTTACCAGTATCACCGCTTCCGGGAGAAGTCGCGGCTGGCCTTCATCGATGCGGTTTACGGATACCTGAACGGAATCGACGTCCGCGACGACTACATCCCCGTGGAATTCGGGGGCAACGTCTGGGCGGTCGGCGCCTCCTACACGATTCGGTTCTAGGGCCCGCCGCGCAGCGCCTGCCTCTTTCTCTTCTCGATTACGGGAGGCGGCAGCGCATGTCAGGCCAGGAAAACCCACGACCCCGGGGTCTCGTCGAGATGACGATCCGAGTGGGATCGGAGCTGCATCGTGTGTGGTTCCGAGACACCGGGGAAAATCTTGCCCTTTGCGCCGAATGCACTGTGGCGGCAGCTCTTCTGCCGTGCATGAGCACAGGCAGCGCCCTGTCCGTGCAAGGCCCTGTGGACAGCCTCTTCCTGTCGGGCATCGAGAAAATCCAGGATCTTTTTCTGTCCTGGGGGCTTCCCTTCTCCAAAGTGCCCATCGCCGTCGAGGTTGCCAGAGAAAGCCGTCCACCCCCGCCTCCCGGACACCGGGTCGGGACCTTCTTCAGCGGAGGCGTCGATTCTTTCTTTACCCTCCTGAGACACCAGGAGGAGATCACGGATCTCATTCTCATCCACGGGTTCGATTTCACCCTCGACAACGAGAAGCTTCGCAGGGAAGCCTCGGCCGCCTGCCGCACCGTAGCCGAAAGGTTCGCCAAGAACCTGGTCGAAGTGGAGACCAATGTCAGGCCCTTCTTGGTCAGGCATACGGCGTGGAAATGGGCCCATGGAGCCGCGCTTGCCGCGGTCGGGCTCCTCCTTTCCTCCTCCTTTCGGAAAATGTACATTCCGGCCTCCCACACGTACGACGAGCGATTCCCCTGGGGCTCCCATTCGGATCTCGATCCTCTGTGGAGCACAAGCCGCCTTGCTTTCGTCCACGACGGAGCCGAGGCGACCCGATCCCAGAAAGTGGCCGCAATCTCCCGCTCGGACGTCGCTCTGCAGACCCTGCGGGTATGCCTGGAAAACCACGAGGGCGACTACAACTGCGGCCGCTGCGAAAAATGCCTGCGGACCATGGTGAACCTGCGGATTGCGGGCGTCCTGGACCGATGCACGAGCTTCCGGGAGCCTTTGGATCCCCGCCGTCTCTCCCGCGTGCTCGTCTCCAATGTCAACACAGAGGCCTTTGCCCGGGAAAATCTCGCTGCCCTCGAAAAGACCGGGTCTGACCCCCAACTGGCAGCGGCACTCCGGCGCGTGCTTCGAAGGGCCCGCTGGCTCGGCACCCTGAGCCGGTGGCGTGCAACGTTGAGAGCCAGGAGTCTCTTGTGGCGAAAAGGGGATGCTGCCTTGCAGCGTCTGCTGGGAAGGACCCGCCCCTGGAAGAGGGCGGACTGGCGGCCCTGACAGAGAGCCGCACACGGACTCTGCCTGTCGATGCACCTGCCCAGACGCCCTCTGAGGCCTTCAGGCTGCCGGGGCCAGCCGGTCCATGCGAAACCACGCCAGAAGGTCGTGGAACGATTCCATGTGCAGCGGATTGCCCGGCATCCGGAAGAGGTGGCTCTGGCAACAACAGTCCGAGGAGCCGAACCCGGGGATTCGGTCAGAGGCGAGGCCGGACACGGCGGCCGCGATATCGCACTCCAAACGCTCGGAGGAGCGAACAGGGAGCGCTTCCACGATCCGGGCTCTGGTAGTCAGTCGGTCGATGTGCCAGTGCATCTTCTTGCGGTCCCGCAGGTGCCGGGCGAGCCTCGCGGAAAGTCCGGCCATGGCCGATCCGACATACACGTAGAACCCGGCCGAAAGCCGGATCTGCCCCAGGGCGCCGACCTCCGGCGATGCGGGTCGGGAAAGATGGAGCACAAGAAGGTAGCTCCCCCGGTCCTGGTTTTCCCGTTCCAGCACGTCCCAGGGAATTGGGAGGACCCTGGCCTCTGCGGAAAGCAAAAGGGAACCCGTCCATCCCACAGCCACCGCAGCCACCGGCACGCGGTCGCGGCATTCGAACAGGGTCCGGGCAAAAGCCGGGTCCGTGTGGAAATCCGGAAGGAACACTCTGGCCTCGGGCCAGTGCACGATGAACAGTACCGCGCCAGAGACACCCTCGCCCGCAAGGGCGGCCAGCTCCCTGATGTGCCTCGCACCCCTTTCGGTTGCGGCATCGGGAAACATGGCGACTCTCTTGCCTGCGAGGGTGCAGGATTTCACTTCCAGGTACGTCCGTCTTCCCTCCCGCTCGAGGAGAAAATCAAACCGGTTTCTCCCCGAACGGACCTCCGAGGCCGCGATTCGCGCGCCCCGAAAGCCCGGGACCAGGCCCCTCTCGATCAGAAGGCGCGCGACATCGTTCGTTCGATGGGTGTGAAGCAGGACCGGGCGGCCTTCCCGCTCCACGGCGACCGCCGTGAAGCGGGTCTTTCTCGGGGTCGGGCCGTGTTCCCTCACCAGGTGCACCTTTCGGCCCGGCAACAGCAGCTCCCTGAGCCGGCCGGGATTGGGAAGAAAGGCCGAGACCGTTCGGCCATCCAGGCGGCAGCGGACCCGGAAGCGGTTTGGCCTGTCCAGGAAGGCGGCGACCCGGGTTTGCGCAAACATGCTCAGGAGGGTCCCAGGGTCTCCGGCGAAAGCCGGACGAGCATTTTGCCCAGGTTCTCGCCTTTGAAAAGGCCAATGAAGGCTTCAGGCGCCTTCTCGATTCCCTCCAGAATCGTGGTGGTCCAGCGGATCCTGCCCTCGGAAATCCACCGGGCCATGTCGGTCGTGAAGGCGCCGATCCGGTCCAGGTGGTCGGAGACGATGAAACCGCTCAGGGTCAGGCGCTTTCCGATGGCCAGAAAGAGGTTTTTCGGCCCGGGCTCGAGTTTTGTGTCGTTGTAGCGGGAGATCATGCCGCACAGGACGATCCGGCCCCGGAGATTCATCCGCTCGAGGGCGGCTTCCAGGTGCGCGCCGCCCACGTTGTCGAAATACACATCGATGCCGTCAGGACAGAGCCTCTCGAGCTCCCGGTGCAGAGAGCCGACGCGCTTGTAATTGAAGGCGCAGTCGATCCCTGCCTCCCGCACGAGCCACTCCACCTTCTCATCCGAGCCTGCGCTGCCCACGACCCGGCATCCCCTGATCTTTCCGATCTGGCACACCGCAGACCCCACGGCGCCTGCTGCGGCAGAGACGAAAAGCGTTTCCCCGTCTCTGGGCTTTCCGAAATCCAGAAGGCCCACGTAAGCCGTAAGCCCAGGCATGCCCATGACGCCCAGGTAAGCAGGCAAAGGAGCCAGGCCCGGATCCACGGGAAGGAGGCCCCTGCCGCTTGAAAGGTAGAACTCCCTCCAGCCCTGCATGCCGACAACGTACTGGCCCTGCCGCAGCCTTTCGTTGCGCGATTCCACGACCTGGCCGACACAGCCTCCCTCGAGGGGCTTGCCCAGCTCGAAGGGCGGCATGTAGCTCGGCCTGTCGATCATCCTGCCCCGCATGTAAGGGTCGACGGATAGATAGATGTTCCGGACCAGCACCTCCCCCTGAGCCGGCTCAGGCAGATCCACTTCGACCAGTTCAAAATCCTCCGGAACCGGAAGCCCCTCGGGCCGCCTCTTGAGCCGGATCTCGCGGCTTTTCCTTAACGGCATTTTCCATCTCCCTGCTCGAATCGTGATCTGGGACGATTATTGTATCGATGCGGCCGGCGCCTGGGGAGATTCCCCGACCCTGCACCCGAGCCGGCAGTGTTGCTCGGGCCGCCGCAGCCGAATTTGTTTGCATAAGGGCCCCCAAAACCGCGATAATCCCCTGCAGACTTCAGCGCACGAGGAGTCCGCCATGGCAGAGGAGCAGAAAATCGGCGTGGTCGAGAAGTATTTTTCCAAGATCGGGGTGGCGGCCATCCGGGTTACCGATGGGGCTCTCCGTGTGGGAGACCGGATCCGGATCCGGGGTCACACGACCGACCTGGAGGCAACGATCGACTCCATGCAGATGGAGCACGTGTCGGTGGAAAAGGCCGACCCCGGGGCCAGCATCGGCGTCAAGGTCCCGGGCCGGGTCCGCGAGCACGACGTGGTCTACAAGATCGTCCCTTGACCGGAGCTTCTCCGCCGAAGGGTCTCCCGGTACCGGCAGAGGTGCGCCAGGGCCTTGAGCGCCCGGCCGAGACTCGGATAGGCCGGCAAACCGGCCCGGCAGAAACGGGCCACAAGGGCGCTGCCCCGCAGCGTCAGATCCGGGTCTCCGCCGCCGAAGTCCACGGTGAACACAACGGGCTTTCTCCGGCCGTTTTTCTGCATGTACTCGATGACCTCGGAAGACGTGTCCGCCGTCTCGGGCATGTGATAGGCGGTTCTGGGGATCATCCTGTCCACCACGATCGCGTCTACCCATGGGTCCTCGAAGGCAAGTTCCAGGATCCGTATGAGCTCCCCCGGATCCTCGTAGGCTCTCCAGTAGTCCAGAGGGTTCCCGGCGATGGATCCCACGGCCGGCACCAGCCCCCTGAGCGCCTCGAGGGTGGAGGCCGAAAGCGAGGATACTTCCAGACCGGCCCTGGTGCACGCGTCACCGCTCACGACGCTCGTTCCGCCGCCGCCGCCTATCAGAAAGACCCTTCTGCCCCGGGGTTCGGGCAGAAGGAGAAGAGCGAAAACGGCATCCACGAGTTCGTCCATCGACTCCACCCGCGTCACGCCGGTCTGGCGATAGAAGGCCTCCCACAGGTGCTGAGGGCCCGCCATGCTGCCGGTGTGGGAACGAGCCGCCCTCCGTCCGGCCTCGCTCTCCCCACCCCTCCAGAGCACCACGGGCTTGCTCGCATGGATGTCCCTGGCCCTTTCGAGGAATCTGCGCGCGTCCGGAACTCCCTCGAGGTACATCGCCACGGCCCTGGTAGCGTCGTCCCTGCCCAGGAACTCCAGAAGATCGACCGCATCCAGGACCGTTGCGTTCCCGAAGCTCGCGGCCTTGGAGATGCCCATGCCCAGGGAGCAGAGGTATTCTGTCACCCGCTGAGTGAGCGTGCCGCTCTGAGAGATCACGCCCACGGGCCCGGCCAGGCCCGGGATCGCGCCCCAGGCCGTAACCCGTCCCTCCGGGCAGTACGGGCCCATGCAGTTCGGCCCCAGGATCAGAAGGTTCTTGTCGCGAGCGATCGAGGCGATCTCTTGCTCGAGCGCTATGCCCTCCGGGGTCCCGAGTTCCTTGAAACCGCTCGACAGGATGTGAATGCACCCGGCACCGGTCTCGCCGCATTCGCGAAGAACGGCCGGCACAGAGGCCGCCGGCACGCAGACGACGACCAGGTCCGGCACCTCGGGCAGAGTGCGGATCGACGGATAGGCCTTGAGTCCCCGGACCTCCCTCGCTCTGGGATGGACGGGATAGAGCCGGCCCGGGTAGCCGGACTCCTGGAACTTCTGCAGGAAACTCATGCCGCCGAACCGGAACGACCCGGTCGAAACGCCTATGATCGCAATGCTTCTCGGCCTGAAAAAACGCTCGATCCTTTCTCGAAGCCCAGCCTCCATCCTCTGGCCTCCTCTGTTCGTCAGGCAGCGAGACTATTGCGGGCCCTCCCAGGTGTCAACCGGGAGCGGCACGGCTGTCCTGCCTTGATTTTATGTGTCTTTTCTTGTTTAACTGACCCTCGTATGGCCCCTGGAGGAAGATCGACGAGACCGGGCCGCAGGGGACAAACGCCCATTCATCGAACCATGCGGAATTCTCCGGGCCGGACAAAAGGAGTTCCGTGCGGGCATGGCTTCAAAACGATATGAAAGCCTCAAGGCTCTCATCAAGCCCGATTCCAGGGGCCTCATCATCATCCGGCCGGACCCGGATTCCCTGGCCAGCGCCATGGCCCTGAGTCTCATCTTTCACAAGAACCGTGCCTTTGCGGACATCGCCGTTCAGGAGCCCATCAAGAGATCCGAGAACCGCACCATGGTGAAGCTCCTGCGGATCCAGACCCTTCCGCTGCGCGAATCCATGCTGCCAGAGTACAACCGGTTCTGCGCGGTCGACGCCCAGCCCAACCAGTTCCCGGATCTCAGGCTCCCGGTCTGGGACATCGTGATCGACCATCATCCAGTGGCCCAGCAGGGGTATGCATACGGCTTCTCCGACATCCGGCCCGAGATGGGCGCCACATCGTCCATCCTGGTCGAGTACCTCGAGGCGGCCAGGATTCGCATCACCGAGCGGGTCGCCACGGCCCTCTGCTACGGCATCATCACCGACACGGATCGGTTCCAGAGGAGTCTCAACAAGGAGGACGTGGCGGCTTTCAGCCGCGTGTTCCCTTACGCCAACCATCAGCTCCTCAGGCTCATCGACACGAACGAGATCCCCCGCAAGCAGCTCGGCTATTTCGAACTCGCCCTGCAGAGGTTCAAGAACGAAAAACGACGGGCCGTGCTGCACGTGGGGGCCTCGGAGTCCGCCGATATCGCCGTGATCCTGGCGGATTTCTTTATCCGGGTCTCGGGGATTCAAGTCGTGGCGGTTTCCTGCGTGGCGTCCGAGAAGCTCGTGATCATCTTTCGCTCCCGAAGCTTGAAAAAGGACGTGGGCAGGATCGCCGAGATTCACTTTTCCGATCTCGGAAACGCCGGCGGGCACCGGTCCGCTGCGAGGGCCGAAATCCCTCTGGAAAGGCTTCCTCCCGATGTGAAGGTGTACAGCTTCGATTCGGTGGAGCGCTTCGTGGACCGAAGGCTGGGCCGGCCGGGCAAGCCCGCTCAACCGGAAACGGGCGCCCGCCCCTGAAGAGGAGAATGGCCATGTCTGTGCGGACACCTCAGGAATTCCTGGAGCAGGTCTTGCCCGAGAAATTCGACCCGAACAAGGCCGCCGGACTCACGGCGACGGTCCAGCTTAGGATCTCGGGCGACAGCGGAGGAGACTGGACCCTTTCCATCCGGGACGGGAAACTCGATGTCCGCAGAGGAACCAGCGAGAATCCCGACATGACGATCACCATGAAAGACAAGGACTACGTGGACCTTGTCAACGGAGACCTTTCGGGCCAAAAGGCCTTCATGACCGGCAAGCTCAAGTTCAAGGGCGACATGAATCTGGGACTGAAACTGCAGAGACTGGGCCTCATCTGATTCCGGCCACGGATTCTCCGCAATCCTTTGGAAGAACCCGGGATGAACGACGAAGACCGGCTCCTCCGCCTCGACCGGGCCCATTTGATTCACCCGCTCACCCATCCCAGGCATTTCGAGCGGCACCCGCCCCGGATCGTCGTCGAAGGCGAAGGCGTCTGGATCCGGGACGCCCGGGGCCGCCGCTACATAGACGGTTTTTCCGGCCTCTGGTGCGTGGCCGTGGGCCATAACCACCCCAGGATCGTGGAAGCGGTCCACAGGCAAATGAAGAAGCTGAGCTACTTCACCTCGTTCCACGGCGTGGCCACGCCGCCGGCCATCGAGCTGGCCGCAAAGATCGCCGGCCTTCTCAATCCTTCCCATCGTCTCACCCGGATCTGGTTCACCTGCGGCGGCACCGAGTCCAACGAGACGAACATCAAGATGGCCCGTCTCTACTGGGCGCTGTCCGGCAGGCCCGAGAAGAAGAAGATCCTCTCCCGCAGGTTTTCCTACCACGGCATGGGCCTGGCCACGACCGCGGCGACCGGCATTTTTCCGTTTCATTTCAATCTCGATCCGCTGCCCGAAGGCTTTGTCCACACGGCCGCGCCCTACTGCTACCAGTGCGAGTTCGAACAGACCTATCCGGGCTGCGGCCTCGAGTGCGTCCGGGACGCGGAAGAGACGATTCTGCAGGAAGGGCCGGAAACCATTGCCGCCTTCCTGGCCGAGCCCGTGATCGGCTCGGGCGGCGTGATCCCGCCGCCACCCGAGTACTTCCCGGCTCTCCGCCAACTGTGCGATCGTTACGACATCCTGCTCATCCTGGACGAGGTGATCACCGGTTTCGGCCGCACAGGGGCCCTGTTCGCCCACGAGCACTGGGGAGGCATCCGGCCGGACATGCTCAGTCTGGCCAAGGGGCTCAGTTCCGGCCACATCCCCCTGGGAGCCGCGGTCATGCGGGAGGACATCTATCAGGCGATCGCAACTCTCCAGGACGAGAGGCTCCCGCTCATGCACGGGTTCACCTACATGAACCACCCGGTCGGGTGCGCGGCCGGACTGGCCAACCTGCAGGTGATCGAGGAAGAGGGCCTCGTTCAGAAGGCGGAGGAAAACGGCCGCTATCTTCTTGACGGGCTTCGCACGCTCGCCAGGCACAGGTCTGTGGGCGATGTGCGCGGGATGGGCATGCTCGCAGCGATCGAGTTCGTTGCCGACCGCGAGAAGAAGGTGCCGATCCAGCCCGAAAACGAAGCCCCGGAGAGGGTCGCGCACCTCTGCTGGGAAAAGGGCCTTTACATCCGCTCCTCCACGATGGAGACCGTCTGCATCGCTCCGCCCCTCATCATGGAGCGGCCGGTCATCGACCGGATCATCGGGATCCTCGACAGCGCCATCGCCGAAATGGAGCAGGCCCTCCTGCCCTAGCCCGGAAGTCCCTCAAGAAAGTCCAGACGCAGGCCCGCGCCGGCCCTGCCGATCGCAAAGAGCCGTGCGGCTCTTACGCCAGCTCTTGCAGTCCGAGTTTCTCGAGAGCCCGCTCCGTGGGCACGCCCGTTTTCGGGTCCCAGTCCCACGCGCGGTAGTAGTCCTCGATCATGGCATGAGCCTCTTCCCGGGCCAGCTCTTTCCCGCTGACGTACTCCTTGAAGCGTCCCTTTCCAAACCACTGCCCAGGCAGAGACTCGTCGCGCTCTCTCTGCAGTCCCTCCCTCACGTTCTCCAGCCGCAGCAGGGTCCAGGCTCGGTCGGCCCGCTGCCTGAGCTCGGCAAGAGAGGTCTCGATGCCGGTGACAGCCTCGTAAGCGCGGGCGCAGTAGGAGGCGTTGTAGAACCGGTTGATCTGAGCCCGGGCGCACACGCCCAGGGAGCCCAGGATGGTGAACCACCGGTGGGAGTGCCTCAACAGGGCGCCGACTTTCAGATCCCCAATGTCGCCCGAGGCGCCTGGCGGCAGCAGGCCCGCAACTTCCTCTTCCGGAACGCCCATCCGGGCAAGGTGCTTTGGAAACACTTCCAGAGGCCGGCGGGCGAAGTAGGTCGGGGACCCGCTGGATCCCACGTGAGGGCCCCTGGGATCCAGGACCTGCCCGAGTTCCATGGTCCCGAACAGGTCCCAGGGCAGGGCCGACCCGGGCCCTGCGTACGGGTGCATGCCTTTGACCAGGGCAGGCGCCAGATCCCGGGCCTTGTCGCCGAAGGCTTCGAGAATCCCCCGGAAGCCTTCGGCCAGCACGTCGCCGAGTCCTTCCCTGCGGGCGATCTTTCCTGCCCAGGCCTCCATCGAGGCGAGCGAATCGAGAGCGATCGGCGGCTCCGCCTGCCGGACCGGTATCAAGCCTTTTTCGGCCAGAGTCCGGGCAAACCCCATCAGCCCGAAAAACTCGAACATGTCCAGCCCGTACCCGTCCAGCAGCGCGACAAGCCGGACAGCCTCTCTGTAGTCCTTCATGCCGTAGACGACGGGCGTGAAAAGGTTGATGGCCGAGCTGGAGCAGGCGACAAGACCCTTGAACGCTCCGTCCCGTATCTCCACCACATCCTTGCACCCGATGGGGCAAGAGACGCAGGCCGCACGTTTCTTCTTGATCTTGAAGTAGACGTCCTTCTCCACAAACGGAAACGTGTGGATCAGGCCGATCTCCTGCCATTCCTTGAGGTGGGGGTAGGCACGGATCTTTTCCAGGATCTCCTTCCTGAGGGCTGCGTAGGCCCTGGGGTCGGCGCCTCTCACGCCCCTCGTTCCGCGGACCAGGACGGCCTTCAGGTTCTTCGAGCCCATGACGGCACCGAACCCGCCTCTTCCCAGCGTGGCGATCCGGTCGACATAGGCCATCGAGAACCTCACCCGATTTTCGCCGGCTTGGCCGATCGCAAGGACACCGGCGGGCCGCCCGCGGCGCTCCCAGAGGGCCTCGCAGGTGTCCGCAACGCCCAGCCCCCACAGGGACGACGCGTCACAAAGAGCCACCTCCCCGTCCAGGATCTCCAGAAACACCGGGCGGGCGGATCTGCCCTTTACCACGACGTGGTCGCAGCCGGCGTTCTTGAGCATGCAGCCGAAGGTGACGCCGCCTGCGCCGCTCCAGCCGACCGTGCCGCTCGCGGGCAGCTTGGTGACCGAGTAGACACGCGACGCAGAGGGAAGATCCGTGCCGACCAGCGGGCCCGCTCCCAGCACGATCGGATTCTCCGGAGCCAGCGGATCGGCGCCGGGCCGGATATGTTCCCAGGCGAGCTTGATCGTCAAGCCCAGCCCGCCGAGGTAGTCTCGGGCAGACTCTTCCGGGAGGGGCTCCTTCGAGACCTCCCCCCGTGTCAGATCGACGACGAGAACCGTGCCGCAGAACCCGCCCAGTCCCATCAGGCATCCCCTTCCGCGCTCTTCTCGAGCGCTCCGTAGAAGCAGTTGTCAGCGCAAAGCCCGCAGGCCACGCACTCCTCGGTGAACCGAATCGAGCACTCCACTCCGTGAAAGCCGATGCGGATTCTGGCCAGAGACGGGTTGAACATCTTCTGGTAGGCCTGCGAGCAGGCAAGCTGGCATCGCAGGCATCCCGTGCATTTCGCCTCCGCTGCATGAATATGGTATTTGGGCACGACCCCTCTCCTTGTTCGATGCCTTCCAGGAATCCGGTGCGACGCCCCGGCGCTCCCCTGCCGCCAGAGGGAACTGTACAGGGCCACGCGGTCCATTTCAACCCGGCGCCGCGGCAGGCGCGGCGGCAGGGATCCGCGGGGTGCGAGGCCGATCCTCGGCCGGATGACTTCCAGACGGGGATAGGCTCGAACCCTTGCGTCCGCGGGGACAAGGGAGCGCCGTGCCGGCGCGCCCGGGCAAGCAGGATCCGGCCGAAGGATCACGCCCCCCTCTTTTTCCGCCAGTAGCGCAGCAAGCCAGCCGCGCTCATCCAGGAGGGACTGGCGTTTTCGTAGGCCTGAAGCACCTCCGCGCTGAGTCTGTTTCCGCTCTCCATCTGCTTCCGCACGAACGCTGCAAATGCCGGAACCACGGCCTCGACCGTGGCGCCTTCCCCTGCGTGGGGCCGCATCCAGTCGGCCCATGCGACCAGGCGGTCCTCCAGCTCGGTCAGGTGTGCATCGACCTGGCCCACGGGGCCAAAATGGGTGAGAAAGAGCTGCTCCGGGTTCAGAGAGCGAATGAGGCAAAGGGATTCGCGCCACTGGTCCAGGTCGAGATCCGGGGGCGGGCAGGGAGGGACGACCGGGCCGTTTCGAATCTTCACGCCCCCTGCGTCGCCGGTGAAAAGATTCTCTCCCGCCTGCCAGGAAACGTGGTGGACCGCGTGACCCGGCGTGTGCCACGCGACGAACTCGGTTGTCCCGACGGGGAACGCCTCGCCGTGACCCGAGGGGACAACGCTTTCAGGATCGATAGGCTCGAGGTCGCCCCAGAGCACGCGCATCTCGCCCCGATAGATCCTTTCGGCCGAGCGGAGCAGGTTGCCCGGGGCGACCAGGTGCTGAGCCCCCGCAGGATGGACGTAGATCCTGGCGCCCTGTCGGGCCAGGGCCCAGGCAGCGCCCGCGTGGTCGAGATGGATGTGGGTGAGGAACACGTGGCGCACTGCGGAAAGATCGTGGCCCAGCCTTTTTACGCCCTCTTCCAGCGCAGCCAGGGTGGAGCGAGGCCCTGTCTCGACCAGGACCGGTCCTTCTGCAGTCTCAACGAGATAGGCGCACAGGGTGTCGCAATGCCCCAGAAAGCGAAGATCGATGGCGTGGATCATGTGAAAAACCGCTGTTCAGTGGGGTGCGGGCGCCTCGGCCGGGGCCTCCGTCTTTCGGATGAGAAACGCGATGGGGAGCGGAATGAGAAAAAAGAGCACGTCCAGATAGAAGGCGTCGTTGAAGGCCTTCATGAAAGCCTGCCGGTTCAGTTCCCCGTAGAGAAGCGCCAGGGCTTTCTGCAGGCCCGCCTCGCTCCCAGTCCCGAAACGGCCCTGGACCCACGGAAGCAGGCTTTCGACGGAATGCTGGAGCGGAGGATAGGTGGGGGAGAAAAACTCGGCCAGCCGGTGGTGGTGGAACTGGGCTCTCCGGGCCAGCTGGGTCGTGAGAACGGCCACGCCGAAGCTCCCGCCCAGGTTTCTGAGAAGATTGAACACCGCAGAGGCGTTGCCCATCTTTTCCTTTGGGATGTGGCCCACCGTGACCGTGGAAAGAGGCACGAAGAAGAATCCGAGCCCGAATCCCTGGACCACCCTGGGCCAGAGGATGGACAGGAAATCCGCATCCAGGTTGAAGTGGCTCATGAGATACAGGGCATAGGCGTTCAGCCCAAGCCCCACGAAGAGGAGCTTGCGCGCGTCCACCTTCTGGAGGAGCCTCGCCGCAAGGGGCATCATCACCAGGGACGCCACGCCGCCCGGCGCAAGAACCCAGCCCGCCCACCAGGCCGTATAGCCCATGAGCTTCTGGACGTAAATGGGAAGGAGCACCAGACTCGCAAAGAAGGCGAAAAACCCGCTGAACATGACGATGTTGCCCAGGGCGAAGGACCGGTCCCGGAACACCCTGAGGTCCACCACGGGCGCAGACGTCCTCAGTTCCTGCCAAACGAAAAGGAGCAGGCACGATGCGGAAAGGAAGGACATCCGGCGAATGAAGACCGACTCCATCCAGTCCAGCCGCTCCCCCCGGTCAAGGACGAGCTGCAGGGAGCCGATCCCCACCACGAGAAGCCCGATCCCCCAGTAATCGATCTTGCGGACCTGGTTTCTCAGATACGCAGGGTCCCGGATATACAGAAGAACGAGGAGCACCGAGAGAATCCCCGCCGGCACGTTGATGTAGAAGATCCAGCGCCAGCTCCAGTTGTCCGTGATGTACCCGCCCAGGATGGGCCCCAGGATCGGCGCAAACACGATCCCCATGCCGAAAACCGCCATCGCGGTCCCATGCTCCTCCCGCGGGAAGGTCTCGAGGAGGATCGCCTGGGACAGAGGCTGCAACCCTCCTCCACCGATCCCCTGCAGCACCCGAAACAGAACCAGCATCCCGAGGCTCGTGGCCGCCCCGCACAGAAGAGAACTCGACGTGAACAGCGCCACGGAGAGAAGCAGATAACGCTTTCTGCCGATCCGGGAGGCCAGCCACCCGCTCATGGGAATGACGATCGCGTTCGAGACCAGATACGAGGTCAGGACCCACGTCACCTCGTCAAGGCCGGCGCTCAGACTTCCCTGGATGTGGTTGAGGGAGACGTTCACCACGGTCATGTCCATGATCTCGATGAAGGTCGGGACCATGACCGTGAGAGTGACCAGCCACTTGTTGGGAGAGACGGCGGCGTTCATGGCGAAGGGGTTCCGGGCCCCGAGAAGGTCAGCGCAGCCATCTGGAAAGGGGCCACGGCAAGAGAGGCCTGCCCTCGAGGTGGATCGTGACCTCCGTGGACATGCCGACCCGCAGGACCGCTTCCGTCAGGTCGTCTCCTGGATCGTCCAGAACCACCTTCACCGGGATGCGCTGCACCACCTTGACCCAGTTCCCCGTGGCGTTCTCAGGGGGAAAGAGCGAGAAGGCCGCTCCGGTGCCCGCCTCTATGGAATCCACGTGGCCGGGAAACGCGCGCTTCGAGAACGTATCCACCCGCACATCGGCCTTCAAGCCGGGCCGAACGTGCTCGATCTGGGTCTCCTTGAAATTCGCTTCCACCCAGAGGTCTTCGAGGTCCACGACCGTCATGAGGGGGACGCCGGGCTGGACCACCTTGCCTTTTTCGACTTCCTTGCGGCTTACGTGGCCTCGGCCGGGAGAACGAATTTCCGTGTAGCTCAACATGAGCTCGGCGTGGGCGAGCTGGGCCTGGGCGCTCTCCAGGGCCGCGCGGCTCGACTCCAGCCTGGCCTTGGCCACTTCGATCTGCGCGAGGCTCACGTTCTTCTGCGCCGAAAGCACCCGGTGCTGGGTCACGGCCTGATCGTAGCGGTCCTCGGCGATGGCCTTGCGCTCGAAAAGGCGCGCCGCACGGTCAAGGTCGATCCTGGCCTGCGCGAGCTTCGCGTCGACCAGAGCGTCTTCGGCCTGGGCGGCCCGCAGCCCGACCTCGGCGCCCTCGTATTGGGTGCGGGCCGCTTCCAGAGCCGCCCTGGCCATGCGGACCTGCAACGCAGGAGGTTCGGGGTCCAGGCGCACGAGCAGCTCGCCGGGCTCGACCGCCTGGTTGTCCTCCACCAGCACCTCGACCACCGCTCCGGCGACCCGGGGGCTCACGGTATAGATGGTGCAGTGGACATAGGCGTCGTCGGTCACGACACGGCCGCTCGTCTCCCAGACGCGCCAGGCGACAACGCTCGCGGCCACAACCAGCAGGATCACGAACACGAACCGCCGGCCGCCGCTGTTGCGAGCCCTTGCCTTTTGGGCTGGACGCGTCTCCGACCCCAGGGGCCTCTGTGGATCCTCCGTCATGGGCTGCCTCCCCTTGACCGTGCTCTGCAGGCGGAACCCCTGCGGCTTACCGCAATCTTTTTTTCTAGCACACCCCTCTTGTTTCGTAAACGTGCCCCCAAGAAAGTCACGATTACGTCAAAATTTGGGGCTGGAGGGCAGAAGGCGGCGTGGGGGTGAGGGAACGGGGGAAAGTTTGGCCGATCGGCATACCCTTGGAGGAGCGTGGAAGGGGGACGAGGAGGCGTTTTCCTTTTGAGCGCAGACACGGGGAGCACAGAGGGAAGGGAAACCAAGGGGGGGAGAAGGAGCGAGAACAGGAGTGTCAGTAGCCGAGCAAGGACAGGGCCAGGCGTCTGGAGCGCCGGCAGGCGCGAAGCGCCTTGGCGATGCTGGTGGCTCCACAAAGGCGCAAGAGGCTGAGGGCGATATTGCGAAGGGTAGCCAT
>FWPU01008381.1_pt1 | contig 17695 bp, 12 predicted proteins | sample 2228361 | NCBI WGS metagenome assembly FWPU01 (sample SAMEA103939777, study PRJEB20133) | metagenome
TGCGCTAACTTAGGGCGAGATAGCCTTCCCGCCGGAGGGTGAACCCTCCGGGTAAGGGCGGCTTTCAAAGCCGCCCCTACAGCATAACCCTGCTTCGCAGGCTGGTACAGGCGACGTATGCGTCGCCCCTCCCGCTGCGATTCGGGCTCGCCACGAGCAGCCCCGAAGGGGCTTTCGCTTTGAGCCCGACGGTTTCGCGTCGGGCGGAGCATGCCCTGTCCCAACTCAAGCCCGAACTTCAGCAGCTGTTGGCTTGCCTTTTGCCCCGGCTATGTTATAATCAACCACGTTCCGTTAGTTAAAACAGATAAGATTGGAGGTCAATAGATGAAGTACCTGCGGATTGGATGGGTTATTCTGGCCTTGGCCCTCCTGGTCAGTTTCCGGCAGCCCATCTACGGCCAGGAAGGTCCCAATCTACTGCGAAACGGAAACTTTGAAGAAGGCGAACCGGGCCAGGCCTGGCCCTTTCAGGACGGCATCCCGGAAGTACAGGTTGCTCCGGGGTGGCGCGCGTTTTTCCTGGACGATCCCCCTTCCTATGCCATCGCCCCCGACTACTGCCAGGGAGACGTCCGCTGTGCCTGGGGGCGGCCGGAGTTTCGGGGCGTGGATGCCGTTGAATACCCCTACCGCGTCCGCTCCGGGCGGCTTTCTCAGAAATACTTCTCCTGGAACCGCCAGCACGAGGCCGGGCTATATCAACAGGTCAGCGGGATCACTCCAGGAACCCGCCTGCGGTTCAGCGTCTGGATCCATACCTGGTCCTGTATGCCGGCCCCAGACACCTGGAACGTCTGCGCGACAACCCCTTATTCCGACCGACCGGCCCCGATGCACATCTGGGTGGGCATTGACCCCACAGGGGGAACCGACTGGTCCGCCCCAACGGTCGTCCGATCTCCAGAGGGGGACGCTTACGACCAGTGGACCCTCTTTCAGGTGGAGGCTACAGCGCAATCGGACAAAGTGACGGTTTTCATCCACACTCGGGCAGACTGGGTGGACCGAATCCCGCGCATCAACAACGACGTCTACATTGACGACGCCAGCCTGGTGGCGGTCACTCCACCGACCAATACACCGCCCCCCCCACCCCCGACGAGCGCTCCGGGTTCCTCCACCTCATCCGGCCCTGCCGCGATGCCCGCGGTCCAGCCCACGCCCCGGCCCGACGGCTGCCGCGTCCACATTGTCCAGCCCGGGGATACCCTTTTCGGCATCTCCCTGCAATACGGCATCCCGATGGAGGAACTGCAACGGCTGAACGCCGGATCGTTGGGGCCGAATAACCTGATCATCATTGGGCAGGAACTGATTCTCTCCTGCCCTACCCCCACGCCGACCCCCGCGGCCACTCCCACACCGGAGCCCACTCCAACTCCGGAAAGCGGTCAGGTCTGCGTACTGGCCTTCCACGACCGCAACGGCGACGGGGCCCAGCAACCGGAAGAGGAGTTGCTGCCCAACGCCGTCTTCTCTCTGAGCAGCGCAGCGGGCCTGGTAGGGCAGTATACCACGGACGGGATCAACGAACCTTATTGCTTCCCCGGACTGATGCCGGGCAATTACCAGGTGACCGTTCAGCCTCCAGCGGGTTACACGGTCAACGGCCCCGCAGAGAAATCCCTGACACTGGGAGGCGGACAACTGGCAGAGGCCGCGTTTGCGATGAAGCGGGGAGAAACCATCGCAACCACCCCAGCGGTGCCTCTGCCCGGCCCCACATCGGTTCCAACCAGAAGTTCATCCGGTGCGTCGTCCCCGATCCTGCGCTGGGGCGCGCGTATCGGCGGTATCCTGCTCATCGCCCTGGCAATGGGAACAGCGGTGCTTTTCGTCCTCTCCCGGCGCCGTATGTAAAAAGCACAGCCTGCGTCAGGGCTGGGGAGAGAGGAAGGACAGAGGGGAGTGAGGAGGCATTTACCCAAAATCACTACTGGAGTCTGGCGAATTTTCCGGGTGCTATGATTTCCGCAGTTTTTCGGCCTGACGGCAACGATTTTCGTTGCTCAAAGCCGGTCTGTGACCGGCGTCCGGCAATCGGCGGGTCGCAGACCCGCCGAGAGCACCCGCCGGGAGCGAAAAAGAGCATTTCGCCAGAGTCCAGATCACTACTCACTGGAGCGATTACCGGGTCCAGAAGGGTACTATCATCGGAGGTTCCGGAGATGAACGAACATGGCGTTGAGATAAGGGATAACGGAGGAAAGCCTGAATTACCCTCTGCTCCCACACCGCCAACCTCTTTTTTGAAACGTGCTGGCAACCATTTCCGGGAGTTTGGAGAATGGCTTGCGGCCGGAAACTGGGTTTACGGCGTTATCGCCTTTCTGCTCATTGGGGCTTTGATCCTGCCGCCCATCTCCCTCCCTCAACGACTCCACATCACCGGCTACACCCGTCTCAGCCCTGAAAACCCATCCGTTTCTCATCCGGACGGCATCACCCTCCACGTCCGTCCGGAGGATAACGTCTCCCTGCGGGTGCGGCTGGATTCGGTGCCCCAGGCAATTTTCCTGGAAGGTTCCGCTGGCGCCGACCTGAAAGAAGCCCTGGCGGCTCTGCCGCCGGTCCTGCAGGTGAAAAGCCCCTTTTACCGCATCTACACCGCCTCCCGCGCGACCGGTCCGGCAACGATAGAGGTCACCATCCCCAACGACGCCGAACCGTGGGAGACGCTGGACCTTTATACCTGGAACGGCTTGACCTGGGAGTGGGTTGGCGGGACACTGGACCGGGAACGGGAGGTCCTGATTGCCCATATCCCGTCCCTGCCCTCCTCGGTGGTCGTGATGCAAACCCTGCCGGTCGTCCCGGCGATCGGGACGGTGGCCTCTGGAGAAGCGGTACGGGGTCCGGTTGCCGAACTCCTGACCCAAGTGATGCTTCCCGGCCTCTACCTGGGCGCGGATGGAGCGGTGGTGGGTCAGGCCCCTCCACCTCTGTCTGGCAGCCCCCGGTCCCTGCTCCTGCTGGGCAACCGCCCCCAGGGACAACCGTTGCGCACGGCTCTGCTGAGCGAGGTGCTCACCAATCCGGCCTTCCGGGAACGTCATATCGCGGAGATCGTCGCCAGAGCCGGAAACTACGATGGAGTCGCGCTGAAGTATGAGGGCGTACCGGTGGAGGAACGGGATGCCTTCACGGAGTTCGTCACCGCGCTGGCCGCGGCCCTGCATGCGCAGAACCTCCGCCTGGAAGTGATCGTCCCCGCGCCGAGCCGTACCGATTCCGGCTGGGATTCCGGCGGATATGACTGGGCCGCGCTGGGCCGTGCGGCCGATGCGCTCATCTTCCCCCTTCCCGATGCCCCCTCCGCCTACGCCGAGGGAGGCGATATCTCCTCCCTGATGGAGTGGGCCGTCGGGCAGGTGGGGCGGTATCACCTGCGCGCGGCGGTCTCCTCCCTCAGCGCCGAGCAAGGCCCCGACAGAGTCCGCCACGTCGGGCTGGAAGAAGCGCTTGCCCCCTTCGGCCAGGTTCAACCCCCTGCCGAATCCTCCCTGAAACCCGGTCAGGAAGTGGTCTTCAACCTGGTCGGTCAGGTGACCAGCATCGTTCCCCAGGATGCGGCGGCCACCTACGTCATCAACTACCGCACTGACGCCGGGGAGAACCGTTCGGTCTGGCTGGGCACCCCCTCCTTCCTGGCCCGCAAACTGGATTGGGCCCTCCGCTACCACCTGGGCGGCGTGCTGGTCTACGATCTCCTCGCCGAGGGGAACATGCCCGGCGTGGTGGAGGCGGTGGATGGATACCGCGTGGCAGCAGGGCTCCCTCAGCCCACCACCCTGGAGGTGACCTGGACAGTGGACGGTCCGCAGACCGCGCAGCAGGTGGTATCGCTAACCAACCCGGCATTCCGCTGGGTCGCGCCGGAGACGGCGGGGACGTACACCGTGACCGCATCCATCGCTGGTGTAAGCCGGGGCGCGGTGCAGATAAACGTCGCTGCACCGACTCCGACCCCAACCCCTACCCCGACGCCGCAGGCCCCCGGAACGACGGCCCTGGCAGCAGCCCCCGCCTGCATGCAGGCCCAGTTCGTCACCGATGTGACGGTGCCGGACGGCACCCGCTTTGAGAACAACGAATCCTTCAAGAAGACCTGGCGGCTGCGCAATGCCGGTACCTGCGACTGGCCCGAGGATACTGTCCTGGTGTTCTACCAGGGAGAGAAGATGAGCGGGCCGGATACCGTTCCTGTGGGCGTGGTGAAGGCCGGGGCGACGGTGGATATCAGCGTGGACCTGAAGGCCCCCCCTAACTCCGGCCGATTCACCGGCTGGTGGTACCTGAAAGCGGGCGGAGCGAAAATCCCCGGCAGCGATGTGACCGTCGTCATCCAGGCCGGAGAAGTCGCCAGCGCGCCGCCTCCACCGGCGCCCGGGGCCAGGGGCAGTTTTGAACTGGGCGGACATGTCGCCAACTTCAGTTTCCCGTACGCCAATCTGATGCGCTACGCCGGGATGAACTGGGTCAAAACCCAGATTCGCTACCCGGCCGATGCCTCCGGCGTGATCGCGGCGGCCCATGCGGCGGGCTTCAAGATTCAGGTCAGCGCACTGGGACCGGCCAGCATGACCGGCCAGGCCGGTTTTGAGCAGGAGATCGCCAGCTGGGTGGCCCGGATGGCCGCGGCGGGCGCCGACGCAATTGAGGTCTGGAACGAGCCCAACATTGACCGGGAGTGGCAGAACGGCCTGATCCATCCGGCCAACTACACCAAACTGCTTTGCGCTGCCTATCAGGCCATCAAAGCCGCCAACCCCGGCACGGAGGTTATCAGCGCCGCGCCGGCCCCGACGGGCTACTTCGGCGGCTGCCATCCCCACGGTTGCGACGACAAGCCCTGGCTGGAAGGGATGTATGTGGCCGGCGCGGCCAACTGTATGGACTACATTGGCGCGCACCACAACGCCGGGGCTACGCCTCCCTCGGCCCGCAGCGGCCACCCCGCCGATGGCGGTGACCATCACCACTCCTGGTACTTCCTGCCGCAGACCGAACTCTACTACAACATCTTCCGCGGCACCCGTCAGCTCTTCTACACCGAGTTGGGCTACGCTTCCCAGGAGGGGGTGGAACCGTTCCCCGATAACTTCTGGTGGGGCCGGAACACGGATAATAGCGAACAGGCGGCCTGGCTGGCCGAAGCGGTGCGCCTGAGCATTCAGACCGGGATGGTACGCTGCATCATCGTCTGGAATGTGGATTTCCTCCAGCCCATCCCCGGCGACCCGCAGAACGGCTACGCCATCATCCGGCCGGGCGGCATCTGTCCGGCCTGCGACGCCCTGCACGCCGTACTGGGGTCCCGGTAACTTCGCACCAGGGGACGGTCACTCCCTGAGAGTGACCGTCCCCCCGCAAAAGGGAGAAACACCCTTATGAGCAGAATCCGCTACCATAGTACTCAAGGACGCTGGCAATTGATCCTGGGCGTTGGCCTGTGGCTGATCGTCTTTCTCCTGGGGACCTTCTGCCTCTGGTGGGGGTTCTTCGCCCCTACGACAGATACCGGACGCCTGAATCCTTCCGTCACTCCGACCGCCGTCCCGACGAACACCCCTCCGGGAGGGTTGATCCCCCTGGCAACGGCCACTCCCGGCTCTCCGTCCGGCAGTGCTCCCCGCCCGACCACCCCCCTGGACCAGGAAGCCTTCGGCTACGGGATCGCCGTCCACGGGATCGTGGGCGACCCCAACTACTGGATGGACCAGGTGCAGACCCTGGGACTTGGCTGGGTAAAGCAGCAGGTCCGCTGGGACATCATTGAGCCCAGCCCGGGGCAATATCAGTGGGGGTTGTTCGACGGGGTGATAGACGCCGCGAACGCCCGCGGACTGCGGGTGATGCTCAGCGTGGTGCGCGCGCCGGAATGGAGCCACGCCAGTTACACCGACGACAATCCCGAAGGCGCTCCCCCGGACGATCTGACCCTCTTCGCCGACTTCCTGAGCCGTCTGGTGGACCGCTATCGGGGCCGTATTCATGCCATTGAGGTCTGGAATGAGGAGAACCTGGACCGGGAATGGGATACCGCGGAAGGGGTGAATCCCGCCCGGTATGTGGAGATGCTCCGGCTGGCCTATCCAGTCATCAAAAGCCGTGATCCGAACATCATCGTTATCAGTGGGGCCCTTTCTCCGGTGGGCGCTACCGCAACCGATTCCAGAAACCCCAACCGTGTCATCTACATGGACGACTTCCAGTACTACCAGGAGATGATCGCCCGGGGATTTCTGAGTTACTGCGACTGCGTCGGCGTCCACCACAACGGCTACAACATCCCGCCGGATATCGCATGGGACGACAAGACGTACCAGGACCCCACGGCGAAGTTCCGCGGGTTCTGGGACAATCCCCACCCCTCCTGGTCGTTCCGCAGCACCCTCTGGCGCTACCACGACGCGATTTCGGGAATGAAGCCCCTCTGCGTGACCGAGTTCGGCTGGGCCTCCTCAGAGGGGTTCGGCGACTACTCGGTGGGCTTTGAGTTCGCCCAGGACAACACGCTGGAGGAGCAGGCCCAGTACATCGTTCAGGCCTTTCAGTTGATGCGCCAGTGGGGCTTTGTTCGCCTGGCCTTCCTGTGGAACCTGGATTACGCCCAGAAAGGGGGCATTGGCCCGAAAGACCCGAACGCCCCGTATAGCATTATAGACTTCCAGGGTGTCCCGCGCCCGGCGTACCACGCCGTGAAACTGATGGATAAACCATAAGGGCGGACCGTTGGAGCGCCACCGACGCATTGGATTGTCCCTCCTGGGACTGGTTCTGCTGAGCGGAACCCTTCTGTGCTGGGTTTCGTGGGGGGGAGGAAGAGGGGCCTCCCTCCTTTCACCTGCACCGTCTCCCTCCCCTACGCCTACGTCCTGGCCCCGGCCGCGCTTGAATTCCCCCGAATATGGCATGCAGGCCTTCCTCTGGTGGCGGGAGGAAGTCGCCGACCGCGACTTGAATCTGATCCGCGATGCCGGTTTCACCTGGGTCAAGCAGACCCTGCACTGGATAGACGTGGAACTTTATAAAGGGGGATTTGACTGGCGCTACAGCGACCGGATCGTCCAGCAGGTGGAGGAAAAAGGATTGCACTTGCTCTTCCGGTTAAATGGGGTGCCAATCCCTGGGTGGGTGCAATTGCCAGATGATCCTGCCCTTCCTGTTCCAGTGGGAGACTTCGCCGACTTCTGCGGTGCGGTCGCCGCGCGCTATCGGGGACGGGTACGGGCCTACCAGGTGTGGAACGAACCGAACCTGACTCGCGAATGGGCCGGGCGGCCGCCGAGCCCGGAGGGATATGTCCGATTGCTGAGCGCTTGCTACGTCGCCATCAAACAAGCCGACCCGGACGCCCTGGTCATCTCCGCGGGGATGGCGCCCACGGGGACCGGTCCGCCGGTGGCGATGCCCGATACCGATTACTTCGTCGCTATGTACGAGGCCGGCGCCGCGCCCTATTTTGACCTGCTGGGGGTCCATGCGGCCGGGTTCGCCGCACCCCCGGAGGTCTCCCCCGATGAGGCGGCGTCCAATCCCCGCTACGGCGGTCAGCGGTTCTTCTGCTTCCGCCACACAGAGGACATTCGGGAGATTATGGTCCGTTACGGCGATGCCGAAAAGCAGATCGCCATCACCGAGATGGGCTGGACATCCGACCCTGTCCACCCTGAGTACTCCTGGTTTGCCGTCACGGAAGAACGGAAAGCGGACTATCTGGTGCGCGCCTTCCAGTACGCGCGGGAGCACTGGCGCCCCTGGATCGGCCCGATGTTCGTCCTCTCCATCGCCAATCACGACTGGACGCCGGAGGACGAGCAGTACTGGTGGGCCATCACCGAACCGTCCTGGCCTTTCACCGTCGTCCGCCCTGCCTATGAGGCACTGAAAGCAATGGAAAAGTAGAGAGGGGTAGATAGGGGTTTGCGGGGCGGCTTCGCCGCCCCGCAAACCCCTATTCCCCCTCGTTTCCGCATCTTTCACCATGCCTCGCATCTATTTGCACAGTCTCGGCTGTCGGCTGAACCAGAGTGAGGCGGAGGCCTGGGCCCGTCAACTGACCGCGCTGGGGCTTCGGGTGGTGGATGACCCCGCCCAGGCCGACGTCTGCCTGGTCAACACCTGCGCGGTGACCGCCGAAGCGGAGCGGAAAACCCGCCACCTGCTGCGCGCCCTGGCGCGGGCCAACCCCCAGACCCGCATCGCCGCCATCGGCTGCGCGGCGACCCTGCGGCCCGAAGAACTGGCCTCTTTCCCCAACGTCGCCTGGGTGATCCCCAACGCGGAGAAGGAACGGACAGCGGAGATCATCGCCGCAGCGCTTGGCCTGCCCCCCGTCCGCCCCGAAGGCCCCACCGCCCCTCTGGCACGCGAGCGCACCCGCGCCTTCATCAAAATCCAGGACGGCTGCGACAACGCCTGCACCTACTGCATCGTCCATATCCTCCGCGGCCCGGTGCGCAGTCGCCCACCGGAAGAGGTGGTCGCCGAAATCGCCCGGCGCGCGGAAGATGGCTACCAGGAGGTTGTGCTGACCGGTGTCAATATCGGCGCCTATGGACGCGACCGGGGGCTTGATTCCGGATTGGTGCGGCTGGTGGAGGCCATCCTGACCCGCGCCCCGATCCCCCGCCTGCGTCTCTCCTCCATAGAGCCCTGGGACGTGGGCCCTGACCTGCTCTCCCTCTGGTCCGACCGTCGCCTCTGCCGACAGTTGCACCTGCCTCTCCAATCCGGCTGCGAAGCCACCCTGCGGCGAATGGGGCGCCGGATCACCGCGGCCGAATATGCCCGTCTGGCCGAGGCCGCCCGTGCTGCCATCCCTGACCTGGCCCTCACCACCGACATCATTGTCGGATTCCCGGGAGAAGACGACGCAGAGTTCACCGAGAGTCTGGCCTTTGTGGAACGGGTGGGGTTCGCCCGACTCCACGTTTTCCCCTTCTCGCCCCGGCCGGGCACCCCGGCGGCCCGGATGGCGGGCGCTGTGCCGGAACCGATCATCCAGGAGCGGGCGGCGCAGATGCGGGCACTGGGGGAGCGGATGGCGGCGGCCTTCCGCCGCCGCTTCCTGGGGCGGGAGATGGAAGTGCTCTGGGAACGTCGCCGCCGGGACGGTCTCTGGCACGGCTGGACCGACAATTACCTCCCGGTCGCCACGGGCTGCCCGGCGGATTTGCATAACCGGATCACCCGGACCCACCTGATCGCTGAAAAGAATGGCGTGCTGGTGGGAGAAGTGATATAATTACGGCGGATTGGTTGCACCAGCCCATCCAGGAGGCATCGTTGAAGCGGTACAACCCCATCTGGATAGGACTTCTCATCATGTTGGTGGCAGCCGTTCTTCGCCTGGCAGGCTTTGAGGAGACTTTGATCGGCGGGGACCAGTCCTTCATCCTTGCTGCTGCCGCCGATCTGGCTTCTCTGCGCGGTCTGCCGCTGGTAGGAATGAAGTCTTCGGTAGGGGTTATGCATACCCCGGTGGTTTCCTATCTTGCAGCCATACCCCTCTTCTTCGTCTTCCGGGCTATCGCGGTCAAATGGTTCTTCTCGCTCCTGGATCTGATCGCCTTAGCCTGGTTGTATCACGCTGTTCGGCGGGCTATCGGCCAATACGCCGGAGCCATAGCGGCCCTCTTATATGCGACCAACCCGTGGGTGATAGAATATGTGCGCTGGATATGGTATCCGAGCCTGATCGCTACCTTTGCCACCCTTGCATTCTCTGCCTCTTTGCTGCTCCTGGCCCCTGCTATTCGGAAACGCGCACTATATCCTGCCCTTGCTTTAATCTGTACCACACTGATGGGAACCCTCCATCTGGCCGCACTGCCATGGGCCGGAGTCCTGATTCTCAGCATCGCGGTGATAGTGGGGCGTATCAAAGCGCCTAAGGAGAATCTGCAGAGCGTGTTTCGCACCCTCTGTACCAGGAGGTGATATGGAGTCCTGCATTTTCTGTCGCATCGTCCGGAAAGAGGCCCCTGCTCGCATCATCTACCAGGATGACGAAGTGACCGCCTTCCACGATGCCCGCCCCCAGGCCCCGGTCCATGTCCTCATCGTCCCCAACCGCCACATCGTCGGCGTGGCCCAGGCCCAACCGGAGGATGCCCCCCTCCTGGGGAAACTCCTCATCGTCGCCCGGCAACTGGCGGAAGAACTGAAAATCACCGATGGCTATCGGCTGGTGGTGAACAGCGGCCCCCTTTCCGGCCAATCCGTCTTCCACCTGCACGTCCACCTCCTAGGCGGCCGCCCCCTGCGCTGGCCGCCCGGATGACTCCCGCCCATCAACGCCTTCCGCCCTACGTTTACATTTTACGTCTTACGTTTTACTTTTTACTTTTCACTTTTCACTTTTCACTCCCCGGAGGTGCCTATGCTGGTCAGAGACCGAATGACCCCCAACCCAACCACTGTCACCCCCGATACCTCTGTGAAAGACGCGCTGGACCTGATCCGCCGCAAACGGTTCCGCCACCTGCCTGTGGTGGACGCCAGCGGCAAACTGGTCGGGATCACCACGGAGAAAGACCTGGTCTACGCCTCCCCGAAACCGGAGATGTCGCTCAGCAATTTTGAAATCCAGTACCTGCTGGCGCGGATGACCGTCGGGCAGGTGATGAAAAAGGACGTCGTCACCGTCTCCCCGGACCTTCCCATTGAAGAGGCGGCTCAGGTAATGATTCAGCACCGCATCGGTTGCCTCCCCGTCGTGGAAAACGGGGAACTGGTCGGCATTATCAGCGACACCGATATTTTCCGCGTCTTCGTGGAGGGGCTCGGTGGCGGGCATCCCAGCCTGCGGATCACGGTGGTGATCCCGGAGCAGGTGGGAAGCCTGGCCCGGGTGGTGGACCGCATTGCCTCTATGGGCGGCAACATCCATTCCCTGGGCACGTTCTGGGGCAAACGTCCGGAGGACCGGGTCATCGCCATCCGGGTGGAACGGGTGGATCGGGACGCGCTGATAGAAGCGCTCCGTCGGGACGGCATCCAGGTCCAGCATGTCTGGGAACCGTCCCCATAATCGGATAACTGGAGTCTGGCAAACTTCTGGTCGGATCATTCTATCCCCTACGAGGTACAAAATGGCACGAGAAATGAAACGCATTCTGGTGACGGGCGCCTGCGGTCAGATCGGCTCCGAACTCACCCTGGCGCTGCGGGAACGATACGGCGGCGAAAACGTTGTGGCTGCGGGCCACCGCACCCCGCCCGGCCCCGCTCTGCAGGACTCCGGCCCCTTTGAATTCCTGGACGTCACGAAGCGGGACGAACTGGAAGCGGTGGTGCGCAAGTACAACATTGACACCGTCTACCACATGGCTGCCATCCTTTCTGCGGCCGGCGAGAAGAACCCCCATCTGGCCTGGGATGTCAACATCAACGGCCTGTACAACGTTCTGGAGGTGGCCCGGGAGCACGAAATGGTGCGGGTCTTCGTCCCCAGTTCCATCGCCGTCTTCGGGCCGGAGACGCCGCGGGAGAACACCCCGCAGGAGACGGTCCTCCGTCCCACGACGATGTACGGCCTGACCAAGGTGACGGGCGAACTGCTGGGCGCGTATTACGTCCGGCGCTTCGGCCTGGACGTGCGCGGAATACGGTATCCGGGGATCATCAGCGCGGAGACCCTGCCCGGTGGTGGTACCACCGATTATGCGGTGGAAATCTTCTACGAAGCCATCCAGCACCGGCGCTACACATGCTTTGTCCGGGAGGACACCGTCCTGCCGATGATGTACATGCCCGACTGCATCCGGGCGACGCTGATGCTGATGGAAGCCGACTTCGCCCGGCTCAAACACCATACGGATTTCAACGTGGCGGGACTCAGTTTCTCCGCCGGGGAACTGGCGGCGGAGGTTCGGAAGCACATCCCGGACTTCGTCTGTGAGTACCAGTCGGACTTCCGCCAGCAGATCGCCGATTCCTGGCCGCGCACCATAGACGACAGCGCCGCCCGGGAGGAGTGGGGCTGGACCCCCCAGTACGACCTCCCGACGATGGTCGCGGATATGCTGGAAAAGTTGCGCCGCAAATTGCCAGCATAAGTCCTGCCCGAGGGGAACCAGGCAGCCGCAGCCCTTTCTCAAGGAGCGGGAGTCTGGCGAATTTTCCAGACGCATGATTGCCGCAGTTTTTCGGCGTGCGAGCGACGATTTCCGCTGCTCAAAGCCGGTCTGTGACCGGCGTGGCCAGCGCCAAAACGATTTCCTGGAGGAGGTGAACGATGGCCCGCATCGCAAAAATCGCTCTGTACGTTCTGGTCCTGCTCATCCTGGCCGGGATCGGGTATATGGCCCAGAACCTGGCAGTCATGGGATGGGACTCGGTCGTGGAGTACAAGACGGCCTACCTGACGAACCTGCCTCCCGGGAACGCGGCTGAGCCGCTGGCCCAGCGGGTGGTCCTGATCCTGGTGGACGGCCTGCGGCTGGACGCCTCCCGCAATATGCCTGCCCTGAACGAACTCCGCCGCCAGGGCGCCGACCTCTCCGTTCGGGTTGGGCAACCATCCCTATCATACCCGTCCTGGACGGTCATCGCCTCAGGCGCATGGCAGGAGGTCAGCGGGGTGACCACCAACTGGTATGAGGGGCCGGTCCGGGTGGACACCATCTTCCGCCGGGCGCGGGAAGCCGGGCTCCCGGCCGTGGTTGTCGGAGGAGGGGGATGGAACAAGCTCTACGGCCCCCACCTCACCGACTTTATCCTGGTAAAGGGACCCGAAGATGAGGGCGCGCCGCCGGAGGCATGGGCCGAGATGGACGCGGAGACGTTCCGCCGGGCGGTCGCGGCGCTGGACGACTATCCCCAGGGCCTGGTCCTTCTCTACTTCGGCGGCATGGATGAACTGGCCCACCAGTTCGGCGGCACCAGCCCTCAGTATCTGGACGAGGTCCGGCGGGTGGATGATTTCATCGGCCGCCTGGCCGAACGGTTGGACTGGGAGCGGGATGCGCTCATCGTCACGGCGGACCACGGACATGTGGACATCGGCGGGCACGGCGGATGGGAGAAGGAGGTCCTCCACGTCCCCATGGTGCTGGTGGGGAAGGGAATCCGTCAGGGGGCATACCCGGAGCGGCTACAGGCCGATATCGCTCCCACCATTGCGGCCCTGCTGGGCACCCCCATCCCGGTCCACGCCCAGGGCCGCCCGCTGATGGAGGCGCTGGACGCTCCCGCCGAGACCAAGGGCCGGATCGGGCTGAACGCCGGACTGCAACTGGTCGGTTTTTACGACGCCTACGCGCAGGCGCTGGGGGCCAAACCGTTCGCCGGGGACGTGTTGAAGGCGCACCGGGAACGAATCGCCCGCGGGGAAGAAGGGGCGCTATCCCGCTTCTGGGATGAACTGACTGCCCGGGCGCAGGCGGCGCGGAACGCGCGCTTCTGGCGGGAACGGTTGGGGCGGTTGCCCATCGCCCTGGGGATCGCGCTCATCCTGCTCCTCTACTTGCTGATATTCCGCGGCCGGAAACGTCAGATTCTGCTCCCGCTGGCCTTCAGCCTGCTCTACTTTGTCTTCTACAACGCCCTCTTCTTCGGGCGCGGATACACCTGGTCGCTCTCGGCGTTCAACTCTGAGGCTCAGATCAAGACCTTTTTCAACGAACGCCTGCTGGACGCGGCCCTCTCGGTCGCCGGGGCGGGGCTGATCCTGGCGTTGATCTCCTGGAAGAAGCCCCCATTGCAAACCCTGGAGCGGATGACCACGTTCTCCTTCTTCGTCGGTTACTTCCTGCTCCTGCAGGTGGACCTCTTCTACTGGCTGTACAACATCCGCTTCTCCTGGGCGCTTCCGGACCTGAAACTGGGGTTCAAGTATTACATGGACCTCCTGCAGATGGTGCCAACGGGGTTTCTGGCGGTGCTTCTGGCGCCGGTGGGGGTGCTCATCGGTTGGGGCATACGGAAGTGGCGACGGCCGAAACCCGTCCCGCCGCCGGATCCTCCGGCGGTCCCGGAAGCATAGCGCGGCAAAACAAAATGGGTGGGGCTCCGGCCCCACCCATTTTTGCTTCCTGCTGTCTGCTTCCTGCTATTCTTCCATTCAGTGGCCCGTAGGGGATTCGAACCCCTGTTTCCGGCTTGAGAGGCCAGCGTCCTGGTCCACTAGACGAACGGGCCAATGCGCCCGTTATTCTACCAGGGGAGGGCGGTTTTGTCAACCCCGCTTTTCATCAGCCAGCGGCCCGGCCGGACAGGTTTTCCGTCGTCTCCAGGAAAATCACTTCGCTGGCATCGTCGTAGGCGATCAACTCCGCATACCGGCCCCAGTCCACCACTGTATCCAGTTGCCTCTCCGCCTCCTCGGGCGGGAACTCCAGTTCCAGCGCCCGCAGGACCACGTCCCACTTCAGCCGGTGCCCCTCGGCAACGCTCAGCATGGAGAGTAACCAGCGGAATATTGGCAGACGCCGGATACGGGTGGCGAAGATCTCCTTGCGGGCCAGGATGCTCGCCTCGGCGAACGTCTCCCCCAGGGGTGTCAGGATGATGTCGCCCTGCCCAACGGTGGCGAAGCCCAGCAATTCGGCCACCTCCGTCAATTGCAGCAGGTGGTCGGAGTCCACTCGCAGTTCCTCTACCAGCCGGAAGATGTCGTGCCGATGGTCGGGCATTTCGGCCACGTGCTCCAGTAGACCGGCCAGAGCGCTGATGGGGACGGGCGGCAGGGTGCGGATGCGCCCCGGTTCGCCGGGCGCCACCCCCATTTCCACGTGCTCTGGCTCTGTCTGGCCGGCCAGCAACCCGTAGACTTCGTCCACCCGGGCCAGGAACTCCGGCGACCGCCGCTGCCGGGGGTGGGGGAGGTCCACTGTCATCTCGGCCACGATCCGCCCCGGCTCCTTCTCCATCACCACGATGCGGTCGGCCATCAAGACAGCCTCCTCTATGTTGTGGGTCACCATCAGGATGGCGCGGGTGGGGATTTTGCCCTCTATCCACAGTTCCAGCAACTCCCCTCGCAGGGATTCGGCGCTGAGCACATCCAGGGCGGAGAACGGCTCATCCAGGCACAGCAGTTCCGGCTCCAGCGCCATCGCCCGGGCGAAGCCCACCTTCTGGCGCATCCCGCCGGAGAGTTCGCGCGGGTAGGCGATCTCAAACCCATCCAGCCCGACCCGATCCAGCAGGTCCAGCGCGCGGGCAGCGCGCAGTTTCGGCGGGACACCGCGCGCCTTCAGCGCGATCTCCACGTTTTCCAGCACCGTCAGCCAGGGGAAGAGGGCAAAGGTCTGGAAGACGATGGTGGCGTGGGGGTGGACGCCGCGCAAGGGCCGGCCGCGATAGAGCACCAGCCCCTCCGTCGGCCGCTGCAGGCCAGTGATGATGCGCAGCAGGGTACTCTTCCCACAGCCCGACGGTCCCAGCAGGCAGACGAATTCCCCTTCGCGAATCGCGAGGTTCACGTCCTGCAGGGCGACGAACCGGCGCTCTCCGGCGCCGTAAATCTGACGGACGTTGCGCACTTCCAGCAGATACCCGTCTGTGGACATATTCACTCCATCCGGTAGCGTTCTTCGGCCAGACGGTAGAGCCGCCGCCAGAAGAGGCGGTTGATCAGGACGACGGTCAGCACCATACTCAGCGTGGCGGCCAGCAGCAGGGGGTAATCGCCAGCCGCGGTGGCCCGGGTGATGAGGGAACCGATCCCCACCGTCCAGAGCGTCTGGCCGCCGAACTCCATATGTTCGGCGACGATGCTGGCGTTCCACGCCCCGCCGCTGGCGGTGATGGCACCGGTGATAAGGTACGGGAACAGGGCGGGCAGGATGAGCGTCCACCAGCGCTCCCGGGAGTTCAGCCCGATGAGGGCCGAGGTGTACTTCAGGTCCTGCGGGATGGCAGAGGCCCCGGCGATGATGTTGAAGAGCAGATACCACTGGGTGCCAGTCAGCATCAGCGCGATCGCGGCGAGGTTGATCCCGCCGGGGAGGTGGACCAGGAGGAGCAGGAAGACCGGGAAGAGCGCCGTTGCCGGGACGGACGCCACCACCTGCACGATCGGCTGCAGGTAGGTGGCGACGCGGGGATTTGTGCCCACCGCCACCCCGACCGGAATCGTCCAGGCCAGCGCGATCAGCAGGGAGACCGCGACCCGCGCCAGGGTGACCAGTACCCCCACGCCGATTTCCCCCCAGCGGGCGGCGGGGACCGTCACCAGCATCAGACCGGCGCGGACGGCGCCGTAGGCCAGTCCCAGGCCCAGAAGCACCCCCAGCAGATACAGGCCCCAGGGCCGCCCCCTGCGGGGGCCCGTTTCCTCCCCCATCCCCGCAGCCGGGCGGATGAGGAAGGCGTCCAGGCGCTCGCTGAGGGGCTGCCAGATGGCCCGGGAGAGGAATTCCAGGAGGCGGGAGCGGCGCAGCAGGTTGTAGAACCAGGAGGTGGGCGAGGTTTCGCCCTCGGTCATCTCCAGTTTGAAGCGGTCGGCCCAGGTCAGCAGCGGCCGCCAGACCAATTGGTCCAGCGCGACGATGACCAGCACCAGCGCGCCGATCCCCCAGAGAATCGCCTGGGTGTCGCCCCGGCTGGCCGCCTCGTGGAGGTACGCCCCCAGGCCGGGCAGGCGGAAGTCCCGCTGGCCGACGGTGAAAATCTCCGCCGCCATCAGGAAGAACCAGCCCCCCGCCCAACTCATCATGCTGTTCCAGATGAGACTGATGGCCGCGAAGGGGAGTTCCAGCGCTTTCAGGCGCAGCCATCCGTTGAAGCGGAAAATGGCGCTGGCCTCTCGCAGTTCCTTCGGGATGGTGGTCAGGGACTGATACCAGGCGAAGGTGAGGTTCCAGACCTGGCTGGTGAAGATGAGCACGACCGAGGCCAGTTCCGCCGCCACCCGCTCCGGCAGGATCGCGCTCAGACTGAGCAGGACGACCGGCAGGAAGGAGAGGATAGGCACGCTCTGGAGGACATCCAGGAGCGGCATCATGACCTGTTCGGCGCGGCGGTTGTAGGCCGCCAGACGGCCATAGGGGAGGGTAAAGAGGAGGGAGAGGAGGTAGGCGGCGGCCATCCGGATGACCGAACGGAGGGCGTACCATGGCAGGACGCGCGGCGAGAGGGAGATGGTGGGGCCTTCCACCACCGAAGGGGCGTTCAGCGCCAGACGCACCCCCAGGTAGAGGACCACGGCGATCCCCACCAGCACGATTCCGTCCCCCAGGGAGATGCCGCGGCCGAAGGGTTGCTCTATCTTGAAGATGAGCCTCCGCCGGGTTGCCCCTGGCGCCGCTGGGGATTGCCCTGCATCGGGTACGGGGCTCCGGGTTGCCATAGGGGAAACTCCTCGTCGCATGTCCGGTAACAGGGAGATTGTACCGCAAGTGGGGAATTTAGCAAGGGCAATTGCTTACGGAAGTTCGGACTTGAATGCTCCGCCCGACGCTAAACCGTCGGGCTCAAAGCGAAAGCCCCTTCGGGGCTGCTCGTAGCGAGCCACGAAGCGCAGCAGGAGGGGCGACGTATGCGTCGCCCTTGTCAGCCTGCGAAGCAGGGTTATGCTTTGAGCCGGAGGGTTCACCCTCCGGCGGGGAGGCTCTCTCGCCCTTAAGTTAGCGCATATGCCCCCCGGCCCTCTCCCCGCAGCGGCTGCGCCGCACGGGGAGAGGGAGTCATTCCTTCCCGGTTGTCCGAACTTATGTCCGAACATCAGCCCTGCCCCCTA
>FWPU01008383.1_pt1 | contig 17681 bp, 14 predicted proteins | sample 2228361 | NCBI WGS metagenome assembly FWPU01 (sample SAMEA103939777, study PRJEB20133) | metagenome
GCAGCAGATAGGGGTCCCGGCCTGGGAGGACGCGATTGAGGGTGACGTGTGCCCCGCCGAACGCGACGACGAACAGCCCCGCTAGCGCTACCATGCGCGCCGGCGTTGCCTGGGGCTGAACCAGGGCGAGAGAGGCAGCGCCGATCCCGACGAAGGCAGCCGCCAGCACCAGCAGAATCCGCTCGCGGCGGGCCGTGTCGTTTCCGTTCGGCTGTATCTGCACGGGGTGCTTCCTACGCCACGTACTTGCCCAGCAGCAGCGAGAGTCGCTCAAGTAGCTCAGCAGGGATCAGGTCGCGTTGTGTGATCAGCGCATTGGCCAGCGCTGAACTGCAGGCGCACGAACGCTCTTCCTGGGCAAGCCTGACGACAGCCATCCGCAGCGCGTTTTGGGCGAGCTGCGCGTTGGCGGCGAGTGTCGCGAGCAAGGCTTCGACGCTGACCGGCTCCTCAGTGGCGTGCCAGACGTCATAGTCGGTGATGTGCGCCATGCAGGCATAGCACATCTCGGCCTCGCGCGCCAGGAAAGCCTCGGGGCTGGTGGTCATCCCGATGATGTCCATGCCCCAGGCGCGGTAGGTCTTGCTCTCGCCTTTGGTGGAGAACCGCGGGCCTTCGATGGTGATGAAGCACCCGCCGCGGTGAACGGTTCCGCCCGCAGCCGAGACGGCATCGGCCACGATGGCCGAGAGGCGCTGGCAGAATGGCTCCGCCACGCCCACGTGTACCACCGCACCTTCGCCAAAGAACGTCAGCACGCGCTTCTTGGTGTGATCAAAGAGCTGGTCGGGGATCACGATTTCGCCCGGGTGGAGGTGTTCGCGCAGCGAGCCACAGGCTGAGATAGCGATCACCTGCTCGACGCCAAGGCTCTTGAGCGCCCAGATGTTGGCCCGGTAGTTGACCTCGGTAGGCATGATACGGTGCCCGCGGCCGTGGCGCGCCAGGAACGCCACGCGCACCCCGCTCAGCGTCCCGACCAGCAGCGTATCGGACGGCGCGCCAAACGGCGTCGCGATAGACCGCTCTTCGAGATCCGTCAGCCCGTCCATATGGTACAGCCCAGAGCCTCCGATCACTCCGATACGAACACGTTCAACTGTCATGGCGAAGCCTCCTCGTGGCGAGATGGCACGGCACGTAACCCGACTCTCGTGCGGCGCGTGGCAGCATGGCCTACTGCGCCCGCACCCGATAGACCACCATCGTGTCGCCGCCCGCGATCGTGTTGTGGTCGAGCCTGACCTCGTGGATGGGCTCGAGGAGATCGCGGCGGGCTGCGAGACCGGGAAACCAGTTGGGAAAGATGATCACGTACTGGACATCGCGCTCGACCAGCAGCTCGGCCAGGCGTTCGTCACGGTCGGGCCGATGCAGGATCGGCACCACCTCGGGGCTGACCAGTCCCGCCAGGTCGAGCACCGGCCGCTGGGAGAAATAGGCAATGGCCCCGATGTCGTTCACCGCCAGCAGGGCGTCGGGCGGGGTATGCTCGGCCGCCCATCTTCCCAGAGCGACATGCATGTGGTTGACGTTGTCCACATTGGCGGCAGTGAGTCTGGCCATCACGGGCATCCGCCAGCCCGTGGCCCCCACGCTGAACAGCCCCAACAGGACCGCCCACACCGCCCGTGAAGACAGCCTCGTGGACGGGCGGCGCCGCAGGAGCCTCGGCAGGCCCTGGATGCCTGCGGCCAGGCAGACCCCTTGGCAGGGGATTAAGGGCATCAGGTACCGGCCGTGCTGATAGAGGGGCACGTGCATGAAGGCATACGCCAGCGGGAGCGCCAGGCCCCACAGGGTCAGCACGGGAGCGTCGCGTAGCAGCAGCACGGCGCCCAGCAGGCATACGGGGAGCAGCAAGCTGGTGTCTAGGATCAGGTACTGGGCGGCCACGCTGAGGACGTCCACGTCGGGGCGGGGCGAGACCACCGCCTTGGCATGGTAGGTGTTCGGCAGGAGATGGCCGTTTGTGCGCCACGTAAAGGCCACATAGGGCAGCACCAGCAATGCGAAGAGCAGCGCTGGACCCGCGGGCAGCCGCCTCCAATCTGGACGGCGCCCCGGAGCCCCTCTGACCACGGCAATCGCGACGAAATCCGCCAGCGCCAGGCCAAACAGCAGGTAACCCTCTGGACGCAAGAGCGCCGCCAGGCCGAACAGCATCCCCGTCAATGGGCGCATCCTACGCTCCGAGCGGTCGCGCAGCGCGCAGCCGACGGCGATTCCGCTCAGCGCCGTGAACAGGCAGGTCTCCAGGCCCGAGGCCGCTGCCCAGATCATGCGTCCGTTGACGGCGGTCGTCACCGCCCCCAACCACGCCAGGTACCGGCCAGGGAACAGCTGCTTGCCCAGCCAGTAGGTGACAAGAAGCACACCCAGAAAGCACAGCCCACTGGCCAGCTGAGCCGCAATCCTGCAGCCAGGCCAACCCGGCCAGCAGGAGTGTCCAAAGAGGGGCCGTGGTGCCGGCAGTGGGCTGCCCCGGGTTGAACGCGAGCCCCTGGCCACGGGCAAGGTTGCGCGCGAACTGGAGGTGAATCCACGTGTCGTCCAGCGGCACGCCGCCCTGGCCATCCGTGGCCACGGCTACCGTCCGTGCCACGAACCCCAGCGCCACCAGCCCAAGCGACAGAAGGCTGATGACGTAGGGCCAGTCGCGCGACCAGGCGCTCGCCGCCAACGGCGGAGGGCTACATCGCGCCTCGATGGAGCCCTCCATCCACCAACAGGCTAACCCCGGTGATGTAGGACGCGGCCGGGGAGACGAGGAAAGCCGCCACTCTTGAGAACTCCTCCGGGCTGCCCATGCGGCCAAGCGGGATGGCGGCACTGATGCGGGCAGCCTCCTCCTCGGGCGAAGTGCCCGCACGCGCGGCCCGGTCGGCCAGCAGATCCTCCACCCGTGAGGTGCGCGTCCAGCCGGGGCAAATGCAGTTGACGCGGATGCCGAACGGCGCCAGCTCATCGGCGAGTGTCTTCATGAGGCCGGTGACGCCCAGTCGGAGGCTGTTCGAGAGCACGAGGTTAGGGAACGGCTGCTTGACCGAGGCGGAGGTGATCGCCAGGATGGCACCATCGTGCTGTGCCTTCATCATCGGGATCACCGCGTAACACAAGTGAACGGCACTCAACAAGGTCAACCGCGTTGCCGTTTCCCAGTCCTCCGCACCCAGGTCGAGGAATGCTCCAGCGCGTGGCCCGCCGGCATTGATCACCAGGATATCCAGGCGCCCCCACCGCTCGAGGGCCAGCTGGGCCATCGTGGCTCCGCAGGTGGGCTCGGAGACGTCTCCCGGCACGGCGAGGACTTGGCCACCGCTCGCCGCTTCGATCTCGGCGGCCGCCACACTCAGTGTGGTGGGGTGGCGGGCGTTGATGACAACGCGACACCCCTCGAGCGCCAGCCGCAGTGCGACCGCCTTGCCCAGCCCTCTGCTCGCCGCAGTCACCAGCGCCACTCTACTCCGCAGCTCCAGATCCATGGTTCAGCTCCAGGCGCAGTTCGGTCCGCCCGATACCGATGACATCGCCGCTGCTGACCACCGTCGAGACCGTGACCGGCTCTCCGTTGAGCAGCGTGCCGTTGCGGCTCCCGAGATCCTCCAGCCACCATTGGCCTTCCCGCCAGGCCAGCAGCGCGTGCTGGGCCGACGCATAGGTATCCGTGAGCACGATTGTGTTGGTGGGCGCACGCCCGATCGAGGTCACGGGCAGCAGGGAGAAGAAAGCGCCCGCTGCCGGGCTTTCGTCTGGACAGGCGATCACAACCAACCGACCGCTGGGGCCGGGTCTGGCTTGTGTGGCGCTCGCCCGCCGCATGTCGCGCCAGAGAAACACGATGACCGTCCCAAGGAACGCATAGAGCAGGGCGGTCATCGCGACGCGGAGTGCCAGCAACAGGATGTCCACCATCAGCCGGAGCGATCCTGCAGCCCCTGCGTCGGCGGCAGGTTGAGCGTGGGCGTGTCGCCGTGGGTGGGCGGTGGTTCGCCAGGGACGGCATCTTCGCCGAAGATGATCTCGATGCCGGCGAGGGAGATGACATCGCCCGAGTGAAGCACGCACTCCTCGATCGGGTAGCCATTGATGCGAGTGCCCCCACGGCTGCCCAGGTCATAGAGTACATACCGCCCATAGCGCGAGCGAATCTGGGCGTGGTGACGGGACACGCGCCGATCCTCGATCACGATGTCGTTGTCAAGCGAGCGGCCAATCGTGATCACGGGCTGTGTCAGCTCCACGTGACGACGCCCCTCGAGGATCAAGAACGGCCGGCCGGGTCGCGCCATGCCCGATGCATCCCGCTCCTGCCCCGCCGCGGCCATTTCCTGGGTTCGGTCTGGTTCAACCAAGAGCGTGCTGTCCCAGCGCGCCTCAACGGCCACCTGATGGGGATCGAGGCCCTCCCTCGCAGCAAGCCGCACAACGGGCGCGCTGTGGAACAGCACGCCGGCCTGGGCAGCCAGCTCGGCGACAGTGGTCGCCAGTTCGCGTTCGACTGCGGGTTGTTCCGCCGCGAGCGCCGCAAGCGTGTCAGGGTGCACGTAGACGAGGTAGCGCGTGGGGGCCTGTTGGAGGCCCTCTGGGGAGACCACCAGGTTGTCTTCCATTGCCCGTGCCAGGTGAAGCCCCACCTCGTGCGCCTGGAGCCGTCCAGCGAACAGGCGGGCAAAGGTTCCCTCCACCAGCCGCTCAGCCAACGTCTCGAAACGCGTAATCCGGTTCATCCCACGCCGATTATAACGCGTGCCGTCGCGGATGACAAACGCGCCGGGCACTGTGCGTGTGCCCTTGGGGGAAGAGGGGGGCGGTTGAAACCGGGCCTGCCGGGCCTTCGGCCGCCGTCCGCGCGCCACACACTACCGCGCCGATGCGCTCGTTGGCCGTGACCCGTCCCTTCCCTGTCCCGACTCTGTCCCCAACGCCGCGACAAGTTCGCGCTTCTGTGGTATCATAGCAGCGCCGGGCAGAGCGAAAGCAGCACGAAAGGAGACAAGGCGCAAATGGAATCGGTCAGATTGCGAGTGGGGGTGATCGGGTTGGGAGTGGGCCGCACGCACCTGCGAGCCTACGGAGGCCTGCCGGACGTCGAGATCACGGCGGTAGCGGATGTGAGCGAGGAGGCCCGCGAACGCGCACAGCAGGAGTTCGGGGTCCCATCTGCGTTTGCGGACTACCGTGACCTGCTCAGCCGGCCCGACGTGGACGCCGTCTCGATCTGTACGCCCGACCGGCTGCATGCCGAGCAAGCGCTGGCCGCGCTCGATGCCGGTAAGCACGTGTTGTGCGAGAAACCGATGACCACCAGCGTCGAGGATGCCGCGGCGGTAGTGCGCAAGGTCCGCGAGACCGGGCTGACCTTCATGATGTGCCACAACTACCGCTTCGTCCCCCAGTTCGCGCAACTCAAACGCATGGCCGAAGACGGCGCGGTCGGGCAGGTCTTCTACGCCGACAGCAGCTACGTCCAGGACCTGTATTTCATGGAGCGTCTGGGCCCCGACTATTGGCGACTGAAGGACCCTCAGGATTTCTACATGGGCGGCGCGGTGCACAACGTGGATCTGCTGCGCTGGACCGTCGGCGAGATTGTCGAGGTCCACGCCTACTCGAACCACATGATGCCGTTCTACCCGATTGACGAGAACTACGTCTCCAGCTTCCGCTTCGCCAACGGCTGCATCGGTCGGGTGCTGCTGATACTGGGGTCGCGGCTCAAAGACCAGTTCTTCGTGGACCTGAACGTCTACGGGGGAGATGGCGCCCTGCGGGCGGTCATGCAGCGCAACGAGGTGATCCACAATTCGGCGCGGCTGGAGGGCGACCACCCGCTTGTTCTGCCCACTCCGGAGGCCAACTCGCACGCGCTGGCCATCGCCGAGTTCGTCGCCTGCGTGCGCGAGCGAAGGCCCCCAGCGCTCGATGTCCTGGAGGGGGCAAAGGCGGTGGCGGTGTGCGCAGCGGCCATCCAGTCCGCGCGTGAGGGGAAGCCGGTTGCCGTCACTGCGCCCTACCTGTAGCGCTACGGGCAAGGTACTCTTATCACCCATATCGAAAAGGGGGCTGCGATGCCCGTCTTTGGCCAGGAGGAGATCGAGAACCTCACGCGCGTGATCCAGAGCGGGGTCTTCTGCGACAAACCCGGTGGGTTCATGGACGAGTTCAGGCGGGACTTCGCCGCCGCGTTGGGCGCCAGGCACGCCATCACGGGCGCGACCGCCATGTTGTTGATGCAGGTGATCCCTGGCGCGATCGGCGCCGGGCCGGGAGACGAGATCATCTGCGACCCGGTGGTCCAGTTCCACGGCATCGCCTGTCTGCACGCCAATGTCATCCCGGTGTGGGCCGACGTGCGCCCCGACAACTTCCTGATGGACCCCGACTCGGTCGAGGCGCGCATCACCGAGCGCACGAAGGCCATCTGGGTCACGCACCTGTGGGGGTATGCGGCCGAGGTGGACCGGCTGCGCGAGATCGCCGACCGTCACAGTATCTACCTGCTGGAGGATTGCGCCCACGCGCTGCTGGCCGAATACAAGGGGCGCAAGTTGGGCACGTGGGGTCACATCGGCACCTTCTCGTTCAACATGGGCAAGCAGTTGGCCACCGGAGAGGGGGGCATGGCGATCACTGACGATGATCGCCTGGCTGCTGAGGTCAACAAGCGTATCATCTTCGGCGAAAGCCCCGAGGTGTTATCATCCAACTATCGCATGACCGAGTTCCAGGCGGCAGTTGGGGTCGCGCAGCTCAGGAAGGTGCCGGGATACCTGGAGGAATACCGTGCCGGCAGGGCACTGCTGGAGGACGCGATTGCCGATTGTGCCTGGCTCGATTCACGCCGGGCGCTTCCCGAGAGCGTCATCGCGCCGTACTTCTGGTCCTGCCTGTTCCATGGCGAGCGCAGCGGGATTGACTATGGCGTCTTCAAGGCAGCGCTGCGGCATGTAGGCGCTCCGTTTGGAACCGGGTTCCTACAGGTGCCCGCGTATATGTACGCGATCTTCCGCAATCCGAATGCCTACGCCAACACGGGCTGCCCCTACAACTGTCACCTCTATACTGGAGAAGTGGACTGGAGGGCGGGCCTGTGCCCCCACGCCGAGGATACCATACGGCGCATCGTCAGCACCAACAACATGGTGGCACGGGAAAAGGCCGCCAGGGCCGCGGAGCTGCTGCGACGGGCGATCGAACTGACCGAGCGCGGCGAGGTGGAGCCGGTGGGTTACTCCGATGTCGAGCATCGCATCCTCCAGCTGGTGCGCGAGCGTGGGCCGCTCGAGCCGACGGAGGTGATCCAGCAGTTCGATGCCCGCAGCTGGGAGCATTTCGACGAGCACGGGATGTGGAGCATGATGGAGAATCTGCGCGATCGCTTCCCCTACCGGCTGTCGCATGCGGGGCCGCGCAAGTTCGCCTATCACGACTTATCGTAGCAGACGGTAGGCTGCCGCTCGGGCGGAGCGATCTGCCCGTGCTGGCCCACGCGGGGCGAAACCTTCGGGCGGCAGCCGCCAGCCATTCGCGCGTGCGCGCACGATCCCTGGGAGGAGATGCAAAGCGATGAGAGTGGGCATAGCAGGCCTGGAGGCGCTATACTGGCCGGTTGCGCTGGCCAACGGTATCGGCGGGCGAGCCGGCGTCGTTTCTCGGCGCCGCCACCCTGGGTGCACGTGATGGGGCGATCAAGGAAGCGATGGGCCTATCTCCCGTGGAGTATGCCGAGCGGTACGGCGTCCGACTGTACCGTGATGCCGAGGAGATGGTTTCGGCCGAGAGCCTCGACACCCTGATGCTGGTGACCCGGCACAGCGAACACGCGGCCTGGGTCGAGCGCTTGGCGCCGCTGGGGGTGAATCTCTACATTCCGAAGACCTTTGCGACCACGCTCGAGGATGCGGACCGCATCGTGGAGGCGGGACGTCGCCACGGGATCCGCATCGCCGTCGGGCCCACCGGGCGCTTCCTGCCCGCGATCGTGACGGTGCGGCAGGCCGTCGAGCAGGGTGCAATCGGCGAACCCTTCTCCGTCCGCATCTGCCACCACCACGGGACAATTGACGTCTTCCGCCCGGGCGACTGGTACCGCGACGCCCGTGAGGGCGGGCCTGAGCTCTCGCTCGGCTGGTATGGGATTGACCTGATCCTGTACCTGATGAGCGACCAGCCGCGTTCGGTCTATGCGGAGTACGGCAACTTCACCAGCCCCGATAGCCCCTTCACGGACTGTGGGCGCATCCTCCTGCGGCTCGAGCGGGGTGGGCTGGGTGCGTTCGACATGTACTTCTGCAATCGCGTCGCCTACCCTTCGTGGCAGATGGAACTGGTCGGCCCCAGGGGCGTCCTCAGCATTCACCGTGTCGAGGGCGACGCACGCGAGACCGTAGTGCGTCTCGACGGTGCCGATGGCAGCCGCACGCTGCCTCTCGCAGAAGGCGGAGCGGACTGGGAGACATACTGGGTGGACGACTTCCTGGCGGGTCGGGAGCCAGCAGTGACCGCAGAAGATGCGCGGCTGATCACCCAGATCTCGCTGGCCGCGCGGGAATCGGCGCAACATGGCCAGGTCATCCGCATCTAGCCCGCTGGAGGCGCCGTCACGCTTCGAGCGCCCTGTTGGCGCCGGGCTCGTGCTGCGGGCCGTGCGTGACCAGCGCGATGTGGAGCGCTTCGCGCAGCTGCATACGGAGCACGTGTCGGCGATGGAGGGTATCTCCTGCCTCCATCTGCTGCGCTACCATCCAGAGATCCGCTTCGATCACTTCCTGGTGGTCGAGGAACAGGACACCGGTCGGCTGGTCGCGACGGTATGCCTGATCCCGTGGCGCATTTCCTTCTGCGGGTGCAGCCTGCGGGCAGCGATGCTCGAGATGGTGCTCAGCCACCCCGACTACCGCCACCGCGGGCTGGCACGAGCGCAGATCCAGCGCTTCCACGAGTTGGTGCAGGAAGAAGGCTTCGACCTGAGTATCATCGAGGGCATCCCATACTACTATCGTCAGTACGGGTACGGCTACTCTTGTGACCACTGGCGGCGCGAATCGCTGCTGGCTGCGCGTGTCCCAGACCCTCCCAGCGGCGGTATCGCCTACCGCCTGCGCCCGGCTACCCTGGCCGACGTGCCGCTGCTGACGGCACGCTACGCCGAGGTGATGAGCGCGCTCGACATCTGTACTGTGCGGTCTCCCGAGTATTGGCGTTTCCTCCTTGAGCGCGAGGTTTACCCGGTGCGAATGCTGGAGCCAGCTGGTGGTGGGGCCCCCGAAGGGTATATCGTGACGCTGCCAGCGGCGCCGGGCGCCATCCTGGTGGCCGAGAGCGGCATCACCACCCACGCGGCCGCGCTGGCTGCCCTGCACCTGCTCAAGGCGGAAGGGCCGAGCGAGATTCAGGTGGGCTGGCCGGAGACAAACGCCCTGTTGAGGCTCGGCCGCAGCCTGGGCAGCACGCACGTGCCCGCGTATCAGTGGCTGATCCGCTTCACCGACCTGCGGGCGCTCCTGCTCAAGCTGGCCCCGGTGTTCGAACAGCGGCTAGCCGCGTCCGACTGCGCTGGCCTGACCGTCAGCCTGACGCTTAACGTGTTCCGCCAGGCCTACGCGCTCGACTTCGAGGCAGGGCGGCTGCAACGGGTCCGACCGTTGGGTTTCGTAGATACCTCGATGGGCGCCGATGGTGGCGACCTGTGCATTCCACCGGACGCTCTCGTCCGCCTGGTGATGGGATACCGCAGCCTCGATGAGCTGCGCGACGCCTGGCCGGACATCGTGGTCAAGCCGGCGAGCCGGCGCGCGCTGGAGGTGCTGTTGCCCCGCCTGCAGAGCTACTTGTGGATGCCCTACCTGTACTGTGGGCCGATTCCGCCGCCGCAGGCGGACGAATCGGACGCAAGGCCATAAGGCCGAGCGTTTTCACCCCAACCTACGGAGGTCGGCGATGGACTACTTGATGCCGCGTCCGGATCTATACCACGTGCCGTACGAGATGGACGACTTCAATGGGATGCCTTACCGCTGGATCGGGCGGTCCGGGTTACGCGCCTCAGACGTCGGGCTGCGAACCTGGAAGTATGGGCTGCCGGAGACAGGCGACGGCGCGCGTGTGGACGAGCGCACGGCGTTCGCCATCTTCGACCGGGCCATCGAGCTGGGTGTGACGTTCTGGGACACCGCCAACCGCTACAACAACGCATCGGGCAACTCGGAGCGGCTGATCGGTCGCTGGCTGAAGGCGAATCCCGACCAACGCCGTAACGTCGTGATCGCTACCAAGGTGTACGGCGGGATGGACGGGCGGACCCCGAACCACTGCCGCCTCTCGCGGGGCAACATCCTCGACGCGGCTCCTGGCGGAGTTGGCGCACAGCTGGGGCATCCGGTTGGAGCAACTTGCGCTGGCCTACACGCTGACACTGCCGGGCATGGGCCCGCTGATCCCTGGCACGTCGTCCCTCGCGCAGCTCGAGTCGAACGCAGCGGTCGGGCGGATAGCCCTGAGCACTGAACAGCGCCGCCACGTCGAGGCGCTGCTGGAAAGCCGAAAGAACAACGCCGGGTGATGTCGAGAGGGGGTGCTTGGTATGGCCACATGCGATAGCCTGCGGGACTGGCAGAACCCGCGCGTGGTGGAACGCAACAAGGAGCCCGGGCGCGCCTGGTCGTTGCCCTATCCGGACGAGGCGAGGGCTCGCGCTGCCGTGCGCGAGGCGAACCCCCTCTATGTTGGGCTGAACGGCCGGTGGCGCTTCTGCTATGTGCCTAATCCTGCCTCTGCTCCGGATGGCTTCTGGCAGCCAGCCTGGGATGACAGCAGCTGGGACACCATCGAAGTCCCGGGTAACTGGCAGCTCCAGGGCTACGATCGCCCAATCTACACCAACATCCGCTACCCGTTCTCTCCAGAGCGCTACCCGCTCGTTCCGGAGGATGACAACCCGACCGGCCTCTACCGACGCACGTTCACGCTGCCGCAGGACTGGGATGGACGGCAGGTCTTCCTCACCTTCGAAGGGGCAGACTCGGCGTTCTACGCCTGGGTCAATGGCGACTTGGTTGGCTACAGTCAAGATAGCCGCCTGCCGGCCGAGTTCAACGTGACGCGCCTCGTCCGGCCCGGAGAGAACACGATTGCGGTTCAGGTCTATCGGTGGTCCGACGGGAGCTATCTTGAGGACCAGGACTTCTGGCGGCTGAGCGGCATCTTCCGGGACGTGTATCTGTGGGCGGCGCCGCCGCTGCACGTGCGCGACTTCTGGGTGCGAACGGAGTTCGATGCCGACTATCGCGATGCCGTGTTGCGCGTGGAGGCCCAGGTGCGCAACTACGGGCCAGAGCGCGCAGACCAATGGCAGCTCGAGCTGCGCCTCCTCGATCGAGGGGGGCGCGATGTGTTCCCGGGGCCGCTCGCGGCTTGGCGTGCGTCGTCCCCGATCCGCGGGCGGCCGGAGCCGAACGCGCCGCTCGCCGAGCGGTTCGGCGTGGATGGTGGCGATGAGATCACGCTCGCGCTGGAGGCGCCCGTCTCCACGCCCCGACAGTGGTCGGATGAGGACCCGTACCTGTACCGTCTGCTGCTCACGCTGAAGGATGCATCCGGCGCCGTGCTCGAGGTGCAGCGCGTGGCCGTCGGGTTCCGGCAGGTCGAGATCAAGGATGGGCGCATCCACCTCAACGGGCGGCCGATCCTCCTCAAGGGCGTCAATCGCCACGAACACGACCCAGTGACGGGGCACACGGTCAGCGTCGAGTCGATGGTGGCCGACATCCGGTTGATGAAGCAGTTCAACATCAACGCGGTGCGCACCTCTCACTACCCGAATGACCCGCGCTGGTACGATCTGTGTGACGAGTACGGGCTGCTGCTGATTGACGAGGCCAACATCGAGTCGCACGGGGCATGGGATCGGCCAACGCTGGACCCCGTGTGGACCTCGGCCTTCCTGGAGCGCGGCATCCGGATGGTCGAGCGCGACAAGAACCATCCATCGGTCATCATCTGGTCGCTGGGCAACGAATCGGGGTACGGGCCCAACCACGCCGCTCTCGCCGGCTGGATCCATCGGCGCGACTCCACACGGCCAATCCACTACGAGAGCGCCACCACACAGGGCGTGTACGAGGGCCCGCAGACCGCCCCCGAGATTGACATTGTGAGCCTGATGTATCCCAGCGTGGATCGGATTATCGAGATGGCACAGACCCCTGGGGAGACTCGCCCCCTCATCATGTGCGAATACGCCCATTCGATGGGCAACAGCACCGGTAACCTGCGCGAGTACTGGGACGCCATCGAGCGCTACCCCCGCCTGCAGGGAGGGTTCATTTGGGACTGGGTGGACCAGGGCCTTCGGCAGGTACCCTCGGGTGGCACGCCGTGGTACGCCTATGGTGGCGACTTCGGCGATGAACCGAACGATGGCGCCTTTTGCATCAACGGCTTGGTCTTCCCCGATCGCACGGTGCAACCCGCCCTGTGGGAGCTCAAGAAGGTGCAAGAGCCCGTGCGGGTGGAGGCGGTGGATGTGCGCGCGGGGGATTTCGAGATCGCCAATCGCTATGCCTTCCTGGACCTGAGCAAATTCGAGCTGCGTTGGGAGCTCACATCCGACGGCCGCGTGCTGGAGTCCGGCTGCATAGGCTGTCTGAGTGCAGCCCCGGGCGGCCGCGAGCGCGTTCACGTGCCGTTCCGCGTGCCGCCTGTCGGGCCCGGTGCAGAGTGCTGGCTGCGGCTGAGTGTGCACCTGGCGGACGAGGCCCCCTGGGCGCCGCGCGGCCACGAGGTGGCCTGGGCACAGTTCCAGGTGCCCTGCACGACTCCGCAGCCCCCTGCCCATCACGCGCGGCACATGCCCGCCGTGCATGTGGCGGAGGAGGCGCAGCGGGTCACCGTGACGGGAGCCAGGTTCCGGCTGATTCTGGACAAGAGTGCGGGAACGATCGCGACCTGGGAACACGACGGCCGTGCGCTGTTGGTGCGCGGGCCGCGCCTCAACGCCTGGCGCGCCCCGACCGATAACGACGAGGGGCAGCCGTGGAGCGAGCAGTCGGCCGCCGCCTGGCGGCGGGCAGGGCTGGATCGGCTCGCGCACCGGGTGCGCGCCGTGACCGCGCGCCAGGTAAGCCCATCGGTGGCTGAGATCCATGTGAGCGCGTTGGCCTCGGCGGAAGGCGTCAGCGGTGGGTTCGAGGTCGAGTACCACTACACGCTCTGCGGCCGGGGCGATGTCCTGCTCGAGACGCGCGTGCTGCCCAGCGCCAACCTGCCTCCGCTGCCGCGGCTGGGTGTGCAGTTGGTGGTGCCGGGGCGCTATGATCGTTGCACGTGGTATGGCCGGGGCCCCCACGAATCGTATCCCGACCGCAAGGAGAGCGCGGCGATCGGCGTGTATACGGGGACCGTAGACGAGCAATGCGTGCCCTACGTGCGTCCGCAGGAGAACGGCAACAAGACGGACGTGCGCTGGGTCGCCCTGACGGACGGGAGCGGAGCAGGGCTGCTCGCGGTGGCGGAGCCAGTGGCCGGCACGTCGGGCCTGCTCAACTTCAGTGCGCACCACTTCACTGCCGAGGATCTGACCCGCGCGCGCCACACGAATGAGCTCGTTCGGCGTGCAGAGATCACGCTCCATCTGGATGTGGCGCAGGCGGGATTGGGCGGGGCCTCCTGCGGGCCGGGGACGCTGCCCCAATACCGGGTGATGCCTGCGCCGAGCGCTTTCCGCCTGTGGTTGAGGCCGCTTGGCGGAAGTGAGGGAGAGCTCCCGCTAGTGGCGCGGGAGCGGATCGAACTGGGATGAGACGAGCAGAGGGTGCGGCGGTAGTGGCGGCACCCTCTGCGCGCGTTGACGGCCGTTCTAGCTCCCCGAGCGCGAGGCCAGCCTCGTCAGATGCTCCCCGGACGAGAACAGCCGATCGAGCGCGAGCAGCGCCGCGCCGTGTGCGCCGGTGAACTCGCCCTGGTCGTCGCATACGATGCGCGTATCGCGTGAGACGTGCTCAAGTGCGCGCAGCCGCACCTGGCGCTGCACGGCGGCCAGCATGATGCTATCGGAGCGGGCCAGTGGCCCTCCGAGCACTACCATCTCCGGCCCCAGAATGTTGAGTGCGATGGCGAGCACCTTCCCGATATAGGCGCCGGTCTCGTCCATCACCTGGAACGCCAGCTTGTCGCCCGCCTCAGCGGCCTCGACCACGCCCGCCAGCGTCAGCTCGTTGCGCTCATAGGCGCCACGCAGGATGGACATCAGCCGCGGCTCGGCCAACCGCTCCTGCACACGACGGAGGACGGCAGCGGTGGAGGCCATGGTCTCGAGGCAGCCGCGGTTGCCGCAGGTGCACCACGGGCCGTTCTCGTCCACCGTGATGTGCCCCACCTCCCCCGCGATCCCGGCGCTGCCCATGTAGGGACGCCCGTCAATGAAGACGGCGGAACCGATGCCGTTGCCCAGCACCACGTAGAGGAAGTTGCGACAGCCGCGTGCCTGGCCGAAGCGATGAGCGGCTGCCCCCATCGCCCGCGCCGTGTCGTCTATCAGCACGAGGCCCACGCCCAGGCGCTCGCTCAACGCCTGAGGGACGTTCAGGCCAACCCAGCCAGCAGCCCACCCTGGGGTGTTGGGCCAGTCGAGCACAGTGCCGCTCGGCACGTGCACGATTCCCTGTAGGCCCACGCCCACGGCTGCCAGCGACGAAGGCCGAAGTCCGCCCGCGCCACAGATGCTCTCGACCAGCGTGGTGAGCTGATCGAGGATCACGTCATGGTCCGCCGTCGTATCGGTAGGACGCACGAGCCGGCCCAGTACGCGCCCCGCTGCGTCGGTCAACACGGCGCGCGAGTTGCGCCCGCCAATATCGAGCCCCACGATGCGCGCTGCGTCGGGCTGGATCGAAAGTGGGGCCGCCGGGCGGCCGGGCAGGCCCTCCTGAGGGGAGCCCTCGCAGATCAGGCCCAGCGCGAGCAGCTGTGCGACGAGTGCACTGATCCGGTTGGCGCTGATCCCCAGCGCCGCCCCCAGCGCGCGGCGGGTGGCGGGCTGGATGCGGTAGATCGCCTGCAGGGTGTCCAGGAGTGCTGGGTCCACGTTCTCTGCTCCTTCATGCAGTTCTAGAGGGATTATAGCATACTCTGCGCAGAGTGCAATAGTTCAGCTCTTTGCTGTGGACAATCTGGGCACTGCATGCCCCGATTTTATGCCCAACTCGCACGAAGTAGTGCGCATTCGACCGGAGTATCTTGACAACGAGCGCATTCGGTGCTATAATCTGCGTTGTCATGCTTGGTTATCCTGCATGCCCGAAGAGCGGAGGCAGACAACGCGCCGGAGAGATGCCTGTCGCGCGCTTCCCGCGGCCCATCCCACAGAGGCCCGTTTACTTGTACTTGCTGCGTTCTCGCATCTCCGGCGGGTGCATTAAGGGAAGGAAGGGGGTGGCACGCACCAAGGACCTGTATTCGGCAGTTGCACGTAGAGGCGGTGGTCGTGGGCTGGCAGCATATGCCCCAATCCAAGCACGAAAGGGAGGAAAGCGATGAGTGACAGATTGTTGTCACGCCGGGAGTTCCTGAAGGCGGGCGTCGTGACCGCAGGTGCGGCGGCCCTGGCCGCCTGCGCGCCTAAGGTCGTCGAGAAGACCGTTGTGGTCGAAGCGACCGTCCTGGTCGAGGGGACGCCGCAGGTGGTGGAGAAGGTCGTCGTTGCCACCGAGGCCCCGGTCGAAACGCATGAGATTGAGTTCGCCTGGTGGACGGGCGGCGAAGGAGCGAACAAGGTCTTCGAAGAGGCGATTGACCGCTTCGAGCTGAGCCACCCCAACTACACCGTGACGCGCATGCCCATCAGCGCGGAGTTCACCACCAAGATCCTCACGATGTACGGCAGCGGTAACGCGCCGGACTGCCACGGCGTGCCGTGGGGCACGGTCTGGTCGTGGGCGCACAAGGGCGTCCTGCTCGAGCTGACCCCGCTGATCGAGCGAGACGCCGCCGAGGTGAAGTATGAGGAGATGTGGCCGCAACTGCGCGCGCAGCTCGAGTACCCGGCCAAGTCCGGGCACATCGTCTGCTTGCCGCGCGAGACATTCGGCCTCAACCTGATGGTCTACAACAAGGCGCTCTTCGCCGAGGCGGGTGTCGAGACGCCCGACGTGGACTACGCGGCGGACAACTGGAGCTGGGAGGTCTGGCGCGAGAAAGCGCGCGCCTGCACCCGCTTCGCCGATGATGGCCGCCGCGAGACGATGGGCGCCACGCACTGGGGGGTCGGCCTGTGGACGCTGCAGATCGTGATGCCCTCCTACGGCGTGAATCCGTTCACCGACGACTTGAGCCACTACAACATTGATGCGCCGGACGTGGTCGAATGGATCAAGATGTACGTCGCGATGCGCAATGAAGACCGCTCCCTCGGCACCTCCGAGGAGACGGCGCAGTTCGACTGGGGCTCCAGCGGCAAGCTCGCGATCGGCTACTCCGCCACGTGGGAGATCCCGAACCTGCGCCAGACGTGGGTGGATCTCGACTGGGACTTCGTGGGGCCGCCCAAGGGCGATTGCTGCTACTCGAATATCATCGGCAATGACTACCACGTGGTCAACGGGAGCGACTACGCCGACAAGGACGGGGGCTGGGAGCTGATCAAGTTCCTCAACAGCCCTGAAGAGGACCTGTGGTGGGGCATCAACATGTTCGGGCCGCCCTTCCGGCAGCCAAACCTGGAGGCCTGGCGCAACAAGGTGGCGGAGATCGTCCCCAAGAAGGGCTGGGAGTTCATTGACAAGATCCAGGGCAGCGCGACCGGATGGACCCCCGTGCCCTTTGTAGACGAGATCGAGACGATCATCGGCAACGAGATACCGACGGCTATCACGGGCGAGCGCTCGGTTGACGAGGCAGTGGCGGCGATCGCGGCGCAAGTGGATGAGATGATCGCTGCATTCGAGTAGGCGCAGCGGACCACCCACAGTGTTGTAGCGGTGTGGAGCGAGGGAGCCATCCGGCGCATCCGGATGGCTCCCTCACGAGGCCCTGCAGCGGATGACCCTTGTCAGCCGGAACAGAGCGTCATCCGCTCGGCCCGGTGGCGAAACAGGAGGAACCTATGGCTGGTGGCAGTGCGCCGGGGGTGGTGGCGGCGCCCGTCTCTGCGGCCAGACGGCTGGAGCGACGCAGACGGCACCGGATGAGCCCGAGCGCCCGGCGCGAGGAGCTTATGGGTTGGCTGATGGCCAGCCCATGGATTCTCGGAATGATCCTCTGGATCCTGGTGCCGTTTGGCTGGGCTGCCTACCTCTCGTTCACCGACTATGCGATTCTCAAGCCGCCCCGCTTCGTCGGCCTTGAGAACTTCCAGAAGATGCTGTTCGAGGACAAGTACTTCTGGATTTCGCTGCGCGTGACGACCGTCTACGCGGTGATCTCCATCCCGCTCGGCATGATCCTGAGTCTGTTCCTGGCAGTGTTGCTCAACGCCAAGATCCGCGGTCTGGCGTGGCTGCGCACCGTCTACTACCTGCCGGCCGTGCTCTCTGGTGTGGCAGTGAGCTTTCTGTGGATGTGGGTCTTCTCCAAAGACTGGGGCGTCCTCAACTACCTGCTCTCGCTGGTCGGCATCCCCGGGCAGAGCTGGCTGATGAGCGAGAGATGGGCGCTGCCATCGTTGATCTTGATGAGCCTGTGGG
>FWPU01008384.1_pt1 | contig 17681 bp, 20 predicted proteins | sample 2228361 | NCBI WGS metagenome assembly FWPU01 (sample SAMEA103939777, study PRJEB20133) | metagenome
GCATTTGCCCGATGGAAAGTGCGCGCGAACAGTTCCTGTAACTCCGTGTATTCGGGGAGTACCATGGTCGGCAGGTGTTTTTCAATGATCAACGCCGAGGCGCGAATCGCCTCGGCATCTGCCTGATCGAACCCAACGAACTCAGCCATGTACCTGAAATAGCGCCCGGCGTCCTCGCCGCCCAATTCGTCCATCGTGAAAGTTTTACCTGTTGAACTCATCGCCGTTGTTCCTTCCTCAAAAATATCTCGGCCCCATCAGCAGGGCTGCTTGCCTTGGTGAGGCCAGGTGACCTCCGCAGGTCAGGGTGTATCACCTGACGTCCATCCGGGCGCGAGCAAAGATGCCAGGATATAACCGTCCCCCTGCCCTTCGAAGAGGGTCATTATAAGTGGAGGCCGTTTTTCCATTTTCCCAACAGGTCTTATCATAAAACGGGTCAGGGTGTGTGCCAGGCCATTGACGAAGCTTCTCGATTGGTTTATAGTATATGACGCAATGCGTCATAATAAGGAGGATCCTATGCCGGAACAGGTAAAGTCCACCCCCGAAGAGGCAGCGGCCGAAAAGGAGCAGGCTGCTATTCTCGAATCGCTGCGGCGGGTGCTGCTGGCCAGCATCGGCGCAGTGGCTCTGACCAAGGATGAGATCGCCGAGTTCGTCGAGAAACTGGTCGCCCGCGGTGAGATCGCCGAGCAGGAAGCGCGAAAGTTAATCGCCGAGATCAGCGAGAAGCGAAAGAAGAAGGCTGAAGAAGCTCAGGAGATGGCCGCCGAGCGCATCCGTAAGGTGCTCGACAAAATGGACATCCCCACCCGCGCTGACCTGGAAGAGCTGAGCAGGAAAGTGGAGGCGCTGGCCAGGAAGATCGAGGCGCTGAGGAAATCCGAAAAGTAAGCTGCAGCCTCATTCCAGCCGCCAGCGTCCAGAGCGCAGCACCAGCCAGGCGAGCCGCAGGGCGAGCAGGAACATCACCAAGAAGCCAGCCAGCACCAGCCAGGTGGTGATCCCCCAGGGCCAGGTCAGATCGAGCTGCGGGATGAGCAGGGCCAGGGCAACCAGCAGGGCGGATAACAGCATGCTAAAGATGATGCGGTTGACCAGGCGGTCGAGGATTTTCACGAACGGGTCCAGCTGCGGCAGCGTCATGCGTATGGTCAGGTCGCCGCGCTCGATCTGTCCCAGGATATCGGCGGTCTTGCGCGGCGCGGCTTCGGCCAGGTCCTTCCAATCCAGGAAGAGCCGGGAGACCTCCGCCGCCCAGCTGCTGGGGGACCACAGACTGAGGAAGACCTCCCGCAGGTACGGTCTGGCCGCCTCGAAGATGTCGAATTGTGGGTCGAGCGCCAGCCCAACCCCCTGCATGATGGCAGAGGTCTTCATGAGCAGCCAGTAATCGGGGGGCACGTGCAGGCGATGGCGATAGATGATCGGCTGTACCCCACGAATGACCTCTCGTCCGGAGATGGCGTAGATCGGGCGGCCGTAATATTGGGAGAGCAACCTGCGCAGGTCGCGGTGCAACCCCTGACGGTCGGTCTTCGGGCTGGCAACCCCCATCCGGTAGAGCTGATCGACCACAGCGTCGATTTCCAGCTGCACCACCGCGATGAACAGGCGTGCCAGATCGATCCGTTCCCGCTCGTTGAGCCTGCCGACGATGCCAAAATCGATGACGCCGATCACCTCGCCTGGCATGATGATCAGGTTACCGGGATGCGGGTCTGCGTGGAAGAACCCGTCGATCAACACTTCTTTCAACACGAAGCGGGCAGCGTGCTCGGCAATGCGCCGCCGGTCATACCCCGCAGCCTCCAGCGCCGGCAGGTCATCGATCTTGATGCCCTCGATGTGTTCCATAACCAACAGGCGGCGGGTGGTCAGGTCCCAGAAGATCTTGGGCACATACAGGTGCTTTTCGCCAGCGAAGTTCTTACGGAAGCGGTCAGCGTTCCAAGCCTCGCGACGGAAATCCAGCTCGTTGCGCAGCGCCAGGGCGAACTCCTCCGCCACTTCGGCGACCTCGAAACGGGCGCCAAGCGCCGTCCGGTTTTGCGCCAGGTGTGTCAGGTCGTGCAGGATATCCAGGTCGGTGTTGATCGTGTGCTCGATGTTCGGGCGCTGGATTTTGAGGATCACCCGTTCGCCGCTCAGCAGGGTCGCTCGATGCACCTGCGCCAGCGAGGCCGAAGCGATTGGCAGCGGGTCGATGTCGCTGAAATAAGCCTCGGTGGGCGCTTCGAGCTCGCTTTCCAGAACCTGCCGCGCCTCATCCCAGGATACCGGCGCCACCTGGTCCTGCAGGTAGCTCAGTTCCTCCAGGAACTCCGGTGGCAGCAGATCGGAGCGGGTGCTGAGGATTTGACCGAATTTGATAAAGGTCGGGCCGAGTTCTTCCAGGAGCAGGCGCACCCGCCGGGCAAGCGTGATCTCCCCCAGAGCTTTTCGCCGACGGAAACGGCGCGGCAGATTGAGCCTCTCGCTGAGTCCCATCTGTGCCAGGAAGGCGCCAAAGCCATAATCGGCCAGGATCTCGGCGATCTGCCGGTAGCGACGTAAAGTGCGCGGTCGGATGAACATATATGGATGATGATTTCAGCTGTTGCCATGCCAGGAATTCTCTGCCATGCTCCTGGCTTGTGACCTGACGATCAAACCGGTCTTTCCAGGATTTTATCACACGCCGCCTTGCCAGCCCGGTTTTGGGGGAACAGGTCGGCTGTGCCTGTGGCTGGTGTGGTGACCGGCTGTTGCCCGCGAGAGTTCCATAAGCATTTATAATTTATCTGCCATGACGAGTGCAAAACCTGTCTTGCTCATCAAGCGCTACTCGAACCGCAAGCTTTACGACACTGAGGCAAAGCGCTATATCACCCTCGCCGATGTCGCCGAGGCGATCCGTCAGGGACGACAGGTTGAGGTGCGCGAGCATGCCTCTGGCAGCGACCTGACCGCCCAGGTGCTGACTCAGATCGTCTTCGAACAGGAGAGGAGCAGGTCTGGGGGGCTTCCCCTGGCGGTGTTGACCAGTCTGGTGCGCGCAGGAGGCGAGGCGTTCGAGAACGTGCATGCCACCTTTTCCTCTCCGAAGGAATTGTTGCGGGATATCGATGCTGAGCTGGAAAAACGTGTGGCGGCATTGCGCACGCGCGGGGAACTGGCTGAGGAGGAAGCGCGCCGCCTTCTCGATCGGCTGCTCGAAGGGGGAGGGTTACCTGCCAGATGGGAGGCGCGTGAATTCGAAGCCCTCGTGAAAGCCATCGAAGCCCGCGGGGTGCTCCGGCGTGCCGACTTGCTGGACCTGGCTCAGCGCATCGAGGCGATCTGCGCCCAATTGGATGAACTTGATCAGTGCCCAGGGTAACTTTTTCCATTCAGAGTGCATCTAATGGTTAACCGTTCTCAGGTCGAATCGTTCTCCCTGGAAGCGCTGCGCCAGGGTGACCGGGCGGAATTCGCCCGCCTGGTCGAAACTTATTCGCCGATGATCTATCGGTTGGGATTGAAGATGCTCGCCGACCCTCAGGATGCCGAGGATATTTTGCAGGAGACATTTATCAAAGCTTACGAACATCTGGAAGATTTCGATGGGCGCTCCAGCCTGTCCACCTGGCTTTATCGCATCGCAACCAACGAAGCCCTGATGCATTTGCGGCGGAAACGCCCAGAGGCGATCTCCTTCGATCAGCCGGCGCAGAACGACGACGATCTTCAGGAACCCTTGCACATCATCGATTGGTGCTGTCTCCCGGAAGAGGAATTCATGAGTGCTGAGACCCGCGCCCAGCTGGAGGCTGCCATTGAGAAGCTGCCGCCCGGCCTACGCCTGGTGTTCCTGCTGCGCGATGTTGCCGGTCTCTCCACCCGCGAGGCCGCCGAGGTGCTTAACCTGAGCGAGGTGGCAGTTAAGACGCGCCTCTCACGCGCCCGTCTGCGCCTGCGGGAGGCATTGACGGATTATTTTGGGATGAAACTCAAAAAGGATTGATTATGGCTCGACACAAAGCCTGCCGGGAGTTGCTGGGGTCGCTCTCTGATTTCGTCGATGGCCTCCTGGAAGAGGAGCTGTGCGCAGAAATCGAGCGCCACATGGCCGACTGCAGCGATTGCCGCATCGTCGTCGACACGCTGCGGAAGACCATCTCTCTCTACCGCACCTCACCCAATTCAGAGGAACTTCCCCGTGACGTCCGCCGCCGCCTTTACCATCGCCTTGACCTGGACGAATTTCTGGATGCGGATGATGCCCCACCGCTGATGTAACCATATCACCAAACCTGCATCTAATGAATTGTGACTGATCACAACCAGGCTGCTGAGCGGAAGGCTTTACTCGATCCCGTCTTTGAGGAGGGGCACAGCAGGGAGATCCCTGGTTTGGTGTGTGCCCCGCAAGCGGGCGATCCCTGTCCGGTTTGCAGGGAAGGGAAGCTGGATTACGATGGGCTGCTCAATCTGGTCTGTCCGGTGTGCGGTTTTAGCCTGGCAGGTTGCTTTACCTGATGAACCGCGCTGCCGCCCCGTGAGGGCGCTGTGACAAGCCCAGCTCTGGTTGCCGATCAGCTATTCCAGGCTCTCTTTGTTGGGAGCGAAAAGAGGTGACTTTGTGGAGCAATTACTGAATGATGAGATAAAGGATCAGGTGAGGGAGATATTCTCTCAGCTGGACGCCCCGGTTGAAGTGCTTTTCTTCGGTCGGAAAGAGGCTTGTGAGCTGTGCGATGAGACGCGCCATCTGGTTGAAGAGGTCGTTGGATTATCCGACCGCCTGCGACTCTCGATCTACGATCTGGATGCCGATGCCGAACTCGCCCGCAAATATCATGTCGATAAGGCACCCGGGCTGGTGATCGCAGGCAGAGAAGGCGATGATGTCATTGACTATGGAATACGCTACGCCGGCATTCCCGCCGGGCATGAGTTCACCTCCCTGGTTCACGACTTGGTGCTGGTCTCCGGACGAGACTCTGCTCTCAGCCAGAAATCGCGCCAGTTCCTGGGGAGTCTGACCAGCCCGGTGCTCTTACAGGTCTTCGTGACCCCCTCCTGCCCATATTGCCCGCGGGCGGTGCTGCTTGCCCATCAGATGGCACTGGAAAGCCCTATGGTGCAGGCTGAGATGGTGGAGGCGATGGAATTTCCGGAGCTCTCCGAAAGGCACGGAGTGAGCGGCGTGCCGCAGACGAGCATTAACGATGGCGCCGGTGTAGTGGTCGGAGCAGTGCCTGAGGATTACCTGCTGGCGGAGATCATGCGTGTCGTGAGCAATGGTCGGGCGAAAGAAAAGATTTGAACCCCGGTCGTTTGGCTTATTATCGCTTGCCTTGCTCGGGAGCGGGCTGGTGGTGCTCGGTCTGGCTGGCGCGATCATGGTGATCGCTTCCGCTCAGACAGAGAGCCGCGGTCAGGCATCTGCACCTGTTCCGGTGGCTTTGCGCTTTCCTGCACCCCGCCTGGAACTGACCGATCTGCATGGGCAGGCGGTCTCTCTGGCAGATTATCAGGGTCAGTTCGTCCTGGTCAATAATTGGGCAACCTGGTGCCCGCCTTGCCGCGCCGAGCTGCCCGTGCTGGAGGCTTTCTATCAGGAACACCGGGATCAGGGATTCGCCCTGATCGCTATCGAAGCGGGCGATCCACCAGAACTCGTGCGAGAGTTCGCTGATCACTATCGGTTAACCTTCCCGGTGTGGCTCGATCCCGAGAATCAGGCGCTGCGCGGTTTTGCCAACAACGCCCTGCCGAGCTCGTATCTGATCGACCCGGACGGACAGGTCGTACTGGGATGGAGCGGTGCGGTGACCCGCGCGGCGCTCGAGCGCTATGTCACCCCACTTCTCGAAGGTCAATGACCTCCTGATAAACTGACACTCAGACCAAGGAGGCAGATTGAACGCAATAGTTACCTGGCGCAGACGCCTGAGCTTCGATGGGAGCGCCGATTCCGGTTTCGCCGTCCCCCTGGGAGGTAGCCTGAGCGCTGGTGGGGATGAGGACGGCTTCCGCCCGATGGAACTGATCGCCATTGGGCTGGCAGGCTGCACAGCGATGGATGTGATCTCTATTTTGCAGAAGAAGCGCCAGGAGGTGACGGATTTCCGGGTCGAAGCACACGCTGAGCAGGCAGAAGATCACCCCCGGGTGTTCACCCACATCACGCTGGAATACCATATCACCGGCAGGGGGGTTGAGCAGGATGCAGTGCTGCGCGCGATCCAGCTTTCGGCGACGAAATACTGTCCCGCTCAGGGGATGCTCGCCCGGGTGGTGCCGATCGCGTTGAAATATTTCATATATGAAGCTGACGATGGGGGCGAGCATAAACTGGTGGCAAACGGGGAATATCAGACTCAGGGTGCGAGTTGATCCGCTGACCGAGGTTGCGCTCTCACGCATCGAGGGCGCGTAGCAAGGTTAAGATCGGCCCAACTGGCGTAACTCCTCCGTCACTTTCTTGAGCGCTGAAGCCTGTTCGGGAGTATCTGGCTCTCCGAGCAGCTGTCGGCGGGTTTCAAGTAGCTCTTCTAGCCGGGCGCGGCGCTCGACTTCGGAGAGAGCTGCCACATCATGGTCCGGCAGGATGCGCTCCACATTGCGCACAAATGGCACAGCGTAGCTCCCCAGTCCCACGAGAGTCATGGTGATCCCGCTCAAGATGATGATCACAGCCATCCCTGCGCCTGCTCCCTGCCCGACAAGCCAGCCGAAAGTCGCCGATAAAAGCCCCGACCATGGAACGGAGGAGCCAGGATTCAACCCCGGCTCGAAGACATAGTCTGCCAGTGGACCGGCGATCAACGTCGCCAGTGGTGTGACGAACCAGGCGATCAATCGGCGGGTTGCAAACACCCGCCCCTGCAGATCAGGGGCTACCTTGGACTGCCAGATCGCCTGGTTGGAGCTGTTGATCAGGGGTACCAGAAAGGCGCCTAGGAAGGAGCCGGAGGCCCACAGCGGCAAGGCACGGCCTAACCCAAGCAGCGATGCACCGAACAGGCCGGACAACGCCCAACCGGCGAGTACCCCATCCACCTTGCGCCTGGAGCCGCCCCAGGCGCTCATCACCAGTCCACCCACCACGCCGCCGATCGCCCCTGCGGTCTGCACGCTGCCAAAGATCAGCGCATTGCTCCCCGTGCGTGCCAGGATCATGGGGGGTACCAGCGTATAGGCGATAGAGGAGAAGAAATTACCCACCAGGAAAACGGTTTGCAAACCCAGCAGGCTGGGGCGGCTGAAGATATAGCGAAAACCATAGGCGGCCTCTTGCAGCAGGCTCCCGCGGCTCTGCAGGCCTTCCGCGCTGGCTTCGGGTTGCGGGATGTGGACAGCCAGCAGGGTGCCGATGGCAGCAATGAAAGTGATCACGTCGATCCCCAGGATGCCACCCAGGCCGATCAGCGGAAGCAATGCCCCAGCCAGCAGTGGGGCAAATATGCCAGAAGAGTTGCCTGCCAGATCGTTCATGGCATGCGCCCGCGCATAGTGCTTCTTGGGAACGATCATCGTGATGGCTGCCGAGTAGGCTGGCCATTGGAAGGTTTGGAATGTGCCAGTGACCGCGTTGGCAATGTAGAGATGCCAGATCTGCAACTGCCCGGCCAGGAACAAGAGCAGTATCGCGCTGGTTGCCAGTCCGGATGCCAGGTCGCTGATCATCATCATGAATTTTCGGTTCGAGCGGTCGACGATGGCGCCTGCAATAGGGCTCATGATCAGCAGTGGGGTCACGTGGAAGAAGCCCGCCAAAGCCAGGGCGGTCGCTTTGCCGGTCAGCTGATAAGCCCAGATGGTCAGGGCAAAGGCAGACATGCTGGTGCCCAAAAGCGAAATCGCCTGGCCAATCCAGACGATCGTGAAGGCGAGCATGCCCGTGGGTTGTTTTTTCTGCATAGTTTAGGTTCCTATCAATGATCCGGATTATACCCGTCGGGCGGGAGCCTGTGGTGGCAGGCTTTCATTCGTTGTTACTGACCTCCACCGGGCAGATCTTTGTATTGGTAAGATATCGTCTGAACGCCTCGGTTGACTGGATGTGCAGGGATCCTGCGGTCGGTTTGCCTTGATTCAGCCCGAAGACCGCGTTGGTTTGTGCATGCCGGCCTTCCAGGGGGATGATCAGATTATCCACGTTGGAATAAAATTTATATGTGCTATGCACACGCACCGGCTCGTGATAGAGGAATTCCAGAGCGAGCATCTGAGCATCTGTCTGATAATCCTGGTAAGTCTGGCCGGAAAGGGTCAGGGAATCCCAGCGCTTCCTCCCTGACATGACCTCATTCATCAGATCGGTGAGGGCGGAGAAGTGGAATGTCCCCGGGTCAAGGTCGATGCGCTTGCCGTAACAGTAAACGACGATGGCACGTGGGGTCTCGGAAAACTTTTGTGAAAACCAGAGCCAGTCGCCGGTCGCCAGGGATATGATGGCGTAAACCGAGATGATAACCACCGCCAGAACCACAAAGACCAGAGATTTGATCGAAGGGTTGCTGCGGCTGCCAACCTCAATCATGCTTGTTCCTCCTGCAAAGGCTTTTTTTATCATAGTATATTTGTTCTATTTAACTGCCAGTAATAATACTTCCCGGGAGGCAGAATGGTTCAATCGGAGATCATTCGATGAAGATCTCGACGTGCTCGCCGTCTTCTTCATCGATGACATCCACGATCTTGCCTTCCACGCCGGATTGCAGCATTTCTTTGAGCTGGGCGAAATCGAGGTCAGCGACTTCGGGAGCGAACTGGGCGCCGATCTGCATTCCCCACTCCATCAACCCGAAGGGGATATTGACACTGACCTTTGCCTTGCCGCTCTGTAGATCGGTCACACGCACCCGGAACCAGCGCGGCCGGCTGGATGGCCTGGCGGGGGTGGGACGGTGGGCACGCTCACCGGCACTCAAGGCTGCCAGCAACTTGGCGCCTTCCGCGGCTGTGATCTTCCCTTCCCGGATCATGGTGAGGATTTTCATGCGTTCTTCGGTGGTTGCCATGGTTAATCTCCTCATGGCGATCAGCCATCTTTCCAGGCTGATTCAGCCAATATATATCTGTACTTTCTCTTTCCCTTCGCCTTCATCGACCTCGATGAAGAAGGGGGTGTCCGCATTGGTACCTTCCTCAACTGCCTGGATCACCTGGTTGATGTCGACGCCTTGTTCCTTTAGGTCAGGGATGAAATGGCCAAAGGTGCGCAAGACCCAGCCGGTGAAACGCAACGGCAGTGGAAAGCTCAGATTGATGGTTTGCGGCCACTCACCTGCCTCTTGCTGGATGCGCATGTGCAGCCAGCGGGCAGTGCGGCTGCTCCAGGCAATGGCCATAACTGCCACACCGAACAGAAACGGCAGCCAGGCACACCCGAACCAGAAGCTGAAGCCACTAGCCTGGTAAGCCCAAAATAGCAACAGACCACCGATGACAGTGATCCCGGTCCCAATCCAGAGCGGGATCTGCCACCACCGCCGTAAGCGTGCAATGCGCTCATCGAGAGCATCTTTTTCGAGTGCCGAATCAGGGGACTGACCTTTACTCGTTGTCTGCTCTTCAGAGAAATCGGCGTCCATCGGGCTGGTGGCATCTAACAAGCGCAGCAGATGGGCTCCCTCCTCGGCGGTGATCACACCATTTTCGATCATATCCAGGATCTGCAGACGTTCTTGTTTTTCACTCATGCCAGCACCTCACGGTTGTTTGCCCTCCAGGGCGGCCAGCAGCTGCTCGGCTTCCTCGGGGGTGATCTTGCCCTGTTCCAGCATTTGCAGGATCATCAGGCGCTCTTCGTCGCTGATCGGTTCCGGCTGGGGAGGCGGAGGGGTGCTGCTCCAGCTGAAGACCGTCGGACGTTTGCGCCGGTCGCGGGCAGCGCGTTCGGCTGCGCGAGCTTTCGCCTCCGCCCGCCGCCGGGCTGCCTCCAGTTTGCGCTGCATACGCTCTTGCGCCTGGCGGAGCTTCTCTTCGGCTCGCGCCCGGGCGCGCTCGCTGGCCTCTTGGGCATGTCGGGCGATGCGTTCGGCGCGTTCGGCCGATAAACCCGCCGAGCCAAGAGATGCGGTCAAATTTTCCAGCTGGGTTTCTAATTGCTGTTCGAGGAGTTCCAGCTGGCCTTCGATCTGCCGGGAGATCTGCTTTCCCAGGGTCTCGGCTATGCTCTCGAAATCCTCTCCCAGATCAACGTCCAGCTCGCCGAGCTCCCAATCGGACGGCAGGGCTGAAAGGACGAGGTTTCCATCCGCGGCGAGAACTACCAGCGCGTCCCCGTCTCCCAAAGTGATATCAAAAGGCGGCTTGACCCCGGTTGCGGTTTCGATATCCGGGATCTTCACCACGATTTGAGCAGCTCGCGCGATGCTCACTCTGGCACTGGCGTCCTCGATCATCCGGCATACCAGATTGCCGTGAGCCGTCAGCTCGATCTTGCTGCCCGGCGAGGGATCGAGAGAAACGGTTATGTTTCCATTGACTTCCGCACGGGCATTCCCATCCAGGTCTTTGAGCACCAGGTTGCCGTTGATCGGTCCTTGAACGACGAGATCCCCTTCGAGATCTCGCAGGGTGAGGTTGCCATCGACGCGCTGGATGTTCAGGTTGCCTGTGACCCCCCGCCCGGTCAGGTTGCCATGCACCTGTGCGATATCTACTGCACCGACCGAGCGCAGCGTCACGTGCCCATCGACTTTGGCGATGTCCAGCTTGCCCTGCAGGGATTTGAGGGTGGCATGCCCGGACGCACGTTCGATTTTGATCTGCGCTTCATACGGCACGCGCACCAGACAATCGCGATAGCAGTGGATGAACACTTCCTCGCCGCGTTGTTCCAGACGCAGATCGTCACCGGAGAGGCTGCGGGCGAGCACCTGGGGTTCACCCCAGCCTTTGAGAGTCAAATCCCCATCGATCGTCAGGGTGACTTTGGGGTTTGGACCGGTCTGAATGGTTTGTTTTTCCATTTTTATGCCTTATTTCTCCATCGAGCTGCTCTCACGACTCTGCGCCTTCAAGCAGGCGCATGGCTTCTGCATAGGTGATGCGTCCCTGCTCCAGGTCATCCAGGATGCGCCGTCGGTCGGCATCGCTCATCCCAACCGGCTCTTCAGCACCCGGTTCATATCCTAATGCCCGGATCACCTCGTGCAGCCGATTGCGGATGGTAGGATAAGAAAGGCCGATTTCATCCTCCATCCGGCTGATCTTGCCTTCACAACGGATGAAGGTCTCGACGAAGCCCAGCTGCTCGGGTGTCAGGGCATCGAAGGCACCATGGGTGAAGCGACCCTCTATGACGCTATCGCACACCTGGCAGTGCAGGCGGGTGACGATGATCTCGCCACCACAGATCGGACATTTGTTGGGTAAGGTTTGCATTTTGACATCCTCTCTGCATCCAAGATCAGGCAACGTTCTTAGCCAGGGGACGGTTGCTCTCAGCCTCATTAGCGAGATCGGACATTTTCTTCAGGCGCATGCCGGTGGCGATCAACGCCTCGCCGATGTCGAGCAACAGGCGATCGTGCAGGCTCGGACGGGTTACCCCGGCTTGCCTGAGCAACCTGGCAGAACGCGCCTCTTCTGCCAGCCTTTGCCTGTCAAACTCGTGGATCAAATCGCGTTCGAGCCACATAACGACCTCCTTCTGGCAAGTCTGTTCCGATCTTGAAGCTTATCAATATTATAATCAAACATTATGATTTGTCAAGTGAAAAATAATAAATAAAATCAATAATATTGTTAAATTATTTAAATCTTCCTTTGAATATCGGTGTGCGAAGAACAAAAAGATCGGGCCCGTCAGGTATCATCCCCCTCGGAACCTGGATGCTGGTCAGCCACAGCTTGCCGGTTGAGCAGCGTTGGCGCTCAGGGTTCCGGTGTGACCGGCAGGTTGTTTTCGCCGGCGGTGATAAAGGCTTTAGCGTCGGAGCAAACACAGGCGGTGACCGTGCGCCCAAAGCGTGTCAGCGTGCCCAGATACGGCGCTGCGCCATTGTGAGCTGTCCAGCCTTCCAGGTTGAAAGCCGGGAGTCCGGCGGCGGGAATCCATTCCCCGTTGTATTTTCGCGCCAGATGGACGTGTGTGCCAGTGCTGCGTCCACCCTCACAGGAAGGATGGCCAATCGGGTCGCCTGTTTCCAGATGCCTGCCGAGCGGCGCCCGACCTTCATCGGCAAGATGGAGGTGAAAGACCACCCATCCGGTGCGCTCGTCGCCGTCACCATCGAGATCGAGCACCACGATGGCCGGCTCCGAACGTACCACGATGCCGGGAGCAACGGCCGTCACCCATTCATCGGTTGGCGCGCAGCCTCCAACGACGGAGGGTGGGGCGAAATCCAAGGCTGCCAGCGGCGCGCCGTTTCCCCAGCCTGTGTGAGGACCACCGGTGAATGCCCAGGTCTTGCCGGCTTCGAAAGGCAGCTTGAATTCTGGTTGGGTCAGGCTGCCGGGCAGATGCGGCACGTCTGCACTCCATGGGTCTCCAAAGAGCTGCCGGTATGTTCGCGCCAGCCCCTCCGCTCCAATCGCCTTTTGGTATTCATCCACAGAGAGCAGTTCGTTGAAATAGACCTGAAGCGCCACGCTGGCTGCGTTCTGCCAGGGATCAGGGCGTTCTAGGGTGCCGTCTTTGTGAACGATGGTTTTTAGATCACCGGTGCGCCAGGTATAGTAACCGTTGTTGAGGGTGTTGGCGGCCCAAACCAGCTGTAAATACAGACCGCGGTGCAGATAGCCGCTCTTGCCCAGGTAGAAAGGCGCCACGCCAGGTGGTGGGGTAGCCTGACTCAAGGCGCTAGCCTGATATTCCAGCAAAGCCAGCAGCAGGCGTGGACTGACGCTGAAGTTTTGTGCCACCAGATTGATGATCTCGGCGGCGCTGCGATTGGCTCCGGAGGCGTATTCGCTGTATCCCTTCAGCCAGCCTGGATGTTCTTCGAGGAACGCCTGCGGGTCGAATCCCACCTGAAGCGGGCCGTTGACGAAATGGCTGTCAGGGAGGATCTTGAAAGGCGATCCCCAAAGCGGCGCAAAATAGATGGGGATCTGCATGGGCATCCCTGGCGGAAGGGTGGTGACATCTGCAGGGATGATCGGGTTTGCCTCGCGGATCTCCTCGATCGTGGTGTTGAAATGGCTGGCCAGGGCGGGCAGGGTATCGCCAGTTTGGACGATGTAATCGACCAGCTCCCCTGGGCTGAAAGGCGGCCGGGTTGGGAGCGGGGTTGGCTGTGCGGATACAATGGAAGCTTCATCGGCAACCGATTGCCCGCTCTGGACAGGGTTCGCCAGGGCAATAGCCTCATCCCGCGGGGCACAAGCGATGAGACCTGCACTGAGCAGCAGGAGTGGTAAAATCCCGGATAGTATCTTGTTTAGAACATTCCCGGAGAACCTGTGAAACTTTCCCATTGATATCCATTAAACCACATTCTGGTTGAGACACAAGGCGCGCCAGTTTTAGGGAGCTTCACCAGCCCCGATAGCCTGGTGCCCGAGCCGGGCCACCCGCAGGCGTGGGACAGGTATGCGTATGTTTACAATAACCCCGTGAGATATGTAGACCCTGCTGGTCACGAACCTTGTCTCCCTAAATTCTGTGGTTATATTCATGACTATGAGGAAGAACAGCCAGCCTCTGAATGGTTGATAGTTGTTTTAGCTGATAATACTAATCCAGATTTTCCTTTGGGATATGATCCGGCCGAATCGGTTCAGCAAGCCTGGCAACTTGTGGGGGAATGGTTCTTTGAAATAGGTCCAACGGTGCGATATTTCGGCCCGGAAAGCTCCTTGACGCGAGATATCATGCATGACCCTGGGATAACTCGGTTTCGAGAAGCGTGGGCAGCAGCAGGGTGTCCCCTACCCTGGAAATGGGAGCACTCGGCAGACGTTAGAGAAGGTGGATTGTTGCCCGTCAGAATCGCTAAAGGGGCCCTAGTGTACGCTCGTGAGCATCTGGTTGAGTTACCCCTGGCCACTGGTCTGGCTATTATTGGCTGGGGCCCCGAGAACCCCGAAAGCTCGATCGACGCTGTAGGTGGCATTATCGGTTCCCTCGATAGTATTCATGTGAAGAATATGGGGAGTGGTTTAGTCAAGATTGAAGTGATCAACAAAACGGATTGGCCCTCTGGAACAAGGATACCGGGGACGAATAGATCCCTTATTCCGTGGAGATTACCTCGTAGTGCTTGGGGTCCCGGGGGTGCCATAGTCCAACACTTCTACTGGTGGGAACTGGTACCGAGGAGGTAACAGGTGAGAAGACACTTACGGTTGATCCTATCAAAGCTATATGCTTATCCTATGGGGTTGCGAATTATTCTCGCGGTGTTGGTATTCCAAGCTTGTATACCCGTACTTTGGTTTGTGCTTATAGCGACGACTCCCACAATGCCTGAAACAAGTTATTCAATGCCTGGGCTGTTTTGTGTCCTCGCCTTTTGCCTTACATTGACAGGCACACTTCCTATGATAGGTATCGCTGGAATACTATTGGGCAAGGCATGGGGAAGGGTCTTTGCCATACTCTCTTTGTTGTGGATAGGTGTGGTTTTCTTATTCATAGGTGGGCTGGAAGTCATCCATTACACGATTTCAGATTATCCTGATCCGCTCTCCTTGGTTTTCTTTGTTGTTGCGATTTCTTTGATAATAATTATTGCTTGTACATTAGGGAGCGTATGGCTCGTTAGGTCCAGGGCGGACCACAAGTGATGAGGAGCAGGGCAAGACCACCTTTGGCAACAGCACCCAACCTATATGAGTGACTACATAATAGAAGAGGGATCAGCCATATTACTTCGCTGTCGGCTCTAGCGCATTGCCATGCGGGTGGGCAGTAGCTCAGTGTACTACTTGCTGACCGACCACCTGGGCAGCACCACCGTTTCGCTGACCGGATCGGGGACGTACCAGAGCGAATTGCGCTACAAGCCCTGGGGGGAGGCCAGGTATTCGGACGGCACCACGCCCACGAAGCGTCACTTTACTGGGCAAATTGACGAGGATTACATTAAGTTGTACTGGTACGGCTCGAGATGGTATGACCCAGCGCTAGGACGATTCTTGTCGCCTGATCCGATTGTACCTGTAGTAGGAGAAGATGACAATCCAAATGCAATTGGTTATTTGGGCCAATCCACTTGTTCTCCTTTGACGGTTGACTATCACGAGAACCAGCTCCTTGATCAGCTTACTTTCGAAAACAGAACCGGATTCCAAAACCCCGGTTTTCGGTTTCAACCCGGTCCGCCGAATCCCATTGCTTTCGATCGTTATACCTATTCGCTGAATAACCTGGTTCGATACATCGATCCAAGCGGGCACTTTGCACTCCTCGCTGCGCTTGCATTGATCACTCCTGTTGGATGGGCAGCTATTGGTGACACTGTGATAGGAGTTGCTGTATACTTTGCCGTACCAGGAGTCAGATAGGCGGTGACAAACGGAATATATCAAACTGGAGAAGCTACATCGAACGGAATAAATACTCTTTTCGCAAAGGGACAATATGTTCCTCCCGGTTTATCTGATGCTGAGCGGATCGCTTATCGAGAAGCTGTGCATATTTACAAAAAGACCTATGGTATACCAGCTAATGCGGATGTACCAAAGGAAATCCTGGATGATCTGGCTGAATTAATAAAGAAGGGCATGAAACCGGTTGATGCTGCTGATTCTGTAGATGAACCACCAGAGGCAGACATAGATGATGAGTAGAGGAACCATGTCTGAAAACGAAAACCCAACTCGAATTTATGCAACTTTTATACTAAGAGGAAAAGAATTAGATCCTCAATCTGTAACTGAACTCCTTGGCATCACACCTTCAAGAAGTTTCAAACGAGGCGATATACGTACAGAACAAAAGGAATGGCCACATGGATTTTGGGGATTGACATCCGATGGTAATGTTCAATCTGCAGATTTAGTAATGCATATTGAATGGCTAATACATCAACTCGAACCAGTAAAACCTGTGTTAATTAAACTATTTGAAGATGGGGGACTTGACGCTGAAATTAGTTGTTTTTGGATATTGCCTGGAGGGCATGATGGTTTAATTCTAAATCCTCAACTGTTAAATAAAATTGCGAGTTTCGGAATTAAATTTGAGTTGGATATCTCTTGTAACCATTGATGTTTCGAAAATGGTCTAAAATACAAAATTAAAGACGACCAGGCTGAAAACCCAGCCCGCTCGCCTTCCTTTTGGTATATCTGCATTATATCACAACCGGGTCTTTTGACGACTCCTAGGTCTGATGATATCAGTCGGCCGGGGTTAGCACCTTAACATCCTAAATAGCGTTTTCCCTTTCTGCCAGGGCTAAGATCCCGGCGCGCAACTGTCGTACGGTTTCGGCCTGCATCTCATTCAGCGTCCCCGCGCGCAGCGCGTACACCAAGGCTAGTAGCTGCCCGGCGCTTGGTGGCGGAGCCAGGCGGTCTTTCAGGAGGGCAAGCTGCCGCTAGACGATAGACATCGCCCCGTAGTAGCCCGCAGCTATCGTGCCGTCGTACAGGCGGGCGTAGCCCAGGGTGGTATCCACCCACTTGTGTCCGAGGATGTTCTGCACAGTCAGCACCGGCGCGCCGGCGTTGATTAAAAGCTTGGCGCAGGAATGGCGCAACTGGTGCGGCCGAACGGTAACGCCGCAGCGTTTGCCATGAGTCCGCAAGCGCTTGTAACAGTAGGTCTTGCTCAAGGGCTTGTGGGCGTGGAGAAAGCCTGTTCCGGAAGCGCTTCCACTGGACCACGCACTTCCAGGTAAGCCCGCAGCGCCTGGAGGGTCGCCTGGCTCAAGCAGACCAGGCGGTCTTTGAGAATCTTGGCCTGCTCCAGGCACACTCGTTTGCCTTCCCAATCGATGTCTTCCAGCCACAGGATACGCACCTGTTCCGTTGGGAGCCCGCTGTGCAGCATGAGCAGGGACCAGGCCAGGCCCATGCGCCCGTCGTGCCGTTTCCCAGCATGGGTAGAGGCGGCTTCTACCCGGATCGCCTGCTGCAAGCGGCGCATGCTGCTACCGGGGATGAGACGTGCGATCAAAATTATCGCATTGATGATCTTATCGCGTCCTTCTTCTATCAATATGACTGGGTTGTCGAAGGTGAATGGACAGTCGAACAACTAGTCCTGCTTCATTCAACCGCCCGGGATATCCGAGAATATGTGCAAGGAGTGACTGGGAAAAGTGGGAGGGAATGGATGCGGGCTAATCTAGGAAACATAACCATCCACAATATGACGGGCAACCCTGCACGAAGTTATGTATTGGGAAGCCATGTGATGCTGGATTTCAGTGATATCAATGGTGACAAGGGTACAATCGCCCACGAGTTAGCCTATGCGTTGGATAACAAGGCAGGATCTCCATTCTGTCCAGCCACGTTTTGCGGTGGGGGGTTATCCGGTACTCTGATCAGGATGTTAGGTGGTAAGCCATGTATCATTCCCCTTATAGATAATGGACCTTATACGATATCGGAGGGATTTCGATTATCAAAATATATCCCATATGGAAACTATGGTAATGGGTCAACTGTAGAATATTTCGCTGTAAGTTTTTCGTATCTCATTTATAACCCGGGTGTTTTGCATCCTAATGTCAAATCTTACTTCGATGCGATCATCTTGATGCTCGCTTATAAGTAACAGGTTGTGCTGAAATGAA
>FWPU01008385.1_pt1 | contig 17679 bp, 14 predicted proteins | sample 2228361 | NCBI WGS metagenome assembly FWPU01 (sample SAMEA103939777, study PRJEB20133) | metagenome
TGACGATGGCATCATTGCAGTCATCACACAGGAAATTGCACTCTTCAATCCACCATCATGAATTTCCACCGAACAAGATACTCTACCTTGACACCACGGCGCCCTGGCTGCTAAACTGGAACCATCATGCCGGCATGGCTAAACGGATCCAGGCCTATGTGCCGGGCGCGGATCTGTGGATCCGTTCGGCGGAAGCCTGAGACACTGCACCGTACCAACTGAATCTATCGTTCGTTCCCGTTGGGGGAGCCTGGCAACAGGCTGAGAGGACCATCTGGTGGTCGACCCCATGAACCTGATCTGGGTAATGCCAGCGCAGGGAAACGGATTCGCTTTGGAGAAGGCGACGCCACCCTGCGGGGTGGCGTTTTTCGTTGCCCCGTACCTGAAGAGCTCCTTGCCCTCCTCCAACGCCGTTCGGGCCACCTTCTGCCTGGACAACCGGGGCAGGTGCCCGACTCCCTGAACGCTGCTACCTGGAGCATGGAAACCCACAAGTGCACAGGAAAGGAGCAGCGTCAATGGAATCACAACAGACCGTGGGACGCACCTTTTTGCCCAAACTCCAGGCACCTCCGGAGTGGGGCATCCGTCCCGTCACCCCCGATTTCCGTATCCTCCGTTTTCTGGACTTTTTCGTGCTCTGGTCCAGCCTGGGGGTAGGCCTGCTGGTGCTGGAGGCCGGAGCGCTGCTGGTGCCGGGCCTGAGCCTGGGCCAGGCGCTGCTGGCCATCGGGCTGGGCACCCTGTTGGGAAATCTCCTGCTGGCCCTGACCGGCGTGGCCGGCAGCGACCACGCCGTGCCTACCATGGTCCTGCTGCGGCCGGTGCTGGGCACCCGGGGCTCCTACCTGCCCAGCCTCCTCAACCTCATTCAGCTCATCGGTTGGACCGCCTTCGAGTTCTGGGTCATGGCCCTGGCCGCTGAACGGATCAGCCTGGCCCTGTGGGGGAGCTCGGGCTATGGCATGTGGTTGGTGATCTTCGCCGCCTGGTGCATCCTGCTGGCCTTGGGTGGACCGCTGGTGGTGGTGCGGGAATGGCTGGAGAAGTTCGGCGTCTGGCTGGTCTACGGCGTCACCCTGTGGATGACCTACGCCCTCTTCACCCAGTACGACCTGGGGGCGCTGTGGCGGCAGCCGGGCACCGGCGACATGCCCTTCTGGCTGGGGGTGGACCTGGTGGTGGCCATGCCCATCTCCTGGCTGCCCCTGGTCTGCGACTTTACCCGCTTTGCCCGCAGTTCCCGGGGCTCCTTCTGGGGGACTTTCCTGGGCTATGGCCTGGCCAACATCTGGTTCTATGGGCTGGGCGCGCTCTTCATCCTCACCCTGCAGGTGAGCGAGCCCACGCCGGAACATTTGGCCACGGCCATCATGGCCCTCACCGGCGGCGCGTTGGCCCTGCTGGTCATCCTGGTGGACGAGACGGATAACGCCTTCGCGGACATCTACTCCGCGGCGGTGACCATTCAGAACGTCTTTCCCCAGGTGAGCCAGCGGCTGTTGGTGGTGATCATCGGCCTGGTCTCCCTGGGCCTGGCCGCTTTCCTGACCATGGGTCGCTACTTCGACTTCCTGCTCCTCATCGGCTCGGTCTTCGTGCCCCTCTTCGGCATCCTGGCGGCGGACTACTTCGTGGTGCGTCGGCGCCGGCTCCAGGTGGACGCCCTCTACCGGCAGCAAGGGCCGTACTGGTATCGGGGCGGCGTCAACTGGCTGGGCGTGGGTGCCTGGCTGGTGGGCGTGGTGGTCTATCACGCCATCGCCCGAGGGCTGCCCTGGCTGGGGGCGTCCATTCCCGGCTTTGCCGTGGCCTTTCTGCTCTACCTGCTGCTGGCCCGGCTGACCGGCCGTAACCCGAATCGATCAAGATAGGACCCTGGCTGTGGGGCGAGATGAATCTTGCCCCACAAGCGCAACTGCGTAGCTTCTGCGGAATTGGGAAGAAAATGGAGGGTGGGCCATGGAGCGGCCTGAGCACGTTTTGATTGTGGGCGGCGGGATCTGTGGCCTGGGTATCGGCTGGTGCCTGGCCCGGGCCGGTCAGCCTGTGACCGTGCTGGAACGGGGGGAGGTGGGGCCCAGGAGCATGCCGGCAGCCACCTGGGCCGCTGCCGGCATGTTGGCTCCCCAGGTGGAGGCAGAACCAGGCGAGGAGTCGTTGCTGCCCCTGCTCCTGGAAAGTCGCGCCCGCTGGGCGGATTTCAGCCGGGAACTGCAGGAGGCCAGCAGTATCGACGTGGGCTACCGGACGGAGGGCACCCTGGTCGTGGCGGTGGACCGGGATCAGGCGGAGCGCCTCCAGTTCCAGTATGCGTTCCAGCGCAGCCTGGGCCTGGAGCTAAGCTGGCTCTCCAGCCGGGAGGCCCGGCAGCGGGAGCCCCACCTGACTCGCCACGTGCTGGCTGCCATCTACAGCCCCCTGGACCACCAGGTGGACAACCGCAAGGTGATCCTGGCCCTGCGCAAGGCCTTTTTGGCCGCCGGTGGCACCCTGCGGGAGCGCACCCAGGTGGCCGAGGCGTTGGTGACAACCGGCGACAGCGGCCCTCGGGTACACGGGGTCCGGCTGCAGTCAGGGGAAACCCTGTTCGCGCCCGTGGTGGTGCTCGCAGCTGGTGCCTGGTCGGCCGGGTTGGCCGGGCTTCCGCCGGAGGCCCGACCGCCGATACGCCCGGTCAAAGGACAGATGATCGCCCTGCAGATGCCGACGGACGCACCGCTGCTGCGCCATGTGGTCTGGGGGCGGGACGTCTACCTGGTGCCCCGCCAGGACGGCCGCCTGCTCATCGGTGCCACCGTGGAAGAGAAGGGCTTCGACGCCCGGCTTACTGCAGGTGGCGTGTACAACCTGCTGCGCCGTGCCTGGGAGACCCTGCCCGCCATCGACGAGCTGCCCATCGTCGAGACCTGGGTCGGGCTGCGACCAGGCAGCCGGGACGACGCGCCCATCCTGGGGACCACGCCGGTGGAGGGGCTGATCCTGGCCACCGGCCATTACCGTAACGGCATCCTCCTGGCGCCGGTCACTGCCCAGGCCATCAGCCACCTGATCCGCACCGGGGAGACGCCGGAGATCATCCGACCCTTTGGGCTACAGCGCTTTCAGCGAGGGTAGAAGATGGAGACAACCATTACGGTGAACGGCGAGCCCCAGCCCTATCGAAATCAGACCGTGGCCGAACTCCTGCAGGCCCGGGAGATCCCACCCGATCGGCCGGGGATTGCCGTGGCCGTCAACGCCACGGTCATCCCCCGCAGCCGCTGGCACGAACACCGCCTCCGGCCTGGCGATCGGGTCGAGATCGTGCGGGCGGTGGCAGGTGGTAGATAGTTGGACAGTAGTCAGTAGTCAGTAGTCAGTAGTCAGTAGTCAGTAGTCAGTAGTCAGTAGTCAGTAGTCAGTAGACGGTAGTCGGCGCATACTGTCTACTGACTACCGTCTACCGACTACCTCTCTTCCCTTTCACACGGAGAAAAACCCATGCAAACACCTACCGATCCACTCACCATTGCGGGCAAGACGTTCTACTCCCGCCTCTTCCTGGGCACGGCCCGTTACCCTAACCAGCAGGTCATGCTGGATGCCCTGGAGGCCAGCGGCGCCGAGGTGGTGACCGTGGCCATACGCCGGGTGAGCCTGGATGGCCAGGCGGAGAACCTCTTCGACCTGCTCCGGGGCCGTTATCACATCTTGCCCAACACGGCCGGCTGCTACACAGCGCGGGATGCGGTCCTGACCGCCCAACTGGCCCGGGAGGCCCTGGGCACCAACTGGATCAAGCTGGAGGTTATCGGCGACGACGAGACCCTGTTCCCCGACGTGGAACAGCTCCTCCAGGCGGCCCAGGAGCTGGTGGACGACGGCTTCGTGGTCCTGCCCTACTGTAACGACGATCCGGTCACCTGCAAGAAGCTGGAAGCCATCGGCTGTGCCGCGGTGATGCCCCTGGGCGCGCCCATCGGCTCGGGCATGGGCATCCGCAATCCCTACAACATCCAGATCATCCGAGAGCAGTGCCAGGTGCCCGTCATCGTCGACGCCGGCGTGGGCACCGCGTCCGACGCGGCCATCGCCATGGAGCTGGGCTGCGACGGCGTTCTCCTCAACTCCGCGGTGGCCCAGGCCCGGGATCCGATCAAGATGGCCCGGGCCATGCGGCTGGCCATCGAAGCGGGCCGCCTGGCCTACGAGGCAGGCCGCATGCCCCGCCGTCTCTACGCCAGCGCATCCAGTCCCCTGGAAGGGCGCATCCAGCTATGACCTTGCCGGACCCGCCCCTGCTGGTCATCACCCACCGGCAGATGGCCTCCCGGCCACTGACCGCCGTGGTGGCCGATGCCCTGGCCGGCGGCTGCCGCTGGATCCTGGTGCGGGAGAAGGACCTGCCCCGGCCGGTTCTGACTGCGCTGGTGCAGGAAGTGGTGGCCCTGGTCCGGCCCTACGGCGCCTGGGTGAGTGTCAGTGCCGATGTCCACGCTGTGGTGGAGGCCCAGGCCCACGGCGTCCATTTGCCCTGGGGACAGGATGTCCGGGCAGCCCGGCAAGCGGTCGGGCCGGGCCGATGGGTGGGAGTCTCCGCCCACTCCCTGGCAGAAGCCCAGGCCGCGGCCGTGGCCGGCGCCGACTATGTCACCCTGAGCCCCATCTTCCTCACCGAGAGCAAGCCTGGCTATGGCCCGGCCCTGGGGCTGGCGACGTTGCGGCAGGTCAGCCAGGCCCTCCCCGTGCCGGTCATCGCCCTGGCCGGCATCACCCCGCAGAACGCCGCCGCCTGTGTCCAGGCTGGCGCGGCCGGCGTGGCCGTGATGGGGGCGGTCATGGGTGCGGCGGACCCGGCCCGGGTGGTGCGTCAACTGGTGGCGGGGCTCAAGAGAGAAGATTAAAGATTGAAGATTCAAGATTGGGTGGTGACGGAAAGGGGGGCCAGGGCCCAATCTTCAATCTTCAACTGGATGGAGCAATGGGACGGAGTCCAAGATGAACCATGACGTGAATTGGTCCGTGTATGTGATCACGGATCGGCGTGTGGTGGGGGAGCGGGACTTGCTGGCGGCGGTGCAGGCGGCCATTCAGGGGGGCGCCACGGTGGTCCAGCTGCGGGATAAGGGCGCCACCACCCGGGAGCTGCTGGCGCTGGGCCAGGCCCTGCACCGGCTCACCCGGGCCGCGGGCATTCCCCTCATCGTCAACGACCGGGTGGACGTGGCCCTGGCTCTGGACGCGGAGGGCGTCCACGTGGGGGATGACGACATGCCGCCTGAGCTGGCCCGCCAGCTCCTGGGGCCCCACCGGCTGCTGGGCGTGTCGGCCGACAGTGTGGCCGTGGCGCGCCAGGCCGAACGGGCCGGCGCCGACTACCTGGGCGTGGGGGACGTGTTCGGCACCACCACCAAGTCCGACGCGGGCACGCCCATCGGCCTGGCGGGGCTGGCCGCCATCGCCCGTTCGGTGGGCATCCCCGTGGTGGGCATCGGCGGCGTCACCCTGGACAACGCGGTCGCGGTCATCCAGGCCGGTGCCGCCGGCGTGGCCGTCATCTCTGCCGTGCTGGGTGCGCCAGACCCGGCCGCAGCCGCCCGGACCCTGCGGAGCCGGGTCCGCCAGGCCCTGGTCGAACCTTCGGCGAAAAACCTGGATTAAAAAATAGGAGGCGTGTTCCCCATGTCATTGTCCACAGACCTGTGGCAGGCCAGCCAGGGGCTGGCGGGCGCCTGCCTGCAGCACCCCTTCGTCCAGGGCATGGCCACAGGCGAGCTGCCCATCCAGGCCTTCCAGTTCTACGTGGGTCAGGATGCGTACTTCCTGCAGGCCTTTGCCCGGGGCTACAGCGTGGCCGCGGCCCGGGCGCCGGACTGGGAGGGCTTTCAGGCCTTTCATGAGCTGGCCGGCGGCGTGCTGGAGGAGCTGCGGCTTCACCACGAGTACGCCCGCCGCTGGGGGGTGAACCTGGGCGCCGTGACGCCCAGCCCCGCCACCCGGCGCTACACCGACTTTCTGCTGGCCACCGCCTGGAGTCAAGAGGTAGGGGTGACGGCCGCGGCCCTGGCGCCCTGCATGCGCCTCTATGCCTACCTGGGCCAGCGCCTGGCGGAGCAGGGACCGGCAGCCGATTCCGCATACCGGGAGTGGATCCAGACCTACAGCAGCCCCGATTTTGACGCCCTGGCCCGTCGGCTGGAGGGGCTGGTGGACCGCTACGGCCGGGACGACGATCTGACCCGCGGCGCCTATGCCTATGCCATGGCCTGCGAGCTGGACTTCTTCCAGGCCGCCTGGGCAGCCGGCGGGACATCCAACCGTTGAGCAGGAGGTATGCCATGGCATATACCTTGAAGAAAGTGTTGACCATCGCCGGTTCGGACTCCGGCGGCGGCGCGGGCATCCAGGCCGATCTGAAGTCCTTCGCCGCCCGAGGCACCTACGGCATGAGCGCCATCACGGCCCTCACCGCGCAGAACACCGTGGGCGTCCAGGGGGTCTTCCCCGTCACGCCCGAGTTCGTGGCCCAGCAGATCGACGCGGTCATGGAGGATCTGGGCGCGGATGCCTGGAAGACGGGAATGCTGGCCAACGCCGCCATCATCCAGGTGGTGGCCGAGCGGGCCCGCCACTACCGGGTGGATCGGCTGGTGGTGGATCCGGTGATGGTGGCCAAGAGCGGCGATCCCCTGTTGGAGCCGTCGGCCCGGACCGCGCTGGTCCAGCTCCTGCTGCCCCTGGCCTACGTGGTGACGCCCAACCACCACGAGGCCCAGGTCTTGGCCGAGATGCCTGTGGGCACCCTGGCGGAAGCCCGGGAGGCGGCCCGACGCATCCACCGCCTGGGCCCCCGCTATGTGCTGGTGAAAGGAGGGCACCTGCCCGCCGCGGAAGACGCGGTGGACGTGCTGTACGATGGCCAGGCCTTCCAGGAGTTCCGCGCGCCCCGGGTGGATACGCCCAACACCCACGGCACGGGGTGCACTTTTGCCGCGGCCATCGCCGCCGAACTGGCCAAAGGCGCGGTGGTGGAGCAGGCGGTGGCCGCGGCAAAACGCTACCTGACCGCCGCGCTCCAGGCCGGCGCCGCGCTCCGGCTGGGCCGCGGCCACGGCCCGGTGGATCACTTCCTGGGGCAGGATAATTTTCCCAGAACTGTTGCCCGCTTAGACTGATTCAGACTGAAGATATCCTTTCAACAAGGCCAGGGGCACGCGGTGGGGCAAAACCCACTCGCTTCGGGCCTACGGCGATTCTGAACGATGCCCCAGACGAGGGTGCCTCCCTGGTTTTTGACCTGCGTGGCTGGGCAGGGACAGGGAGCACCCTCTTTTCGCCATGATTTTTCACCATAATGATCTAATCTCCCAACCTCAGCGCCTCGACCTGCTCTCTCCATCTCAGCACCTCACGATTTAGGTCCACACAAAACAATTTAGGTCCACACAAAACAATTTAGGTCCACACAAAGCGGCCAGGTCACCGTGTGTCCGGTATGGAAACCGGACCTACGGCGTAATGCGCGCCACATCGATTGAAATGAAAATTTCATGATATGAAATTCATGAATTGACTATTGCATTTTTCCCGGAGTCGTGTTACACTTTGGGCATCCCGGCTTTTTCAATGCAGCCATCCTTCCACTTCGTGCACCCATGATGCATGAAAACAGGTTTTTATAACGGCCCATGTTTGGATTGGATCCATGTCATCGGAACTGGAAGCACGCATCGCCGCTTCATTTGACACGCTCAGTCCAAAACAGCAGGCGCTGGCCCGCCTGATCCTGGACAATCGCTATTTCGCGTCCTTCGCCTCGGCCGCAGAGCTGGGCGCCAAGGTCGATGCCAGTGCCGCCACGGTGGTGCGCCTTTGTCAAACCCTGGGTTACGACGGTCTCCCCGGCCTGCAGGAAGCCATCCGCGCCGAACTGCCCAGCTACCTGACTGCGGTGGAGCGGCTGGAGCAGCGTCTCACAGCGTTGCCCGAAGAGGCCGACCTGCCCCAGCGCGTCTTTGCCCTGGATGTACAGAATGTTCAACGCACGGCCGGCGCGGTGGCGTCCACCGCCTTCGACGCTGCTGTGCGCCGCATTGCAGCTGCCCGCGAGACGGTGGTCGTGGCCACGGGCGTGACGGCCGCGCCGGCCCACTTCCTGGCCTACTCCCTGGAGGTCATCGGCCTGCGCGCGCGGGCCGTGGTGGATGGCGGCGTCGCTCAGGTGGTGACCCTCGCTCACATGGGCGCCGACGACGTGTTGATCGGCCTGGGCGTCTGGCGCTATGTGCGCTCCACGGTGGAGGCCATGAAGCAGGCGAAGGAACAGGGGGCCGCCACCATTGCCATCACCGACAGCATTGTCTCGCCCCTGGCCCGGCACGCCGACTACGCCTTTGAGGTGGCCACGGATGGCGCCATGCACAGCCTTTCCATGACCGGCACCATGTCGCTGATCAACGCGTTGGTGGCCGGCGCGTCGCTGGTCGATCCGGCGCGCACCAGCCGGGCGTTGCAGCGCATTGACCGGCAATTTGTGGCACGGGATCTGTTGACCCTATGAACATGACCATCTGTGGCGCCGGCAATGCCGCGCAGACGTTGATCGCCCTACTGGGGGAGGCGCACCGGGTGACGGTCTTTGCGCCCCTGGCAGACGAGGCAGATCGGTTGCGCGCCGCTTCGTCTACCCAAGGTGTCACGGCGATTTTCCAGGACGGTTCAACCCGGTCTGGCCGTCCCTGCCTGATTACCAGGGACCCGCACGCGGCAGCCCAGGGGGCCGAACTCATCCTGCTGGCCATGCCTGCCTTTGCCCATGAGCAGGTGCTGGCCGCGCTGGCGCCCCATCTGGAGCCTGGAAGCTGGATCGGCGCGTTGCCGGCGCGTGGGGGCTTTGACTGGATGGCCCGGCGAGGGGTGCCATTGCCGCCCGAGGTGACACTCTTCGGCTTACAGACCCTGCCGTGGGCCTGCCGCATTCGCGGGTGGGGTCGGCAGGTGGAGGTGTTGGGGACGAAGTCGGAGGTGGATATTGCTGTATGGCCATCCACCCGCGAGGACGAGGTCATGGTGCAAATGCAGGCCCTCTTCGGCGTCTCCCTGCGCAGGGTTCCCAGTTTTCTGGCACTCACCCTGGCCAATACTGGCCAGGTGATTCACCCCGGTATCCTGTATGGCCTCTTGCGCGACTGGGATGGGACCCCCTTTGCGCCCGCGGATACGCCCCTCTTCTATGGCGGCGTGGATGATTTTACGGCTGGGGTGTTGGAGGCGTTAAGTGATGAAGTGCAGGGAATCTGCCGGGCGCTGGAAAGGTGGGATGCTTCGCTGGACTTGCACAGCGTTGAGCCGCTCCATACGTGGCTGCGCCGCGCCTATGGAGGCCAGATCGGCGACCCGTCCACCTTGCGCAGCGCCTTCAACAGCAACCGCGCCTACGCGGGGCTGCGCGTGCCGGTGCAGTGCCTGGAAGACGGCCGTTGCGTTCCCGATTTTACAAGCCGCTATCTCAGCGAGGACATCCCCTTCGGCTTGCTGGTGAGCAAGGGGATCGGGGAGCTGGCAGGCGCAGTCACGCCTACCATCGATGGTGTCATCGAGTGGGCGCAGGCGCAGTTGGGGTGTCGCTATTTGGTGAATGGGCGGGTATGTGGCCCTTCGGTGGCCCACAGCCATGCCCCCCAGCGCTTCGGCCTCCAGCTGGCGGACCTGATCCACGGATGACACAGATTGCACAGATGGCGCCAACGTCAATTGGTGTCATCTGTGGATCGAACCCCATCGGCAGAAATAGAAGAAGGTAGCAGAAGAGGATGATTCTGAACTGGTTTGAGCATGGAGGATAGGGCAAGATGAGTGACACCACGGATCCAGCCGCTGCGAATCCGCGGCGCGCTGCCCACTGGGGCAGCGATGGACAGGAAGGGGCCCCGCCGCGCAAACGCCGCGTGATGGTGGGCGCCATTGGCAAGTGCGTGCACAATTTGGGTGTCGAAAACTTCGCCGACTGGATGCAGGATCGAGGGGAGGGCTACTTCTCGGTCAAGCTGGGGCCGGCAGTCCCCATCGAGGAGGTGATCAACAAGGTGCGGGAGGCACGGCCGGAGGTGGTCGGCGTTTCCATGCGCCTGGGCGATCTCCACATCGACAAGCTGATCGGCGAGTTCATCGAAAAGGCCACCCGCTACGGCCTACATCCCAAGGAGAGCGGCATTCGCTACGCCTTCAGTGGGCTGCGGCCGGCGGCCAACGTGGTGCGCGCCATGACCGGCCTGCCGCTGGAGGAGGACCGCTTCAGCCGCGAGGATGAACGCCACTACGACCTGGACGAGGTGCGCGTCGAATTTGCCGACAAATCCCATTTCCAGGGTTTCTTCGAGCTGGTGGCCGACGACTACATCACCATGGAGGAGCTGGAGCGCTTTGCCACCGGCGCGGGCAGTGCACCGGCCAAAGCGCCGGTGCAGTGGTCCGACTACCTAGTGGAGCGCATTCGCCAGGTGCGGGAACTGGAGAACCGTCCGGTGATCCGGGCCCACATCGGCATTGCCGCCGAGACCATCGATCCGACCGTGGCTGCCATCGAGAAGCTGGCCGACGCCGGCGCGCTGGAAATCGTATCGTTGGCACCCGACCAGACCTCCCAGGAATTGCTGGCCAAATTCATCCGCGGGGAGGAGGATCCAGCCAGGTATCTGGCCGGCCAGGGCGGCGCGCCCATTCGCACCATCGAAGACCTCAGGCGGCTCAAGGCGGCCACCCGGCGAGGCAACTATCCGCTGACCCGCATCTACACGGGCACCGATGAGCTGGTGGAGCTGGCAAAGCTCTTCGAGGAGCACCTGAACATGGCCTTTCCGGCCGTGCCCATTTTCTTCTACAACCAGATCGACGGTCGCGGGCCCATGTCCATCCGGGACAGCTTCGATGAGCACTACCGTACCATTCGCTGGTGGGCCGAGCGGGGCAAGCCCCTGGAGATCAACGACCCGCACCAGTGGGGCCTGCGCTACGCGTCGGACGACATCCAGGTGGCCGATCATGTGCTGGTGGCGGTGATTGCCCTGAAGCTGGGCATCAAGCATTACGTCATGCAGCAGATGTTTGAGCTGCCGCCCGCCATCAGCGCCCTGGACGATCTGGCCAAGATGAAGGGCGCCTACGATCTGATCGAACCCCTCACCCGCCACTTTGACTTCCACGTTATCAAACAGACCCGTAGCGGCCTGCCCAGCTTCCCGCCCAACCTGAACCAGGCCAAGGGCCATCTCGCCTTCGGCATCTACACCCAGCTTTACATGGAGCCGGACATCCTCCACGTGGTGACCCACTCCGAGGCGCATCACGAGGCGAGTGCCGACGACATCATCGAATCCTGCGAGATCGTCAAGCAGGTCTGTTGGGACTTTGCCAAAGGCGGCGTGCCCAACATCTGGGCCGATCCCAAGCTGGCGGCGCGCAAGCTGGAGCTACAGCGGGGCGCCATGTATAACCTGCTCCATCTGGCCATCCTGGGCGGCTACGAAGGCCCAATCAACTGGGAGAATTTCCGGGAGTATGCCAACCCGCCCGCCCAGGGGGACGGCGGCCGCAACTTCGAGACGCTGCTCTTGAGCCTGATCGACGAAGCCAACTATCCGACCGGCGAGTGTGGCCTGATCAGCCCGGACACCCTTGACCTTTCGCTTCAGATCGGCCTCTTCCAGGGGCCCCACATCACCGTGGTGGACCGCCGTTACGAGTTGGCCGGCGCCTGCCGTACCCATGTGGTCGATGGCCAGTGCCGCTGCTACGAGTGGAACGGCCACCCCGTCGCCAGCGAGTTCGAACGGGTGGACCTGGTGCGCCGGACCTTCCCCTGGTACTTCGACCGCACCGTCAGCCGCACCGCCGACGCCGCGGCCACCTATGGCCAGGACGCCGAAGAGGAGCGAATGGACGAAGCTGCGGTCGAGCGTTATCGCAGGCAGGTGGGCGTCACAGGAACCATACGCGAGCGGGTGCTGGTGGTCGATTTTGGCAGCACGTACACCAAGATCGGCATCTTCGATCCCAAAGACGAAAGCTTCCAGCTACGCTATGTCCCCACTACTGTAGGGGATATCCGCATCGGCCTGGCCAACGGCCTGGGTGTGCTTGAACAGTGCGAACATCGCCACAACGGCTCGGTGCGCTATGACTGGCAGCCCCTGAAGCGGGCGATGGATCAATTTAGCGTGCGGCTTCCCTGTTCCAGCGCCAAAGGTGGCCTCAAGATGGTCACGGTGGCGTTGAGCCGACAGGAGAGCGGCTTCGCCGCCGACCTGGCCGCGTTGACGGCAGGCGCCAAGCTGGTGGGCACCTACACCGGCCAATTGACTGAAGACCAGGCGCGCGCCATTTTCGAGCAGGATGAGCCGGAGATCGTGCTCATCGCTGGCGGCGTCGACCAGGGCGGTGACACGGAGACACAGCTGCACAATGTGCGCCTGATCGCCGAGAACGCCCACCGCGCCAGCTACACCGACTATGGCGTGCCTGTCATTTACGCCGGCAACCAGGACATCCGCGCCCAGGTGGAGCGCATCTTCGCCGACAACCACGTCGATTACCGGATTGTGCCCAACGTCATGCCGGAAATCAACGAGTTTCGCATCGACACCGTCAACGAGGCCATCCGGGAGCTCTTCCAGACGGTCATTATCCGGGGCAAGGGCTTCGATGTGGTTGAGGAGTACATGGATGCGCCCTTCATCCCGACCCCCCGGGCCTGCTTCCGTGGCATTCAATTGCTGGCCCATGGCTACGGCAACGAGCCGGGCATCGGCAACATCCTGGCGCTGGACATCGGCGGCGCCACCACCGACTTCTACTCCATGGTGCGCGACAACCCGCTCTACCTCTATTCGGGTGAGGACCGTAAGAAAAAGGTCAAGCGCACCATCCTCAAGACGCCCAACGTGCCCCTTGAGTACCGTCGGGTAGAGGGCAAATACGGCCTGAGCTACAACGCCGAGAACCTGAAGGATCTGCCCCAGTTCCACGATGGCACCATGCGTGCCCGCCTCTCCGACTTCGTGGCCTCCCGTTTCCCCAATTACCGACCTGGCAAGGATCAGTTGGGCCAGTTCGCGGTGTGGACCGGGCGGCTGGAGATCGATCTCGACCGCTATCTAACCTGGATCAGCCAACACCCCCACCACAATGCGGTGGGGCCGGTGGAGAATGCCGCCCGCTCCTACCTGGCGCGCGAGATTATGGCGGTGGCGACGGCCAAGCACGTAGGCCGGGTCGACGAGACCGACACCTACTTCCTGCAGTACGGTGTCAACTTCTTTAACCAGCCGACCACCCTGTTGCTCATCGGCGGCACCATCTATCATAAGTGCCGCGATCGGGAGCCAGGCTACCTCGATGACCTGCAGACAATCGCCAGCGGCGCTCGCTACAACCCGGAAGAGCCCCAATATCTGCGTCCCAACGGACCGGTGTTGCTCGATGCCGGCTATCTGATCAGCATCCTGGGGGGGCTCTATGGCCGTCTCGAACCGGAGCGTGCGTTGCGGGTGATGAAGCGTGAACTGCGGCCGCTCATCGTCGAACCGGGCGCACCAGAGGCGGCGCCGGTTGCGGTGTGAGGGCTTGTCGTTTCAGTTGGAATGTAGCCAGCCGCTGGCGCAACTCGCCATCCTGATTCCTATCACTGCTTTTCTGAGGAGGAGGCCATGAAAAACCTGAAGAGACTGTTGGTTACCAGCCTGTTCTTCCTCTCCCTGCTGATCGGCGCCTGCGTCGCACCGGTGGCAGCGCCGGCTGCCCAGGCGCCGGCCGGCGCGGAAGCCGCAGTCGAGCCGACGACTACAGGGGAGGGGGACGGGACCATCATCGTGGGCCTTGCCGATGCACCCACGACCCTCGATCCGGCCGACCACCGTAGCCGTACTTCGGAGACGGTCATCCGCAACATGTTCGACGGCCTGGTCACCCGGGACACCCGCAACGGCGTCCATCTGGAGCTGGCTGAATCGGCCGAGCTGATCGATCCGGTCACGTGGGAGGTCAAGCTGCGCCAGGGGGTGAAATTCCATGACGTCCCCGAGATAACGGCGGACGATGTGATCTTCACCTTCAACCGCATCATCCAGGAGAACATGATCGAATACCCAGAGCCCCACACCTCCCCCCGTAAGGGGTTGATTGCCCCCCTGGAGTCGGTGGAGAAGGTAGACGACTACACCGTGCGCTTCCATCTTTCCGCCCCCTGGCCGCCCGCCATGCAGCTCTTCGTCCACCAGCAGATCGTGTCCAAGGCGTACCTGGAGTCGGTGGGCACCAAGGGCTTTGTGGAGCATCCCATCGGGACCGGCCCCTTCCGCTTCGTCTCCGGCCAGCTGGATGACCAGATCGTGCTGGAGCGCTTCGACGACTACTGGGGCGGCGCACCGACCCTACCGCCGGTCGGTCCGGCCTGCGTCCAGCGGGCCATCTTCCGGGTGATCCCGGAGGCCAGCACCCGGGTCGCCGCGCTGCTTGCCGGTGAGGTGCACATCATCCAGGCAGTGCCGCCGGAGCTGGTGGAGACGCTGATGCAATCGCCGGATGTGGTGGTCAAGACGGCGCCCGGCACCCAGCCCAAGTGGATGGAGCTGAACGTCAACCAGCCGCCCTTCGACAACAAGCAGGTGCGCCAGGCCCTCAACTACCTGATCGACAAGGAGCTGATCATCGATGCCATCTACCAGGGCCGGGCGGTTCCTCTGGCAGGAGTGCTCTCGCCCTTTAACAACTTTGCCGATCCCAGCTTGACGCCCTATCCCTACGACCCGAATAAGGCGTATGATCTGCTGGCCGAGGCCGGCATCGTCGACAGCGACGGTGACGGCAAGCTGGAGTGGAACGGCGCGCCATGGGCCTTTGTGGTCGACAGCCTGGAGGAACATCGCCAACTGGCCGAGGCCGTGGTGGCCCAGTTGCAGGAGGCCGGCATTGACGCCAGCCTGCGTCTCTGGGAGTATAGCGTGGTGCGGCCCCTGCTGCTGGCGGGCGAGCGCACGGCCTACCTCGATGATTGGGGCGACTCGGCCTTTGACCCAGTGGGCCACATGGAGGCCAAGTGGCACGGCGTCGTGGAAGGCTCCCCCTATGGCCGCGGCAACTTCTCCGGCTACAATAACCCCCGGGTCAACGAGCTCATCCAGGCTGGCGAGACTGAGACGGATGAAGCCAGGCGCCACGCGATCTACAATGAGGCCCAGGCGATCCTCTACGACGATGCGCCGGCGGTCTTCCTAATTCTCCCGGAGGAGATCGAGGCCAGCCGCGCCAACGTCACCAACTGGGAGCCGGCCTCCGACAGCCGCATCAATTTGCATGACGTGTGTCTGGAGTAGGCGGTTTCTTTCCTGGCGACCTCTGTGGAAACATATCTGTTGACATTTCTAACCGCAGCGCACGCAGAGAACGTCGAGTGATCGGATTTTCTTTTCTGCTCCCCTGCACTCTCTGCGTGCCCTGCGGTGAAATGGTCCCATGTCGGCAGAACCTGGCGTGGGTATGGACTCCCTCAACCAAAGGAGCGCCAATGCGTCTGATCAAAATCATTGAACGCCTGCTGGCCGCCATTCCCATCATGATCGGCGTCGCCGTGATCGTCTTCCTGTTCATGCGGCTGACGCCTGGCGACCCGGTCGATATCATGATGGGACAGGGCGGCGCGGTCTCCCCCGGGGAAATTGAGCGCCTGCGCAGCGAGTTCAACCTCGACAAGCCGCTGCACCAGCAGCTGGCGCTCTTTCTCCTCGACCTGGCGCGCGGGGACATGGGCAACTCGTTTACCAAGCAAAAGCCGGTGGCGCAACTGATCGCCGAGCGCCTGCCCGCCACCATCGAGCTTGCCCTCGGCGCGCTGTTCTTTGGGCTGTTCACAGCCTTCCCCATTGGGATCATCTCGGCGGTACGCCAGAATTCGCTGACCGATCGGCTGAGCATGGCTGGCGCCTTCCTGGGCATCTCCATGCCCTCCTTCTGGCTGGGCATTCTGTTGATTATGGTCTTTTCCGTATACCTCAAGTGGCTGCCGGTGCAAGGGCGCATCGGCAGCGACATTCACCTGACGACTGTTACCGGTTTTTACGTGCTCGACAGCATTCTGACCGGCAACCGGGAGGCCTTGATCAGCAGCCTGCGCCACCTTCTCCTGCCCTCCATTACACTGGGCGCTGCCGTGGCTGCCATCGTAGCCCGGGTGCTGCGCTCCAGCATGTTGGAATGCCTACGTTCTGACTATGTCAAACTCGCCAGGGCCAAAGGGGCGAGCGAATTCAGCGTTGTCGCCAAACACGCGGCCCGCAATGCGCTGATCCCAACGGTGACCGTAGTGGGCCTGCAGGTGGGTGTGCTGTTGGGTGGCAACATGATCGTGGAAGCGGTCTTCGGCTGGCCAGGATTGGGCCGGCTGGTGGTAGACGCCATCTTTGCACGCGATTTTCCGCTGGTACAGGGTGCAGTAATGATCTACGCCTTCACCTTTGTCGCGGCCAATCTGGTGGTCGATGTATTGTACACCTACTTGAACCCAAAGATTGAGATGTAGATCGATGGCAACGACAACTGCAGGCAAGTCGGTTCCCTCCTGGCGTTACATCTGGGGCGTGCGCTGGCGGCTCTGGTGCCGGAACGCGGGGGAATTTGGGCGCGAGCTGCGCAAACATCCCGTCTCCGTGGCAGGTGGAGTCGTGGTGGTTGCTTATGTGCTGGCTGCCCTCTTCGCCGAGCAGATCACCTGGCACAATCCTGAGTTGGGCAGCCTGCGCAGCCGTCTCTTGCCACCGGTGTTTGTAGAGGGGGGCTCTTGGGAATTCCCTCTGGGCACCGATGCCCAGGGGCGCGATATTTACACGCGTATCGTCTTCGGCGCGCGCGTCTCCCTGGCAGTGGGTATCCTCTCCGTGGCCATTTCTACGGCGGTGGGTGTAGCGTTGGGGGCGTTTGCAGGCTATCGGCGGGGGCGCACCGACAGCCTGTTCTCGCGCTTCGCTGATTTGTTGATGGCCTTTCCCTTCCTGATCTTCGCCATTGGCATGATGGCTTTCCTGGGGCCGGGCTTCGTTAACCTGATCCTGGCGCTCACCTTCAAGGGCTGGGTAGAGTTTTTCCGCCTAACACGTGGCGACATCATCGCTGAAGGAACACGGGAATATGTGGAGGCAGCGCGCGTCACCGGCCAAAAGGGCTGGCAGATCGTGATCGGGGAGATGTTACCCAACATCCTGCCCACCATCTTTGTGCTGACCACGTTGCGTATGGGCTTCATGATCGTCACCGAGGCCAGCCTCAGCTTTCTGGGGCTGGGTATCCAGCCGCCGACGCCCGCGTGGGGCAGCATGGTGGCCGACGGCCGCAACTACCTGCTCAACGCATGGTGGGTCTCGACCATGCCCGGCCTGGCCATCGTGGGGTTGGTGTTGGCCATCAATCTCTTCGGCGAAGGCCTGCGCGATATCCTCGATCCTCGCCTGAAGATCGACTAGTACAGTCTGGCGTAAATACCACGGCAGAAATTCCGGATGCCCTCTGGGCGCGCTACCTCTGGTGGATACTATCGGCAAATTTCTGCCGGGATTTACTAGATTCGACTTTTGACAATGAGCAAATGCCTCAACGAGTGTTGAGTTGAGACAGCACCTTTACAATTGAGCAATCGAGCCAAGATCAAGC
>FWPU01007318.1_pt1 | contig 17675 bp, 6 predicted proteins | sample 2228361 | NCBI WGS metagenome assembly FWPU01 (sample SAMEA103939777, study PRJEB20133) | metagenome
CCTACACCCAGTCGGGGGCCTCGGTCTCGGCCAAGAACGTCAGTTACAACGCCACCATCCCGGCCAACGGCGGCTCGGTCAGTTTTGGCTTCAACATGTCCTACAGCGGCACGAACGCCAAGCCGACGGACTTTGCTCTGAACGGGGTCTCGTGCGGGGGCACGGCTGCGCCGACGGCAACGCCTGTACCGACGGCGACGCCGACACGCACGCCGACACCGACCAGTGGCCCGACGGCGACGCCCACGCGCACGCCAACCCGCACGCCGACACCGACGACCGGCCCGACGGCGACGCCGACGCGGACACCCACACCGGCGCCGACAGCGACACCCAGTGGCGCAGCCTGCGTGGTCAACTATGTCATCCAGAACGACTGGGGCAGCGGGGCGACGGTCAATGTGACCATCCGCAACAACGGCACGTCGGCGATCAACGGCTGGACGCTGGCCTGGACGTTCCCCGGCAACCAGCAGATCACCCAGATGTGGGGCGCGACCTACACGCAGTCGGGGGCCTCGGTCTCGGCGAAGAATATGAGTTGGAATGCCAACATCCCGGCCAATGGAGGGACGGTGAATTTTGGCTTCAACCTGTCGTACAGCGGAACGAACGCCAAGCCGACTGCTTTCACGCTGAACGGGAGCGCTTGCCAGAGTCAGTAAGCCAATGTAGGTCACAGAACCACATCCGCCAGCGAAGGTGTGTTTGGCCTTCGGACCTCCGAGGCACGGGCAGAAAGTCTCCCACAACCTCGGGGGTCCGCACCCTACACTAGTTTCCGGTACAAAACGCGACGAACGCCCCGATTTATCGGGGTTTTCCCGGCTGAAGCCGGGCCTCTGGCCTAGAGGTGCTCTCCAAAAGTTCTTAGGGTTTCCCGGCGAACCGACAGCGGTTAAAACCGCACCTGGGAGGGCGTTTTGCGCTGAGCGACCGCCTACGCGGTCGCTGCGGCAGCGTCCACGCAGGTGGACGCCTGGCTTTGTAGGGGTGGGGTTACCCCGCCCCTACCAGAGGCGATTTCAATCGCTCCCGGCCTTGTCGGTTCAAGGCACAGTCAGGGCGAGATAGAGACATACCCCAAGAACTTTTGGAAACGTGCTCTAGTGTTTGTACCGAGAACCACACTAAGGAGGAGATCATGTCTGACCAAACAAAAAAGATTGCAGGAGTGATCATCGCCCTGCTCATCGTCCTATCTCTGAGCCTATCCGGCTTGTCCACCCAGCCGGCCAAGGCCGCTTTGTGCTTGAGCGGCGTGAATTGGTTTGGCTTCGAGACGCACAACTATGTCGTTCATGGCCTGTGGAGCCGCGACTATAAGGACATGCTAGACCAGATCAAAAGCCTGGGCTATAACGTCATCCGTCTACCGTTCTCCAACGAGGTCCTGAATCCTGGCGTGACGCCGAATGGCATTGATTTTTCGAGCGGCAAGAACGCCGATCTCCAGGGCCTGACCAGCATTGAGGTGATGGACAAGATCATCAGTTACGGCGGTTCCATTGGGCTCAAGTTCATCCTGGATAACCATCGCTCCAACGCCGGTTCAAGCGCCCAGGAAAACGGCCTGTGGTATACCGACGCCTATCCGGAGAGCCGCTGGATTTCCGACTGGGAGATGCTCGCGAGGCGGTACAAAAACTATTCCAATGTCATCGGCGCCGATCTGCGCAATGAGCCGCACGACAACGCCTGCTGGGGCTGCGGTGATCCGAAACTCGACTGGCGGCTGGCAGCGGAAAAGGCCGGTAACGCAATCCTGGCTATCAACCCCAATTGGTATATTTTCGTCGAGGGGATTGAGTGCTATGGCCCTGGTGGCCTCACCGATCCCTACACCCCGGGAGTCGAGTGCACCTGGTGGGGTGGCAACCTGCTGGGAGCGCGCGATTATCCCATCCGCTTGAATGTCTCCGGCCGGCTGGTGTATTCGCCTCACGATTATCCGGCATCGGTCTATCCCCAACCATGGTTCAGTGACCCCAATTACCCCAACAACCTGCCGGGAGTGTGGGACCACTACTGGGGGTATTTGAAGAGCAGTTACCCCATCCTGATCGGCGAATTCGGCACCCGCTACGAGACGACCAGTGACCGACAATGGATGCAGACGTTGGTCTCGTACATCAAGGCCAACAACCTGGACTGGACCTATTGGTCCTGGAACCCTAACTCTGGCGATACCGGCGGCATTCTGAATGACGACTGGACTACGGTGAACCAGGCAAAGCAGAGCCTGCTCTCGACCATCCAGTGCGGCGGAGGCACATCACCAACAGCCACCCCCACACGTACTCCGACGCCGGGGCCGACGGCGACGCCGACGCGCACGCCCACCCCTGGCCCCACGGCCACGCCTACTCGCACACCCACACCTGGACCGACAGCCACGCCTACTCGCACGCCTACCCCTGCGCCTACGGCCACCCCGGCCCCCGGTGGCACCTGCGCGGTGGATTACGTCGTCCAGAACGACTGGGGTTCCGGCGCGACGGTGAACGTCACCATCCGCAACAACAGCACCTCGGCGATCAACGGCTGGACGCTCACCTGGACCTTCCCCGGCACCCAGCAGATCACTCAGATGTGGAGCGCGACCTACACCCAGTCGGGGGCCTCGGTCTCGGCCAAGAACGTCAGTTACAACGCCACCATCCCGGCCAACGGCGGCTCGGTCAGTTTCGGCTTCAACATGTCCTACAGCGGCACGAACGCCAAGCCGACGGACTTTGCTCTGAACGGCGTCTCCTGCGGTGGTACAGCCGCGCCGACGGCAACACCTGTACCGACGGCGACGCCGACACCGACCAGTGGCCCGACGGCGACACCGACGCGCACCCCAACCCGCACGCCGACACCGACCACCGGCCCGACGGCGACGCCGACGCGGACACCCACACCGGCGCCGACGGCAACACCCGGTGGAGCGGCCTGCGCCGTCACCTATGCCATCCAGAACGACTGGGGCTCCGGCGCCACGGTCAACGTGACCATCCGCAACAACGGCACATCGGCGATCAACGGCTGGACGCTGGCCTGGACGTTCCCCGGCAACCAGCAGATCACCCAGATGTGGGGCGCGACCTACACGCAGTCGGGGGCCTCGGTCTCGGCGAGGAACATGAGTTGGAACGCCAACATCCCGGCCAATGGAGGGACGGTGAATTTTGGCTTCAACCTATCGTATAGCGGGACGAACGCCAAGCCGACATCGTTCACGCTGAATGGCGCAGCCTGCCAGAGCCAATAGTCTGGTGAACATCGGAGGAAGGCAAGATCAACCCGGGAAAGGGGGTGAGGCTATCCGGGACACGATGTATGATTGGCCGGCAATCTCCAGACGGCGGCGGGAGATTGTGGCGGGCCTGTGATCAATGAGGCCGCCAAACCGGTTCGTGGTACAGCACGCTGTAGGAGGACTTGCCAGAGAAACCGCTGTTAGAGACGCCTCCTACCGCGGTTGTGTACCGGAAACCAAATTTAAGGAGGTAGAGAGCAATGAAAGCGGTACGATTATTCAGCATGCTGTGTGTTCTGGTCATGGCAGTGCTGGTCTTGGGGTTGGGGGCGAAACCACTGCCGATGGCACAGGCACAGCAGAGCAAGTTCCTGGGAAATATCTTTAGATCCTCCTCGGAGCCGAGGAATTTCAGCCAGTACTGGAATCAGGTGACCCCGGAGAACGCCGGCAAGTGGGAGTCGGTGGAAAGTTCCCGAGACCAGATGAACTGGGGTACACTGGATGCAATCTACAATTATGCAAAGCAGCATGGCTTCCCATTCAAGATGCACACGCTGGTGTGGGGGAATCAACAGCCTTCGTGGATTACCAGTCTCTCCCAGGCGGAGCAGCGTGCCGAGGTGGAGGAGTGGTTTGCTGCTGTCGCCGCACGGTATCCGGCCATTGATCTGATCGATGTGGTGAATGAGCCACTTCACGATCCTCCAGACTATAAGAATGCCCTAGGAGGAGACGGAAGCACGGGATGGGACTGGGTCATTCAGTCGTTCCAACTGGCGCGGCAGTACTTCCCGAACAGCAAGTTGCTGATCAACGAGTATGGGATTATCAGCGATCCCAACGCAACGAGCCAGTATGTCACTATCATCAACCTGCTGAAGACACGTGGTCTGGTAGATGGGATAGGGATCCAATGCCACTATTTCAATATGAACGACGTGAGCGTTTCCACAATGCAAAGCGTGCTGAATACCCTGAGCGCCACAGGACTGCCAATCTATGTTTCGGAACTGGACATTCAGGGGGATGACCAGACCCAGTTGCAGCGGTATCAGCAAAAGTTCCCGGTTCTCTGGGAGCATCCCTCGGTGGCCGGTGTGACGCTGTGGGGGTATATTCAGGGCGAAATGTGGGCTTCAGATGCACACCTCTTGCGGTCTGATGGCACGGAGCGGCCCGCTCTAACCTGGCTGATGCAGTATGTCAAGGGCGGCACGACTCCCACGGCGACGCCCACACGCACCCCGACCCGCACGCCGACGCCAACCACAGGCCCGACGGCTACCCCGACCCGCACGCCGACGCGCACCCCCACACCGACAAGTGGCCCCACGGCCACGCCGACCCGCACGCCGACGCGCACCCCCACACCGACAAGTGGCCCCACGGCCACGCCGACCCGCACGCCTACCCCGGCCCCCGGCGGCACGTGCGCGGTGGATTACGTCATCCAGAACGACTGGGGTTCCGGCGCGACAGTGAACGTGACCATCCGCAACAACGGCACATCGGCGATCAACGGCTGGACACTCACCTGGACCTTCCCCGGCACCCAGCAGGTCACCCAGATGTGGAGCGCGACCTACACCCAGTCCGGCGCCTCCGTCTCGGCGAAGAACATGAGTTGGAACGCTACCATCCCGGCCAACGGCGGCTCGGTCAGTTTTGGCTTCAACATGTCCTACAGCGGCACGAATGCCAAGCCGACGGACTTTGCCCTGAACGGCGTCTCCTGCGGTGGTACAGCCGCGCCGACGGCAACGCCTGTACCGACGGCGACGCCAACCCGCACGCCGACACCGACGACCGGCCCAACGGCGACGCCGACGCGGACACCCACACCGGCGCCGACGGCGACACCCGGTGGAGCGGCCTGCGCCGTCACCTATGCCATCCAGAATGACTGGGGCAGTGGTGCGACAGTGAACGTCACCATCCGCAACAACGGCACGTCGGCGATCAACGGCTGGACACTGGCCTGGACCTTCCCCGGCAACCAGCAGATCACCCAGATGTGGGGCGCGACCTACACCCAGTCCGGTGCCTCCGTCTCGGCCAGGAATATGAGTTGGAACGCCACCATCCCGGCCAACGGCGGCTCGGTGAACTTGGGCTTCAACCTGTCGTACAGCGGCACGAACGCCAAGCCAACCACCTTCACGCTGAACGGCACCGCCTGCCAGAGTCAATGACACTGCGACCTTCCCGAAAGCCCCCTGCTTTCGGGAAGGTCGCCTAGAGAGGAGCACGTACAATGAAATACCCACGCTTCACCCACGTCTCGATCACTATCCTGACGCTTTTGTCCCTCGCGTTCGCGCTAGGGGGTGTCGCCCGACCGGCACAAGCCGCCACCGAGGTCTGCGGCCAGTACGACACGATCGCGGTCATGGGCGGGCAGTACATCGTCCAGAACAACGTCTGGGGAGCCTCCACACGCCAATGTGTCAGGGTGGATGATACCAACTCCACCTCCTTCACTGTCTCGGTTGCCGAACACAATCAAGGTTCGGTAGCGGCCTACCCTTCCATCTTCAAGGGCTGTCACTGGGGCACATGCACAAGCGGCAGCGGCCTGCCCCTACCGGTGAGCCAGGTCAGCAGCGCACCCTTCAGTTGGAGCGTGAGCAAAATCTCCTCCGGCACGTGGAATGTCGCGGCAGAAGCCTGGTTCAGCCCCAGCGCGGATTCGAGCGGCGGCTACAACGGCGGAGCAGAGCTGATGATCTGGCTGGACTGGCAAGGAATGCAACCGGCTGGTTCGCAGATCGGGACGGCAACCATAGGGGGCATCACGTGGGAAGTATGGTACTCGCAAATAGGGTGGAACTATCTAGCCTACCGCCCCACAGGGAGTCGTCTGAGTTCGATCAACGCTGACCTCAAGGCGTTCATCAACGACGCGGTATCGCGCGGGTACATTCAGAACTCGTGGTATCTGCACGATTTAGAGGCAGGGTTCGAGTTGATGGTCGGAGGGGCGGGGTTCAAGACGAACTCGTTCTCGTTCTCGGTCAACAGCGGAGGCGCAGCGACGCCGACGCGTACACCGACCCCCGGCCCGACGGCTACCCCGACCCGCACGCCGACGCGCACCCCCACACCGACAAGTGGCCCCACGGCCACGCCGACACGCACAGCCACCCCGGCCCCCGGTGGCGCCTGCGCCGTGGATTACGTCATCCAAAACGACTGGGGTTCCGGCGCGACAGTGAACGTCACCATCCGCAACAACGGCACATCGGCGATCAACGGCTGGACACTCACCTGGACCTTCCCCGGCACCCAGCAGATCACCCAGATGTGGGGGGCCACCTACACCCAGTCGGGGGCCTCGGTCTCGGCCAGGAATATGAGTTGGAACGCCACCATCCCGGCCAACGGCGGCTCGGTCAGTTTTGGCTTCAACATGTCCTACAGCGGCACGAACGCCAAGCCGACGGACTTTGCCCTTAACGGCGTCTCCTGCGGTGGTACAGCCGCGCCGACGGCAACTCCTGCACCGACGGCGACGCCGACGCGCACGCCAACCCCAACCACCGGCCCGACGGCCACGCCGACACCGACGACCGGCCCGACGGCGACGCCGACGCGCACGCCCACCCCTGCGCCGACGGCCACGCCGGCCCCAAGCGGCGCTTGCGCTGTGGATTACGTAGTGCAGAACGACTGGGGCAGCGGGGCGACGGTCAACGTCACCATCCGCAACAATAGCACTTCAGCCATCAACGGCTGGACGCTCACCTGGACCTTCCCTGGCACCCAGCAGATCACCCAGATGTGGGGCGCGACCTACACCCAGTCCGGCGCCTCCGTCTCGGCGAAGAACATGAGTTGGAACGCCACCATCCCGGCCAACGGCGGCTCGGTCAGTTTCGGCTTCAATATGTCCTACAGCGGCACGAACGCCAAGCCGACGGACTTTGCCCTCAACGGGGTCTCGTGCGGCGGCACGGCTGCGCCGACAGCAACCCCTACCCGCACGCCGACGCCCGGCCCAACGGCCACGCCGACACCCGGCCCGACACCTACGCCTACCCGCACACCGACACCTGGCCCAACGGCCACACCAGGCACCCAGTACAGCGGCAACGCTACGTGGTTCGAAGCCCTGGGGAGTCCCTATGGCGGCTGCGGCCTGGCGCAGTCGGTCCTGGACACACAGCATTTTGTCGCCCTGAACGTCCAGAACACCCCCGGCGACTATTCCACCTTCCTGCCGCGCCCTATCCCACCGGAATACGCAGCCCAGATCGGCATGTTTAACAACGGCCTGAATTGTGGACGCTGGGTGCGCGTGACCATCGGGGAGTATTGCACCGGCATCAATGATGGTGCGCCCAACCAACCTTTCTGTCGCAACGGCAGTTGGATCAACGACGAGTATACCGGCGCTGTGCTCGACATGATCGTGGCCGATAGTTGCCAGGACGGCAACGCCTGGTGTCGCGACGACCCCTATCACCTCGATCTGGCCCGCGCTTCGCTAAACCAATTCGTCAAGAATGGGCAGCCCGTAGGCGACATGTACCCCGATCACTGGAACAACCGGCGAGTCTACTGGCAGTTCATTGAGGCGCCTAACTACACCGGCGACATCCGGATCGGCTTTATCCAGAGTGCGCAGATCTACTGGCCGGCCATTGCCATCACCCATCTCAGAAACGGCATCCATGGGGTGGATTATTGGGATGGCAGCAGTTGGGTCAAAGCCAAGATGAACGCCGATATGGGGCAATCTTACATCATCGGGCCGACGACGTCAGGTGGGAGCGAATACCGGATCCGCGTATACGATGCGTCGGATCGCCTGATCAACAATGGCCGCGTCTACAGGTTCTCGTTCCCGTCCAGTTGTGGCTCGCAGTGCAGTACAGTGTTCACCGAAGTGACTTATACCGTTGAGTGAGGATAGAGGGCAACCGGTTGTTTTGCACATTTAACCGGGACAGCCTCGCTAAAGCGAGGCGTCCCAAAGTGCAACACTACTGGGCAACGTAGGGCAAGACCGTTTCCCGAAGAGGGCTTCTGCCACTCCCGGCGCCCGGCATCAGAGCCAAAGGGCAGAGGCCCTCGCTTGTTTGATACGCTAGTTCTCGATACAAAACACTCAAGGCCCTTGTCCTGTGGACAGGCCTGGCCTCGCCGATGGCTAGAAGCCATCGGCTCAACAGATGGAAGCACGCGCAGCGGGCTGGCACAAGCCCGCCAGGGCTTTCATCTGCCCTCAGCCGTGCGCTTTGAGCGCACGGCGGGGGCAGCCGGATTGACGCCTCGGCGCCCCAGGAGCCTCGGGGACAGTTTTGTACCGGAAACTACACTAAGGACACAAAGGTATCCTTAGTGTTCTTTGTGTATCCTTCGCGTCCTTCGTGGTTTTTGGTTCCGGCTTGTCCGGGTTAGGGACATACCCCAAGAACTTTTGGAGACGTGCTCTAGTCTTGCGCGCGCGTTGGAACATGGATAGAATGTATGCATACATCGCTGTCGCTGGATCCGCTGAGCCGGTAGGCGCAACGGAATCACCGACCAACAGGGTGGGAAGATATGACGAAAGAACGACATCTATGCATCATCCGCTGGCTGACGATCACGGGCGTACTGGCCCTTGTGGGCATGGCATACGCGTTTCGCTCGTTCAACCTAAACTGGGACGAGAACCACCACCTGCATCCGGACGAACGCTTTCTGGCTATGGTCGCCGAGGCGGTGGAACGGCCGGCTAACCTGAGGCAATACCTGGACACTGCCAGTTCACCGCTCAACCCGTACAATAGAGGCTTTGACGACTTCTTCTACGGCACGCTGCCCCTCTTCATGGTGCGTTACGTGGGGCAGTGGGCAAGCAACGCGTGTGCCGCGCCACCCACACCGCCGGCCCTGGCCTTCGTGCGCCTGCTGCGCCCGGCGGCTGAAGCGTGTGCCTGGGGGCCCTACACGAGTTACGATAATGCGCCCCTGGTGGGGCGCTTCCTGGCAGGATGTGCCGATATCGTGGCGCTGCTGTTCACCTTTCTCCTCGGACGGCGGCTCTACGGCACCAAAGTGGGCATGCTGGCCCTGGCTTTGGGCGCACTGGCCGTATTCCCCATTCAGCACTCGCACTTTTTTGCCGTTGACAACTTTGCCGCCTGTTTTGTCGTCGCGAGCCTCTACTTCGCCGTGCGTGCTGCCCAGATGGGGCGGTGGCGGGATTTCGCACTGGCAAGCCTTGCCGGTGGGCTGGCACTGGCCTGCAAGATCAGCACGTGGCCGGTGAGCCTGATCATCGCACTCGCTGGCCCGTACCACTTTCTCTCTGTCCCGGCTACCCACAGGCGTTGTGGAGCAGTGGGCCTGACACTGCGCGTGGTGTTGGCTGCGATCGTGTTTTTCACCGCCTTTCGCCTGACACACCCTTACTCATTTATGGGCCCCGGTTTCTTCGGACTGCGTCTGAATCCACAGTGGCTGGAGGATATGCGAGAGATTCGCCGCCTGACGAACCTCGGGGCAGTCGAGATCCCCTACGCCCATCAATGGGCTGGCCGAACTCCCGTTCTCTTCTCCTGGCTCAATATGGTCATCTGGGGAATGGGCCTTCCCCTGGGGCTGACCGCCTGGGTGGGCTGGGCACTTGTAGGCATCGAGATACTGCGAGGTCACCGGCAGCACTTTTTACCCTGGGTATGGGCAACCGGCTTTTTCCTGTACCAGTCCACACTATGGTTCAAGACAATGCGCTATGTCTTGCCAGTTTACCACGTCTTGATCCTCTTCGGCGCGTATGCCCTGTGGCGACTGAGCGACCGGGCCTGGAGGCGCGGCGGCGTCCGCAGACTGGCCTTGTCTATCCCCGTTCTCGTGCTCGTGGCGACGTTGCTGTGGGCCCTGGCCTTCTCTCACGTCTACCGGGTCCCACATACCCGTCTGATGGCTTCGCGCTGGATCTATGAGAACGTCCCGCAAGGCTCTGTGGTTGCCAACGAGCACTGGGACGATGCTCTACCCCTGGGTATCGCGGGCTATTCCGGTAACTATCGGTGGCTATCCACCAGTTCGGACGGCCAGATGCAGAACTATGAAGAGGATACGCCGTGGAAGCGCGATCAGTTGTATGCCTGGCTCGACGAGGCGGACTATATTTTTATCTCCAGCAATCGGCTCTATGCCTCGATCCCCCGCCTCGCTCTGCGCTATCCGTTGACGACCGAGTATTACCGGGCGCTTTTCGCCGGCGAGTTGGGCTTCGAACTGGCGGCCGATTTCGCCTCCTACCCGACCATAGGCCCGTTCCAGTTTCCCGATCAGGAGAACCCTTTTCCCCTGATGGAAGCCACCTACACCTATCGGCCCGCCGGTCTAGCACTCCGTTTGCCTCCCGCCGAAGAAGTTTTTAGTGTCTACGATCACCCGCGCGTGCTGATTTTCCGCAAGACTGCCGCCTATTCCCGCCAACGGGTGGAAGAGGTATTGGGCAAGGTGGATCTGACCAAGGCCATAGTCGGTCTTAGGGCCGTGAACGCCGACAAGGCCTCGCGGGTCATCTTCGACGATCGAACCTGGGGCCAGCAACAGGCAGGCGGCACGTGGTCGGAGATGTTTAATCTGCACGGCGTCCTCAATACGCATCCGGGAGTGGCAGCAGTAGTCTGGTGGCTCGCTGTCACCGCAGGAGGTTGGCTGGCCTTTCCATTGCTCTATGTTGCCCTCCCTCGTCTGCGCGATCGAGGTTACGGATGCACGCGCGTGCTGGCCCTGCTCCTGGTCGCCTATCTGACCTGGTTGGCTGCCAGCCTGCACATCTTGCCCAATACGCAGACGACCATCGTGCGCATAGTAGCGTTGTTAGCGGTCATCGGCGTAGGCATCGGCTGGCTCAAGCGGGCCGAGATATGGCAGTTTATACGCCAGCGCTGGCAGGTCCTTGTATGGGAAGAGGTGCTCTGTGCGCTATTGTACACGGGGTGGGTTGGCGTGCGCTTCATGCACCCCGATCTGTGGCATCCGACGATGGGGGGCGAAAAGCCGATGGATTTGGCCTACCTCAATGCCGTGATCAAATCCACCTGGTTCCCTCCCTACAACCCATGGTTCGCCCAGGGCGCTATCAACTATTACTATTTCGGTTTCGTCATCATCGGCACGCTGATCAAACTGACCGGCATCATGCCGGTGATCGCCTATAACCTGGCGGTGCCGCTTTTGTACGCCCTCACGGGTGTGGGGGCTTTTTCTGTGGCATATAACCTTTTCGGCGGGAGCAGGCGAGGCGCGATCCTGGCAGGTGTGATGGCCATGCTATTCACTGTTGTTCTGGGCAATTTGGGCGTCGTACATCTGCTGATCCAGCAATTTGCCGCCGTCGGCATGGCGAGCAATCCGTCTCCACTGCCCGTCATCGGCCTATCCAGGAGCGTGATCGTGCTCCACGGTCTCGCCCGCGTGCTCTTCGACGGCGCATCGCTGCCGATCGCACCCGGTGATGCAGCGTGGTACTGGCATCCAAGCCGTCTCATCCCCTCCGCTACGGGCGATCCCATCTCCGAATTCCCTGCCTTTACCTTTCTGTACGGCGATCTCCACGCCCATGCCATCGCATTGCCGCTGACGCTCCTGGCGCTGGCACTGGCAGTGTATTGGATGCGTGCACCGCGTCCCCGTAGGGAAAGTCTGCTGCTCGGCGGGCTTGTCATCGGGGCACTCTATCCGACCAACACTTGGGACTATCCGACCTATCTACTGCTCGGCCTGGCAGGATTAGCGCTCGGCGCAACCGGTGCACGTCACATGCGGTGGAAGCAGCGCCTTGCGACCTGGGCACAACGGGCAATACCGCTGCTCGTCCTGAGCGTGCTCCTGTATCTGCCCTACACTCGACACTATGCGACCGGCTATCACGCCTTTGAAAAGTGGCCCGGCCCATACACACCGCTTGGCGCGTATCTGTGGATTCACGGCCTCATGCTCTTTCCCGTGTTCACGTTCTTGCTGATGGAAAGTCGTCGAGGTGTGTTGTACTTCAAGCGGGCCCAATATCTTCCGCTGCAAATACGCCTGTCCACCCAGATCACCCTCAAGGGGACACAGGAGCGGGCCTGGCACTCCAGCAGCCGCTTCACGGTTGATCTCTCGGCGTTTCTGGTTCTTCTGGTCGCGACCCCGGCCCTTGTACTTCTCACCTACGGGTACGACGTGGCGTTGGTGGTCGTACCGATCGCATGTACGGCGCTCGCGTTGCTTCTGCTGCTCCGAATGCCGCGCGCACGGCGCTTATTATGGCTCATGCTCTTCCTTGCGATGATGCTCGGCCTGGTCGTCGAGGTGATCGTGCTGAAGGGGGACATCGGGCGCATGAACACCGTCTTCAAATTCTATTTACAAGCCTGGATCTTGCTGGCGGTGACGGCTGCCGTCGGTGTGGCTTGGGTCCGGGTGCGGGCATGTCGCTGGCAGCGGCGGTGGCGCCGACTGTGGTGGGCAGGCCTGGGACTGCTGATCGCATGTGGCGCTTTATTCCTGCCCTGCGGCATCCGCGCCCGTGCCATAGATCGCATATCATCGCAGACAGGGCCGACGTTAGATGGCATGGCCTTTATGCGCAAAGCCACAATCGTTGGCGACCCTGGCAACCCCAGCACAGAGATACCGTTGGCAGGCGATTACGATGCGATTCGCTGGATATATGAACACGTCACCGGCTCACCGGTGATTATGGAGGGCTTGGGGCAACGCGAGTATCTATGGGGCAGTCGGGTGTCGGTCTATACGGGCCTGCCGGCCGTGGTCGGCTGGCGCTGGCATCAGGTGCAACAGTATGCTGTGCTGCCGGAGGCCATCGTCGCCCGGCGCTTGGCTGATGTACACGAGTTTTACAACACGGGTGATCTGTTCCGCGCCCGGGAAATCCTCGCCTCTTACGGCGTGCGCTATGTGTATGTGGGGGAATATGAACGCGCCTACTATAATCCGTTCGGCCTGGCTAAACTCGACGAGATGGTGAGCAGAGGATGGCTGCAGGTGGCCTATAACGCGCATGGGGTAACGATCTACGAGGTGGTGGGACAGGAGTAAAAGCGTTCCAAGCGGCATCACACCACAGATTCACGTACCTCCAATTGTTCCAGCGCTTGTCGCAATCGTTCCAGGCAGCGCGCACGAGTAGGCCCGACGCTACCCACGGGGACTCCCAGGGTATTGGCAATCGTCTCGTAAGAGGGCTGTGGCGACTCGAAGAAGAGCGCCTTGATAAGCCGTTGACAACGCATGGGCAGAGTCTCTATCGCTTGTTGAACCCGATGTTGTTCCTCGAGTTGCTCCAATCTTTCCTCAGATATATCACTAACAAGGCCATCTATTTCGAGCAGATCCACGGTTTCGAGTATTTGGGATCTACGCCAGCGCTGGATACAGACGCGGCGGCTTACAGTGACCAGCCAGGCGCTAAGACGTTCCCGGTCACGCAACGAGCCTAGGTTCTCCAGCAGAATCAGGCAGGTTTCCTGAAAGACTTCATCGGCGACCGCTTTGGGGAAGCCAAAACGGAGTGGGACGGTGTAGATCAGGCGGCTATAGCGCTCGATCAGGGTTCCCCAGGCATCCTCGTCCCCCCTTAGGCAAGCATCTATGAGTTTGGCATCGCTCCACCCCGCCATAGATTCATAAGAATCCCGCCCGCTGTCCAAATGTGGCGCTGTTTTGCGCTTGGTCACTAGACGCTACCCTCAACCGGCAAGGATTAACGTTACTACACAGACTTTCAGTTATGCTGAGCGCGGCCATCGTCTGCGCTTTTTTGACGTTACAGCGAAGGCCAAAAGCAAAGCAGGCAAGTTTGGTTTCCCGACACGAAACACGGGTGGATTGCGCCCCAAGCGGCGCTGGGAACATGCCCCCCTCGCGGGAAAAAAACTGCCAGCACCGGCTCTTTCAGGCCGGTGCTGCAGGGCCAAGACGACCCACAAGACTGGGAACGTTCTTATGCAACGCTGTACTAAAAGGCCAGATCACGCCTCCCAAGGTAAACCACTAACGCGCCTGAGTGGGGTGCTCCGGTGATATTATTGTAGCCCAAAAGTGGGCTGAATGCAAGGAATGACTGAAGCAAAGGGGAAAGAGCGCGACAGGGGCAAGCGTTGGCTGTTTTTCGGTGTAAAACCGACCAGCCACTCTCGCCGGATTGTCCAATCCGGTGGCCCAATGGGCAAAACCAGGCGGATCTGATGCTTCTGGCTTGCCAAGCACATCCGCCGCGCTAGAAGTGCTCTCCAATCGTGGTTTCTGGTTCCGGCTTGTCCGGGTTGGGGTTCTCCGGCAAAGCGGCGGCGTCCACTTGCGTGGACGCCTGGCGTTGTAGGGGCGGGATGACCCCGCCCCTACCAGAGGCGATTTCAATCGCTTCCGGCACCATCGGTTCAAGGCACGGTCAGGGCAAGATTTGGTGGGAGAAGCCGACCTGCTCAGCCCGGACGCCAGCAGAAAGCCACACCCTGGCGCGACTGCGCAATACCCCAACGTTATCTTGCTAGATCGACTTGCAAAGTCAGGTCGGGCGAGAAAAGCAAGGGAACGAACTTGATGCTCCCGGGCCTGGCATCATCAGGAATCTTGAATGCTACCCATCCCTGCACCTTCCCTCCGGGGACCAGGTCTACAGAATCAATCTCTCCATCACGCGCTCTCGCCGCGGCCGGATACACAAAGCCATCGCCGTCAACTAGAATGAAATACAATGGACTGACAAGCAACGGGGTATCGGAGATATTGGCAACACTCACTTCGATCGCCACAAGCCTCTTCCCCGGTTCCAACGGGTAGAGCACAAACGGCTGTGTCGGATCCTCCAAAGCCGTCACCGTCATAGAATATCCACCGTATTCCACGATCTCCCCCAACTTGGGTAACGAGGGCTTGAGCCTCTCAAAGGACAACACGGTGGGTGTAGAACCCTGCAAAACCGGCAAGAGGCTGACCCGAATAAACGGCTCCGTAAACATCTCCTTGCTCATGTGCAGACTGATCGGCCTGGTCTCGTCTGGTATCCTGAACGCGACCCAACCACGGACTCTTTCACCTGGATCGAGAACGATCGTGGCGATCTGGTCTGCATGCACGCCTAGTTCGGGCGGATACACACGGCCCTCTCCATCTGTCAACGTGATGTTCAGCGGGTTTACGCCGAGCCTGGCACCGGTTCTGTTGCCCACCATGATCTCGACCGCTATCAGCCTCTTGCCGGGTTCAGCCTGATAGAGCATATTCGGTGTGGCCGGGTCCTCGATCGCCAGAATAGCCACGAAATAGCCCTCATTCTCAGCGACGCTGCTCACGAGAATGTCCGACTGCAATGCCACCGTAGTGGCAGGCAAGGAAGTCGTCGGCGACGCGGCCATCTGCGCGCCGGGGCCCTCAGCCATGTCTGCCCGACTGCAGGCCGATGTGATCAGTATCAGAACCATACTTGCGTACAGAGCACACTGCTTCATGGCTTGACTCCTGAATACGCGAGCACCGACTCTTTCAGGCGGTGCAGGTAATGGCGAGATCGAGTGAAATAACGCAATGGCGCAAAACTCGCCCTGTCACCCTGAGCGAAGCGAAGGGTCTCTATTCACTGTTGCAGCCGTGATAGTTAGGGGGGTGCTACGTTGCGCTCAGAGATTCTTCGCTTCGCTCAGAATGACGGGAAACCGTCAGGGTGACTTTTGCGGTATTGCGAAATAACATACGTCTAGCAGTTTACACATTTTTGGTGCTGATGCAAGCAACGGGTCGCCTACCCCGTGTGACACAGCGAATGGGCCCCGGTCAATTGACCGGGGCCCCATTCTTCGTAGCCACCGGGCAAGTCAGACTCAGCCTGTGGCGTGGGGAGGTGTCTCCGTCAAGCCCGGCCGCTCACTGGAGTGGTGGATAGGCATTCCCGAGCAGCACTTCGAACTGCGCCTGGAACCACTGACCGGCATGCGGTGCCCCCGCCATGGCACCCGTGCTGTAGCTCGAGTTATAGCGGCTATTCGCGTTCGGATCGCACATCACGTCATGCTTCTTGTTGGGATCGCACGGGTCAACCACACCGGACTGGCTAATGCCGTCCGATTCCCCAGGGGGCTTGATCCACACGAACGCATCTACGCCGGAGAACGGGCTGGCCTGTGGTCGTTCACCGATGCCACCTTGCTGGTTGCACCAGTTGCCGCGATGGTAACGCCGGTCAATGCGCGACTGGTCGACATAGGTGTTCAGATCGGTGGAGGTGCTCACGGCCGTCGGCCGGCTGCGACCGTAACTCGAACCACCCCAGCCGTTGCGCGATGTGTCAATCAACATCCCGATGGTGCTGGGGAAGCCACGGCTGATCAGCGCGCTGCGCATTGCCGTCACATAGTCCCGCTCATCAAAGTACGGGTTCCATTCGTAAAAGGCCGCGGACTTGATCTGCTGTCCGCCCACCGTCAAGTTCGGGTCCGGCAGGAACGGCTCTTCCACCGGCGTATAGTTCGCCGTGTTGCTCACAAAGCCATCAACGCTATTGAATCCCGCCGTAGTGCCCCTGATGGTACTGGCAAACAAGTCCGCCGCCGGGCCAAAGTTGCTATCCCATCCCAACCATCCCGAATGGGCGATGTCCAGGTAGATGTAGACATTCGAGATAGCGTGCAACTTGTTGATCGCGTAGCGGATGCCCTCAACATAGGCCCCGCTCGACTGCGCCTCTGCGCAGGCAGCAACGGAGGTATTGGTCACCAGGTTGGGCAGCGAGTCCGGCTCGAGGATGACGACAATTCGCAGGCTCGCGTACTTGGGATCGCTCAGGATGCTCGCGATGGGATCAATGTACTCCGTCTTGTAGCGATTGAGGCCGTCCTCGGCGATCAGCAGTTCGCCGTTGGATGCATACGCAGCGCAGTCACGGTTGGGCAGGTCGTAGACGACGATGAGGATCAGGTTGGCCCCCTGCGCTAGCGCCTCGTCCAGATGGCTGCGCAGACCACGGAACGTGCACTGACCGCTGCCGCCAGTGATCGCGGCAATGCGATCCAACCACACCGCCGTATTATAGTTCGCGATCGCTGCACCGCCACCAGCCCTTGCCTGCGCCGACCAGTCTGGATTCACATACCACTTGGCACCGACGAAGGGATTGTCGAGATGCTGACCGGGTTGTGCTGTCGGGCCAGGGGTAGGCGTACGGGTCGGTGTAGCCGTGGGACCGGGTGTCGGCGTGCGAGTGGGAGTTGCCGTCGGCCCGGTCGTGGGCGTGGGCGTGCGCGTCGGGGTGGCGGTTGGTGTGGCTGTTGGGCCAGGCGTCGGCGTGCGGGTCGGCGTGGCTGTCGGGCCAGGGGTTGCCGTCGGCGCGGCCGTGCCACCGCAGGAGACGCCGTTGAGGGCAAAGTCCGTCGGCCTGGCGTTCGTCCCGCTGTACGACAGGTTGAAGCCAAAATTCACC
>FWPU01008389.1_pt1 | contig 17675 bp, 12 predicted proteins | sample 2228361 | NCBI WGS metagenome assembly FWPU01 (sample SAMEA103939777, study PRJEB20133) | metagenome
GGCGGACCGGGGGCCCGTCAGCCGTTGTTCATCCAGAGGGCCCGGTAGGCGTCCATGGTCACGGTCCGTCCGGGCGGCACAACGAGCGTGGTGGTCGGGTGTTCCACGATTGCAGGCCCGTCGATGCGGTTGCCCGGCCCAAGAAGGTCCATCTCGTAAACGGGCACGTCCCGAGTCTCGCCGTGGAAAAAGGCTCTTCGAGTGCCTTTCCTGCTCTCGGCGGTCGGCTTCTCGGGGCCCAAGGGCCATTTCTTCAACAAAGGCTTGGGCTTTTCGACCGAGCAGACCACGGCCACCTCGAGAATGAGATAGCCGGCCTGAGGGAAGCGGGCCGCCAGGGTGTAGATGCGTCCGTACGTTTCCTCGAAGCGGCGCAGAAGAGCGTCCAGGTCTGCGGCCGTGCGCAGCCGCGGCACGGGCGACACGACGGGCAGGTCGTCGAGCTGGTTGCCGTAACGGACCATGGCGAGCTGTTTGCGCTCGATTTGATCCTCCCGGTAGCCTTCCAGGACCATCTCCCGGACGCCGCGCTTTTCCAGTTCCTCCCAGAACCGGTTGAGCTCGCCCGCCACGGCCTGCTTCCACTCGTCCGGAGCGCCGGGCGGGATCATGAGCGTGACGGCCTTGTGATAGGAATGCTCGTAGGGACAGGAAGAGGCTCCGAAAGCGGAAAAGACCGCGGAAAAGGGAAAGATCAGGATGCCCCGGAAGGGAAGGCCCCGGGTGTAGCCGCTCACGTGGGTGGGCCCTGCGCCGCCGTAGGACAGGAGGTGGTATTCGCTGCTGTTGTAGCCTTTCCCCATGAGCATGGCGTTGATGGCGCCCCGGACCCGGGTGTCGAAGATCTCCTTGACGCCCTCGGCTGCCCTCAGGAGGTCCAGGCCCAGCGGGTCCGCGATCTTCTCCTGGAAGACCCTGCGGGCCTTGTCCAGGTTGAGCCGCATGGAGCCCCCAAGGAAGTTGGAGGGATTGAGATAGCCCAGCAGAAGATCCACATCGGTAATGGTGGGCGTTTCGTTGCCCAGGTCATAACAGACCGGCCCCGGGTTGGCGCCGGCGCTGTCCGGGCCGATCTCGATCCTGCCCGAGATCGGATCCAGGCGGATGAACGTGCCGCCGCCGGCGCCGATGGAATCGACTTCGACCATCGGGATGCCCAGCCGAAAACGCGCGCAGGTCGGCTCGCGGTTGATGGTCACCTCTCCGTCCCGGACCATGCCCACGTCGAAGGTCGTGCCGCCCACGTCCGTGGCCAGGACATTTCGGAAGCCGTAGATCTCCCCGATGTAGCGGGCGCCCAGGATGCCGCCCACAGGACCGCTTTCCACGGTTTCCACCATCCGGGTGTGCCTCACGCTGGCGAGGCCGCCGTGACTGAGCAGGATCTGCAGGTCGCCCTTTCGATAGCCCAGTTCCCGGATCCTGCGATTGATTTCCAGGAGCGGTTTCCGTGCGGGGTGGCCCGCGTACCCTTCGATCACCGTGCTGTTGAGCCTCGAGTACTCCCGCATGACGGGGTTGACGTCGACGCTCAAGAACACAGGGAGGTCCACGTTGCGCTCCCGAAAGACCTCTCGGGCTATGGCTGCCGCCCGGTCTTCATGGGAGCGGTTCTGGTGGGAGAAGAGGAAGCAGATCACGATCCCCTCGACCTGCTCGTCGAGCAGCTCTCGGACCGCCTCCCGAACCTCGTGCTCGTAGATCGGGATGACCGGCACGCCGAAAAGGTCGATTCTTTCGGTCACGCCCCGGACGAGGCGGCGGGGGATGAGCGGCTCGTTGTGGACATGGGTGACCGCGTGGAGCCGGTCCGGGAGGCTGTAGCCTTCGAACGTCTGCAGCCCCCTTTCCATGAGAAGGCAATCCTCGAATCCCCGGGTGATGAGAAGGCCGAGCCTGAGGCCGGTGCGGGTGACGAGCGTGTTGATCACGGTCGTGGCGCCGTAGCCGACGACTTCGAGCCGGGGGAAGAGGTCCTCGAGTTCGAGCCCTTCCGGTCGGATGGCATTTCGGATGGATTCGAAGTATCCCCGGGAAACGTCCTCAGGCGTGGTGGGCGCCTTGCCGAGGATGAAATCGCCCTGGGCGTCCACGATGAACGTGTCCGTGAAGGTGCCGCCCGTGTCCGTATAGCAGAGCTGGTAGCGACGGTCCATCTCGCTCTCCTGCGTCTTGTGGCAAGAGAGGCCTCAGGGCTGCGGCCGGGTGGCTGAGACAGATCCCCGGCCTGCGGGCAGGGGAGCGCCCGCGACCCGGCCGCGGGACTCGCTCTTGCCCTCGTCCTCAGTACTTCGACGGCGTCTGGGAAATTCCGAGCATCTCCCGGGCCTGGGCGGGCGTGGCGATCTCGCGGCCCATTTCCCGGGCGATTCGGACGATCCGTGCCACGGCCTCTGCGTTGCTCTTGTACTTGCGGCCTTTCGAGTGATAGACGTTGTCTTCCATGCCCACGCGCACATGGCCCCCCAGGAGAATGGACATCACGGTCATGGGAATCTGGTAAAGCCCGACGCCGATGACGGAAAAGATGGAGCTGTCCGGCAGCTCGTTGATCAGGGACAGGAGGTTGGCGGGCGTGGGGAAAGACCCGGTCTGAAATCCCATGACGAACTGGATGTCGTAGGGCGGGTCCACGAGCCCCTGCAGGATCAGGTCCTGGACCGCCCAGAACATGCCGGGATGGTAGAGCTCCATTTCGGGCTTGATTCCCTTCTCTTTCATGGTGCGCGCATAAAGAGCGATATCGCCGTAGCTGACCGGAATGCAGCGGTCGAAGACGACTTCGGGCCTGGGGTGGGGCAGAGGCGCCTTGCGTTCGCGCATGGGCATTTTCAGCATGAAAGGCCCCAGGTTGAGGGAGCAGAGCTCGGGATTGGCGTAGATGCTCGCCATGCGCTGCTCGGTGGTGAGTTCCGGGCCTCCGCCTGTCGTGTTGTTGATGATGATGTCCGGGCACTTTTGGCGGATCAGGGCGTTGATCTTCCGGTAGTCTTCCGGATTGCTCGAAGTCATCCACCAGCATTCGGGATTGCGGGCGTGGACGTGGACGATCGAGGCTCCGGCCTCGTAAGCCTCCCGGGTCTGTTCGGCCTGCTCCTCGGGGGTCTCGGGAAGGAATTCGCTGGTTTCCTTGCCGTGGACCCCCCCCGTGATCGCGCAAGAGACGATGAGGGGCGGAAGGCCGGTTCGGATCTTTTCCATCCAGACATAGGGATTTCGAAACTCCCACAGGTAGTCTTCTTTCTTCATCTCCTTTTCTCCTCTTCCTGGGTTCCGGTTCAGCTCGCGCTCCGTTTTCCAACCCCTGAAGGCGGGCTGCCGTTGCGGGTGGCCCCCCCTGAGAGAGCCCGGAGACTTCAGAGGATGACGATCTTTTCCTTTATCATATGCTCCACGACCTTTTCCACCGATCCGGCATCCCGGCACTCGCGGATCTTGCTTTCCTTCGGGCCCTGGAGCCCCCCGGCCAGGATGCGCTGAAGTCTCGCGGCCGTGGACATCGTGCTGACCGATGCGGCCAGGGCGCTCCTTCTGGTCGGTTTTGGAGGGGTGATCCGCTCGATTTCGACGAGGGAGCCGGCCGTACCGGATTCTTGCTCGTTCAAGCCGGTCTGCGCCGGGCCCAGCAGACGGATCGGTGCGCGGCCGGCCCTTTTTCGGTCGCGCAGGCTCGGGTACCGCAAGGGGAGGCCTTTTTCCATCGTGACGAGAGCGGGCAGCGGACAGGAGAGCCTGAGCATGTGGCCACCGGCCCTCTTGACGACTTGAAGGTCCTGTCCGCCGGGCTGCCACTGGACTTCTCGGGCAGCCGTGATATGGGGGATTCCGAGCATTTCGGCCGCCATGGGCCCGACCAGGCCTTCTTCGAGGTCTGCGCGCTTCGCGCCCGCGAGCACAAGGTCCGAGGGAAAGAGGCGGATCGCTCCTGCCAGCGCCCTGGCCGTCGCGTAAGGGTCCGACCCTTGCAGGGAATCGTCCCAGAGCCGGATCGCCTCGTTCGCGCCTGCGGCAAGGCACTCCCGCAGGACCCTTTCCCCTTCCGCCGGACTCATGGAAAGGACGACGACTCGCGTCCCGGCCGCCCGATCGCGGATCCTGAGAGCCGCCTCCAAGGCAAAGGCGTCGCACGGGTTGATAACCCAGCGGAGGGATGAGGCGAGCACGGACTTCGCGTTCTCGGCGATTTTGACCGGGTTGAGACAGTCATGGATCGGGCAGATGAGGACCAGGATGCTGAGCTCGGCGCGATCCATCAGGCGGCCTCCGCGGATTCTCTCTGGGCTCGGACTCTGCGCAGGGCCTCGATCATGGGAGGAAGAACCTCGCGCACGTCGCCCAGGATGCCGAGCGTGGCGATCTTGAAAATCGGAGCCGAGGGATCCGTGTTGATCGCAATGACCGACCGGGCTCCCTTCATGCCCATGACGTGCTGGACCGCTCCGGAGATGCCGCAGGCGACGTAGAGTTCCGGGGCGACGATCTTTCCGGTCACGCCAACCATGCGGTCGCGGCCGCACCACTTGGCATCGACTGCCATGCGGGACGCTCCCACCGTGCCTCCAAGAACTTCTGCGAGTTCGGCGACAAGCTGAAAATGCTCTCGGCTCTGCATCCCCCGGCCTCCGGCCACGATGACTTCCGCGTCTGTGAGATCGACCGCGGAGGCGATTTCCCGCACGCGTTCCAGGACCCGGACCGGGCCTGGTTCGAAGGCCAGGGAGGAACAGACCCGCTCAACGGCAGCCGAGGGTTTTGGCCCGGGCTTCTCGATGTCCATGGCTCCGGGGGCCAAAAGCACGAGATGGAACCCGGCCTGCCTGGGCCTGAGGATCATGGAGGCATGGGGCCGGTAGGCGGGCCGGGTGAAAAGGGTAAGGGTCCCTTGGGGGTTGACGTAGGAAACCTCGGTCGCGATCGGGCAGCGCAGCCGTGCGGCGAGGCGCGGGGCAAAATCCCTTGCGGCCGTTGTGCTCCCGAGGAAGAGCGCATCCGGCCGCCGGGACCGGACGAGGCGCTCGAGCAGATCGGTGTAAGGAGGGACCTCGACCCCGGAGAAAGCCTGGTTTTCCAGGACGAGGACCCGGTCCGGGCCGTGGGAAAGGATGTCCTTAAGGAGCGGCTCGTCGGGATCGGAGCCTGCCACCAGGGCCGTGCTCAGGCCCCGTACCTGTGCAGCGAGCCGCACGGCCTCTGAAAGGGCCTCGGCCGAGACTCTGGCCACCCTCCCGTCGGTGACCTCCACTAGAGCCCAGATGTCGATCTTCATGAAAACAGGTCTCGCTGCCGCCTGATGCCGCTTCTCGGTCGCGGAGGGAAGAACCCTGTGGGCGCAGAGTGGGGTTCACGGGACGCTAGAGCTGCATGGCCACCTGGTATGCCTCGTATATGGCGTTGATCAGCCTGCGTGGGGCCACACAGTCGCCGATCTTGTAAAGTTCCCGGACTTTCCCCTTGAGGTCGTCGTAGAGCTTTCGGTCGGCTTTTCGCCAGTAGGACAGGACCAGGGTGTCTGCTTCGAGAACCTTCTCCTCATCCGTAAAAACGTTTCGGACCGTGACCCTGCCGGGACCGGCCCGCTTGACCTCGTGGTCGCTCAGGCGCACGACCTTCTTGGCGCTCAGGTTCACAATTTGGATGACATGGGTCGGCCCGTCCATGTCGTAGGGGTTGTTCCCGAGCAGTCGGAAGGGAAGGGGCATGACGACGGTGACCTCCTTCCCCCGGTCCGCCAGGACCTCGGCCGTGACAAGGCCCTTCATGTAGTTCTGAAGGTCCGCGATCACGACCTTGTGCCCGGTCTCGGCCTTGCCTTCGAGCACGTCCTCGGCCGTGACGACGTGAGCCCCGGGTTCGATCTCGATGGACGCATCCGGGCCCACGACCTCGGGCGCCGGGTTGTCGATCGTGCGGGCGCCCGTGGCCACGACGACGGCGTCCGGCCGTTCCTTGTCGACGAGTTCGGCCGTGACCTCTGTCCTCAGCCGGACTTGGACGCCGAGCCGTTCGAGTTCATGCTTGAGGAACCGGACGGTCTGGCTTGCCTCCTGCCGGGCCGGAGCCCGGGTCCAGATGCGCACGGCTCCGCCCAGCTCGTCCGCCTTTTCGCAAAGAACAACGTCGTGGCCTCTCTGGCGTGCGACAACAGCCGCTTCCATGCCCGCCACGCCGCCGCCTGCGACAAGAACCTTCTTTTTCTTCGGCGCAGGCACGATCCGGAAGATTCCTTCACGGCCTGCCTCTGGATTCTGCATGCAGGTGATGGGCGCGCGCTGGGTGATCCGCTCCCAGCAGCCCTCGTTGCAGGCGACGCAGAGCCGGATGTCGTCCAGACGGCCCTCCCGGGCCTTGTTGGGCATCTCGGGGTCGCAGATCGTGGCCCGGGTCATGACGACCATGTCCGCCTCATTGTTCTTGATGATATCGTTGGCCGTCACAGGGTCGTTGATCCGAATGGCGGCGAAAACCGGGATGTCGACCACCTGCTTGATCTCGGCGGCATAAAAAACGAAGGCTCTGGGCGGGACCATCATGGGCGCGATCACGGGGGCCAGGGACTTGTACGTGCCGATCGTGACGTTCAAGTAATCGACCTTGCCGGTCTTCGCCCACAGGGGCGCGATCTTTTTCATCTCTTCCAGGGTCAGCCCCTTGGCGACGAGTTCGTCCGCGCTGGTTCGAAGGCCGACCACGAAGCTGCTTCCCACGGCCGCCCGCACGGCCTCAATGACCTCCAGACCGAAGCGCAGGCGGTTTTCGAGGCTCCCGCCGTAGCGGTCCGTGCGGATGTTGGTCAGAGGCGAGAGAAACTGCTGCGGGAGGTAGCCGTGGCCGAAGTGGAGCTCCACCCCGTCGAAACCGCCTGCCTGGAGCCTGAGGCTGAAGTCCACGTACTGACGGATGACCCTTTGGATTTCTTCTTCGTCCAACGCCTCGGGCACTTCCCCGATCGCGGCGCAGGGGACGTCGGACGAGGACTGGCAGTGGGTCCAGCTATAGTAGGAGTTGTTCTTGTTGCCGTTGTGCCAGGCCTGGCAGAACATCTTGGCGCCGTGGGCATGAACGGCGTCGCTCAGGCGCCGGAACCAGGGGACCACTTCATCGCGCCAGCCCTGGACGATGTGGGGAATGATATGCCCGTGCGGGGAGATCGCAACCGCCTCCATGACGATGAGGCCGATGCCTCCTTTGGCTCTGGCCTCGTAGTAGCGCAGGTGGCGCTCGGAAGGGAGCCCGTTTTCGCCGAATCCGGTCACGTGGCCTGACTGGAGGATCCGGTTCCGAACCGTGCAGGGGCCGAGCTTGATCGGAGAAAACAGGTGAGCGAGTTCGGTCATGACTCTAGCTCCTTGTCTGAATCCGATGCAGAGGCAGGCAGGCGTTCGCTCGCACGCTGCTCCAGGCGGGCCTTGAGGGCTTCCACCTTGGGCCGGACGGCCAGCACGGATTCGAAAACAGCGCTCTGGATCTCGTTCTTGTAGGTCTCGTATTGCGGGTCCGGAGCGACCTGCCCGAACTCCCGGGGCCTCTCCCACCAGGGGCCGTCTCCCTTGACCGCCGGCCGGAGATCGGAACTGAACATTTGATAGTGAACCGTGTAGTTGTTGCGGAACAGAGCCTGGATGTGTTCGGCCGTGCGCCAGCGCGCCAGAGAGGGGCGGTTGTACCACCAGAGTTCCACGACCGGGCCCAAGGCCAGGGCCAGGGCGGCGGTCACGCCGTCGATGTAGCCGAGAGCGAAACTGACGAGCCCGAAGGTGCCCAAAATGCGATTTTCCACATTCAATTCGCCGGCCGCGGCGCAGGCATAGTCGCAGGCCATCCCGTAATCGAAATTCTTCCACGCGCAGGAAGGGCCCGCGCCGATCTTGCCGAGGCCCCCGTGCTCCTTTCGGTACCGGTTGAATTCGGCGCATGTGGCAAACCCGCAGGCGCCGCAGTCCCAGCCGAGGTCCGCCTTTCCGAGATCCGCGCCCAGGACGACCACCACGGGCGGCCGTCCCTGGTCGATGGCGGTTCGAAAACACATGTAGTCCACGTAGAGGGGAAAGAAAACGTTTTGGGTGGCCTCTTTTCCCAGCTTGCCTTGCAGGGTCTCGATGAACTCGAGCATGGGCAGGAGTTCCTCGCCCGTGACGACCACGGCCTTCTGCCTGAGCCGGCTTGTGACCTGGGGGCACTTGTAGTAGGCGTGGAGGATGTGGCCGGCCGCGTCGAGGAGTCTTTCCTGGGCAAATGCACCGCCTTCCAGAAGCGCCATGGGCTCATCCCTCCTGTTCCGACTTTCCGTCCCGTGCGGATCCCGTTCTTCCCGCCTTCTCGGGGGGCACCAGACGGTAGTCCGGCGCGAACTGCCTCGTGATGATATAGTTCTTGCGCACGGAATCGACCATGCGCTCCATGTTGACCACATGGTAGTCATAATGGACATCGACGAAGGGGTTCTTGGATGTGGCCGCCACGAGAATCCCCACCACGAATTCCGAGGCCCGGCAGTAACCCAGTTTCCTTGCAGCCAGTCCCACGGTCATGAAGGGGCGGGCGTCGACGAGAAGATTTCTGGCGATCCAGAGAGCCGAGGCCGCAGAATATCCGAGGTTCTGCACATGCACCTGGCACAGCGGTCCGTCGATCGGGGTCTTCGCCAGGCTTCTGTCCGTATGATCGATCTGGCCCGAGGCGGTCCGGCGGCGGCTGTACACGAAGGCGCAGCCCGCAGGGCCGCTGCAGTACCCGCAGTCCGCGTCAAAGGGCGTGTTGCGGCCGCGGGTGTCTCCGAGGAGCAGAATGCAGTCTGCCTCGCGGGCCATGACGGCCTCGGTCCGGTACATTTCGGCCGTCCGCCTGTTTTCGGGCAGATGGGAAAGCTCCTCCATCTTCTGGGCGATTTCTTCCTGCTCCTTTTCCCCCCAGACGAGTTCGGCCTCCATGTGGTCCACGCCGCCGGTGCAGGGCGCGGTGTGAGCGGCGTTCATCATGAGTTTGGCCGCCTGGACGGCGTGCTGCCTGCGCGCGAGGTCGGACGGCGAAAACCAGGGGAACTCCTTGCTGTGGATCCTCGGCATGGTTCCCTCCTTGTGTGAGCCGGTCTTGGCAGAAATAGAGGCCCAAGAAGAAGTTTGCGATTTTCACGGCCAGCATACCGCCGAGAGAGGCCTGGGGGAATCCCCTGAACGGGCGATTTTCGACTCGCCTGTTGCAGGGAGTGCGGCCTGGGCGGTCCTCGATCTCGAAAGCCCCCCTGCCGGAAAAACAAAAGGGGCTTCTCGTGGAAGCCCCTGGCGGCTGTGGGAAGGGATTCGCCCCAAGGCCTAGCTGAGCAGATACGTCAGGATGAACGTGACCTGGTCCCTGTCGCGAAACACGCCGAAATTGATGAAATTGCCGAAGATCGTGCTGTACTGGATCATGAACCTGAAAGGCTCTCGGATGTAGTTGATGGAAGGCTGCAGGAGCACCGCTCCGCGCACGTCGTAGGCTGCGGCGACCTGGGGCTGGAGGTTCCCTTTCATGTAAAGGGTGTTCACCATGGCGGTGAACACATGCTCGAACCTCCTCATCGTGAGGAATTCCTTCAGGCTGTCCTGGGGATGGACCTGATAGCGGAGTCGGCTGTCGTAGTCCGGTACGTACTGGCCGAAATACTGGCCCGTGACGAAGAACATGTTGGTTCTGTTGAGAGGCCGGATCCAGATCTGCTTGTCGAAGCCGATCATGTACTTGAGCACGTCCTTGCGGGGAATGGATGCGCTCTTGGGGTTGAGGGGCAGTCCGTAGAGGCCGATGTCCCGGATGTCGGTTCCGATCAGGCCCGGCAGGGCGTCCAGGATGAAGTCCGGGAGCGGCAGAATCTCCCCGCGCAGGGAGGACATGTTGATGTCCGGAATGAAAACGGGATGATTCCAGAAGCAGGCGAACTCGGCCCGGAGGACGAAGTCCAGCATGGGCTCCCAGTAGTTCAGGCTTGCCCCTGTGACCCGGACTTCCGGATATTCCCAGTAGACGTTTAAGGCGTTCAGGTCCGCCAAAATCGGCGGATTCCCCTGGATCACGGTGCGGGGCACCGGGGTGTCCAGGTAGGACTGGTAATGGGCCACGGCGAGGTTCAGGTTGGAGCCGATGAGTCCCTGGGCTCTCACGCCCCAGCGGCTCTCCGCCCAGGTCCGGTCAGGTGTGATGTTGCGGTACATAGCATACTCTTGCCTGGGCACAGGGCCTCCGTAAGGGCTTCCGTCCGGAAGCCAGGGAGAGGGCGAGACCCTGGCATCGATTTTTCCGGGCACGAGGAACCCTTCCAGGGTGAACGAGGAGACGGGCCCGACGTAGCCGAAGTTCACGCTCGACCGGAGCATCCACAGGGGGATCCGGCGATCGTCGAGATCCTCAAAGATTCCTCCGAAGCTGTTGTCGAGGGGGTTGATCCCGTCCAGGAGCCGGAAGATGTCGGTCTCTCCCCAGGCGAGGTTCTGTTTGCCGACTCGGAAAAACACCGGACCCCGGGACAGGTCCAAGTAACACTCCCAGAGATCGTAGCTCTGCTTGAAGCTGTCAACGTTCTCTCGATCCGCGTCCCGAACGTCCCGGAGAATCCGGGGGCCGTAATCGTAAATGCCGTCATACACGAACCGGCCCACGATGTGGTATTTCGTGTTGATCTCCAGCGCGCGGAACGGGTACAGCACGTCCAGGGTCTTGGTGAGATTCTGCAGGTCGTGGTCGATCTCGACCAGAGCGAGATTGCGGTGCTGGACGAACTGGCCTGCATCGATATCCGGGTAGCACCAGCCCCTGCCGTTTGCCTCGGAGTCCGTGTCCTGGGTTCTCAGCGAGGCCCGCGTCTGGAGCTTGGCCGAGACCTCGAAGGTCTTGGCCTCGTCGATGTAGAAGGCCTGGCTGGAACCGGAGAAAGCCAGGGACAAGCAGACAGTGAAGAGAAACCCGACCATCCATGCCCGTTTGCTCATCATGCCTTCCCCCCTTTTGCCTGAGCTGAAACGTGGAATTCCGCCCTTTAGCTTGTCAAAAGACGCCTTCGCGCCTTTATCCTCTGGCCGTTCCGGCCACGAACCCGGGTCGAAAAACAGCGACCAGGGACGGGATGAGGACAAGGGCCGCCGCCATGTTCAGGAACATGAGCAGACCCAGCAGGAGACCCATCTCGGACTGGAACTTCAGGTCCACGAAGAACCAGAAGATCACGCCGACGATGAGCGTGGTCGCCGTGAAAATGATGGCTTTTCCCGTGGTCTCGACCGCGCGGCGGTTGGCCCCATTGAAATCGCCGCTCTTTTCGTACTCCTCCTTGATGCGGGAGAGCAGGTAGATGCCATAGTCGATCCCGATTCCGATCGCCGTGGTGGCCACGGGCAGGGAGTTGATGTTCATGTCGATGCCGTAGGCCAGCATGAAGACCGAGGAAAGGATCTGCGAGATCGCCAGCGGGATGAGCAGGATGACGGCGGCGGCCAGATTCCGGAACGTCACGACAAGCGTGACGAACACCACGGTAAAGGCGATTCCCATGGCGAGCCAGTAAGAATATTCCACCTCCTCGTTCACGGCCGCCAGGATGCCCAAAAGGCCTCCTGCGAGGCGGAAGCGGACCTTTTCCACCGGGTGCGCGTCGATGAACTCCTTGGCCTTGGCGATCGATTGTTTGATAAGATCATTGTTATATTCTTTGTAGAAACAAGTGATCGTCGCGTTGGTCCAGGAATAGTCGACCCAGCGGTCCATCTCGCCCGGCGAGGTGTTGGAAGCGATGAGAAAGCCGATCTGTCCCAGATGCTTCGGATCCTCGGGAATCATTTCCCACTTCGGGTTGCCCTCGTGGAACATGCGGAAGATCCGCTTGATCATGTTGGTGAAGGTGAGAGTCCCTCCGGCTCCGGCCTCGGTCTCCATGTACCTCTGGAAGTCCTCCATGGCTTCCAGGGTATGGAAATCCTTGATGGCTCCCTCCTCCTTGCCCTCTGCGATGATGACGAGCTGGGTGGCGCCCACGAACTTCTGGTTGAAGAAGCGGAACGCCTCGTTGTACGGATGGTCGTGAAAGAGAAGGGCGGCGCCCGCCTCGGTGTCCCCGACCTTGAGCTGCAGGGCAAGGTAGCCGCCCACGAGGAAGATGACGATGACCAGGGCGACCATGACATAGCGGCCCGCGCCCAAGGACGGTTTGACGAGGAGCTGGGCGATGGCGTTGTACACCTTGCCTTTGTACTCATGCTCGATCTGGCCTTTTTTCGGAGGCCTCAGAAAGGAGAGAACGATCGGGTTCAGCGTGACCACGCTCACGAAGACCGTGACAAGCCAGAAGGAGCAGAAGATGGCGAGCTTGCGCATGAGCGGGATCGTGGCCACGGCGATCGTGAGGATGCCCATGCCGTCCGTGAAGATCGAGGCCGTGGCCGGAGCGAAAAAGGACCGGTAGGCGCTTCGGACGGCCGCGATCTTGTCCCCCAGGCGCTCGTACTCCTGGTGGAACCAGTTCATGGACTGGACCGAATGGCTCAGGGCCGTGGCGCTCATGAGAATCGGCACGACCATGACGAGGGGGTCCAGGGCAAAGCCGAAAAGGGAGGCGAACCCGAGGCCCCAGATCGCGCTCACGACCACGGAAAGGACCGGCAGGAAGACCCCCTGCCAGGTGCGGAAATAGAAGAACAGGAGCCCGAGCATCACGATCACGGTCGCGGCGAACACCCGGTACACCTGGGGCGCGTAGTGGTAAATGTGCGCATAGAGAGCCGGGTAGCCCGTGAAATAGATGTTCGTGTTGGCGTCGGTCTCGGCTTCCTGGATCTTCTTCAGCCGGTCGTAGAGCTTGACCGGGTCGACTCCTTCCTCCCAGAACCCTGCGAAGATGGAGGCGGCCTTGTCGTCGGGCGAGACGAAAAACCCCCGGATGCCCTCGTTCGAGTACACGGCCATGCGGATCCGGTGGAGGTCTGCGTCGTCCTGGGGAAGCTGGGGCCACATGACCGGCCGGATCTGAATTCCCCAGCTCGTGACCTGCACGTTCTTGAGCTTCGGGTGTGTGAGGGAAATCACCTGCAGGGCGTTGCACCCCTCGGTTGCCAGAAGCTCCTGGGTGATCCGGTTGATCTTGTTGATGGTCTCGATCGTGTAGATATCGCCTTCCTTGACCTCCACGGCGCACACGAGCACGTTGGCCGAGCCGAACATCTTGCGGTACTGCTTGTACAGCTTGATGTACTCGTGCCGCGGCGGATACAGGGAAAAGAAATCCGTGGCGATCTTGAGCTGATAGACCCGGTAACAGAAAAAGGCCGTGATCGCGGCGATCACAAGCAAAAGGATGGTTCGATAGCGCAGCAGAAACGATACGTAACGCTCAACGATGCTCGCTCGTTCCGTCATGGATGCCTAGCCCCCCTCTTCAGACCGTTACCAGAGAAGTTCCCCTTCCCGGATTGTGACGTACAGGCCGTTGGCGCCGGCCCCGAAGCCTGCGACCGGGCTGCCGCTGGCCAGAGCCACGGTGCCGATCCAGAAGAGGCGCTTCTTGGCCGGAACGTCCATGGCCTGCCAGGTCTTGCCGCCGTCCGTTGTCCGCAGGACAGTGCCGATGTCCCCCACGGCGTACCCCTGGTCTCCCCGAACCGCCACCCCGTAAATCGACTCTGTGACTCCCGTGTCAACCGTCTGCCAGGTCAGGCCCGCGTCCCAGCTCACGATCACGACCCCGTCGAGGCCGCCGGCGAAGTATCGATCGCCGTCTCTGCAAATGGCGAACAGGGAACTCTCCACCGGAGACTCGGCCGTTTCCCAGGAGCGGCCTCCGTCGGAAGTGCGAAAGATCTTGCCGAACTCCCCCACCGCAATGCCCCTGCCTTCCTCGGCCATGGCCACGGCGTACAGAATAACATCTTCAGGTATCGAGGCTTCCTGCCAGGTCGTGCCGCCGTCCTCCGTGACCAGGGCCTGGCCCCAGTCGCCCACGACACAACCTTTCTTTGTGTCCACGAAGTCGATTCCCAGAAGGTGCTTCTTTGTAGGGGAGTTCTGCTTTTTCCAGGTCAGACCTCCGTCGGAACTTGACAGGATGAGTCCGCTCTTGCCGCAGATCCACCCGTTCTGGCCGTCCACGAAGCGGACGGAAAAGAGCGGGACCCTGACCCCGCTCTGGATTTCCCGCCACGTCTTTCCCGCATCCTCTGAGCGGAAAATCTTGCCTCGGTCCCCGGCCAGAAGATAGACACTGTCGGAAAGGATGGCGGAACAGAAGATGTTTTCCCGAATCTCGGCCGCCTGAAGCACCTGCCCGGGTTCCTGTGCCCCCGAAGGAACTGCAGCCAGGCCCGCGGCCAGGCACACGAGAATCCCTGCTCTCCACGCCAGGCGACTCACCCTCTCGGCCATTGCTCCCCCCCATGCTAGAAGATTGCGCGCCGGAAAATTTTCCCCTCTATAGCACCCTCTGTCTCGGAAAATCAACACTTTTTTTCGCAAGGATGTTTCTTTCGCCCGAAGACCGGAAGGGCCGCCTTTCTGAGGCGGTTTTCCCCTCAAAGAGGACGGTCTGTGGCCGCCCGGGGGCCGTTCTCCCCTCCCAGAGCGTTAACCCTCTTGAGGCAGGCATGCCCGAGCCGTTGTCACTTTGACTCGTAGGCTTTCTCCAGAAACTGCGTTTTCTTGGTGGCCCGTTCCAGGGTGAAGGGCTTGAGCCACGTAATGGCTGGCCGGATTTTGATTTCGTGATGCATGCGGTCGAGGACCTCTTTTTCGAGCGCGGGCAGATCCTCGGGACGGACTCCTTCTCCGTATTCGATCTTGAGCTTGAGGGGGGGTACGACCCGAGGGGGAGGCTCTTCCAGGACGATGCGGAATGCGCCCGTAAGCCGGGGCGCAAAAGAATGAATCACGCCCTCAATGGCGGCAGGATAGACCGGGACGCCTTTCACCTTGAGCATGTCGTCCGCCCGCCCGACGATCTTGTACCGAAACCCGCTCATGCCGCACGGGCAGGGCTCGGTGAAGACCTGGTGGATATCGTTCAAGGTGAACCGGAGATTGAAAAAGAACAGGGGATGCTCAGGCTCGAGCGGCGTAAAGACCGCCAGGCCCGTCGCTCCATGCTCCATCGGAACCGGTTTTTGGGTTTCAGGGTCAACGAGTTCGTAGTAGCAGTAGTCGTCGGCGATCCAGTGCATTCCTTGATACACCGGGTAGTCGCACGAACAGCCGTAGCCGGCGCCCACGTCGTAGAGTTTCGCGCCGTAGGCTTCCTCGAGCCGGTTCCTGACTTCGGGGATGCCTGCGCCGGGCTCGGCCCCGCACAGGAGAATCCGAAGGCCCAGCTTGGACACGGGCTCTCCGAGAGCCTCGGGCGCCCTCTCGATCAGGTGGAGGGCGAGGGAGGGGGTCCCGCAGAACACGGTGGCCTTGAACAGCTTGAGAAGCTTGAGGATCCGCTCTGTGCCCGCCTCGGCTCCGATGGGAAGCAGCGTGACCCCGGGCAGCTTCTGGTACCAGAAGAGGGCCGGAGTGCCGGCCGCGTGCATGCTCAGGCCGAAACAGAGGCCCAGACGGTCTCCAGGCCGGATGCCGATCCTCCAGCCGATCCGGGCAAAGATGTCGGCCTGTCTGGATAGAGCCTTCTTGAACATGGGGTAGGGAGTCGGGATTCCGGTCGTTCCGGATGTGGTGGTGAGAAGGTAGAGGTCGCGGAAGCGTTCTTCACCGAAAAGATCGAGAAAGAAGCGGTCCATGTCCATTCCGGTCTGCTCGATGAGCTCGCGGAACTCGGCCTGGCCGGCGATCGGGATCGCGCGATGGAAATCGTCGAACGACCGGATGTCCTCCGGCGTGACGCCCGCCTTCTCCATTCTCCTGCGGTCGAAGGGAACCTTTTCGTAGAAATAGGAGATTGCGTCCTTGAGCTTTGTCCACTGGATCTCGCGCATCCGCTCCGTGTTCAGAAGAGGCTCGATCTCCATGTCCCAGTATTTCTGTTCGGCCGGTTCCATTGCTGGACTCCTTCCTCTGTCGATGTGGCCCTGAGCCGGGGGCTTCTGTTCACCGCTTGAACACGTGCAGCGCCATGGCCGCCGCATCGATGCCCAGAATGCCGCCGCCGTTGTGCGTCATGCCGACTCGGGCTCCCTGCACCTGGCGGGGGCCTGCCTCTCCTCTGAGCTGCCGGACGATTTCGTAAATCTGGGCGCAGCCGGTTGCGCCAATGGGATGGCCTTTGGTTACGAGCCCACCTGAGGGATTTGAGGGCATCTTTCCGTCGATCTCCAGCCATCCTTCCTCGATCCATTTTGCTGCGTCCGACCCTGGACAGATGTCAAGTTCAATGAGGTCCATGATCTCAGCAGGAGAGGTTGCGTCATGGACCTCGATGACCCGGATATCCTGTGGGCCCATCCCAGCCGCTTCGTAAGCCTTCGGCGCAAGCCTTTTGGTGAGGGTGTTGTCCGGGTCCGTGTCCAGAACCCCGGAGCCCACGACCGAGGCCGCGACCCAGACGGGGTTGGCCTGGAACCGCGGAGTCCAGGACTTTGAACAGAGGACGGCCGCGGCAGCGCCGTCGCCGATGGGGGCGCACATCATCCGGGTGAGGGGGAAGGCGATCTCTCCCGATCCGAGCACCTCTTCAAGGGTCACGGGTTTTCGGTATTGTGCATGGGGGTTCAAAGATCCGTTCCTGTGAGCCTTGACGGAGAGTCGGGCGAAATGTTCTTGCGTGAGCCCGTACCGCTGCATGTATCGTCTTGCCAGAAAGGCGTACATGTCCATGAAGACGCTGCGCTTCTCGCCGCTGCCTTCCCGGAGGATCCGGTCCCCGGTTCCGACCGCTTTTTCCACTCCGGAGAAGTACTCCTTGAACCGCTCTACGTCCACTGCAGTGCCCAGAGCCTGAAAGGATTTCCGCTTGTCGGCGTCGTAAAGCTTCTCGAATCCCACGACGAGAACGCAGTCGTACATTCCGCTCGCAATGGCGGCGTGCGCCAGGTGGAAAGCCGATGAAGAGCTTGCGCAGGCGCTTTCCACATTGAAAACCGGAATGTCCTGGATCCCCATGGCACTGAGCGTGACCTGTCCTCGAATCATCTCCTGGCCGGCCATAAGGCCCGCTACGGCGTTGCCCACATAGGCCGCTTGAAGTTGCCTGCGGTCGACTCCGGCGTCCCGAAGCGCTTCCTCGACAGCCTCCCGGACGAGGTCCTTGATCCCCTTCTCCGGGAACTTCCCGAAGGGCGTCATGCCCGCTCCAATGACCGATACTGGTTGCATGCTGCGTCTCCCCGGGGACATCCCTTCCCGTTGTCGGGAAGGATGGATTCGGCCTTTATTTTATCCTTGTTCTGTAGCGTTGTTGGTACGCGAATCGTTTTCGAAAGCACATGGCTTTGCACCGTTTAGGTCTCTGAAGCAGGCCACCTGGGGTCTTGGGGGAAGGCGTCGTTCTATTTGCACAGCTTCTGGAATCCAGCCAAGGTGTAGTCATTCACGTCCTGGACGGCGAACCACACCCACTGGTTCCTTGGAGAACAGTCCTCGATAATCGTGCAATGGCGGGTGCGATCGTCAACCGACATCTGAGTCCCGATGGTGACAAGGCGGAGCTTCTGGTCCGGGCTCTGGAAGTGGGCCTGGGAAGTCCAAAAGGTTTTCCAATATTTGCCGGCCCGGTCGTGGATGACCTTGAA
>FWPU01008392.1_pt1 | contig 17671 bp, 15 predicted proteins | sample 2228361 | NCBI WGS metagenome assembly FWPU01 (sample SAMEA103939777, study PRJEB20133) | metagenome
CCTTCGATAGTTGATACTTGTCAATCTCTATCTACAGGAGGTCTCCTCTCTTTTTCAAATTCCACCGAAAGGGATCACACTACCGATCCGTTTGAATCTTTGACAAGGTACGGAGGCCCACAGTATACTTAGGGCAAGTGCGCTATAAACAAGATAGTGCCATCAATCAGACAGAGGGTTTGAAGACAGAAGGTTTGGCAAAAGCCTGATCCATGCATCATTCCGAATTTTGCACCTACGCAGTTACATCCTGTTGCTCGTGTCTCTAGCGGGTGCCGCCAGCACGGCGCTGGCTGCCCCGCGTGTATGTCCGAGTGAGCGATGAGCTGCATGGCAATCTTCGGAAGGGTGTCCCTCCAGGCACAGCCCAACCAATCGACATCAACCTGAAAGTGCCTGTTTGAGGCACGGGTTGTGATCGACTTCTGCCGGGTTCATCGCTTCGATGAACCCGGTTTTTCTTTGGCCGGGGGAGGCTGGGCCGGCCTGGTGTCCGCCCGCAAGTCAACGGAATCGGCGATGTCGAAATCCCACAGAACGCAAACACAGACAAAATCCTGAAGGAGATGTACCCATGGCGACCGTCTATGTGCCAACACCCTTACGCCGCCTGACCGGCGGACAATCCAAAATTGAAGTGGAAGGCGAAACCATTGCCTCGCTCCTCCAGGCCGCGGATCAGCAGTATCCGGGCATTGCCGAGCGGGTGCTGGATGAGGCGGGGAATGTGAAGCGTTTCGTCAATATCTTCGTGAACGACGACGAAATCCGCACGTTGCAGGGGCTGGAGACGCCGGTCAAGGCGGATGACCGGGTCTCCATCGTACCGGCCATGGCCGGAGGACAAGGAGAGCTGGCATGAGTCGCTTGAACCGGGATCAACTGCTGCAGAAAGCCAAAAGCGAAGTGCGGGAGATCTCCGCCCAGGAGCTGAAACGGCGCCTGGACGCAGGTGAAGATCTCACCATCATCGATGTGCGGGAACGGGATGAATTCGTCCAGGGGCACCTGCCCGGTGCCACCTTCATCCCCCGAGGCTTTCTGGAGCTCCAGATTGAACAACATCAGCCAGACCGGGACAAGCCCATCGTGGTCTACTGTGCCGGCGGCGTCCGCTCCCTGCTGGCGGCCCGCAACCTGAAGGAGATGGGCTACACCAACACCATCTCCCTGGTGGGGGGCTTCAACGGCTGGAAGAACGCCGGCCTCCCCTTCAAGGTCCCCCGGGTTCTGACCGAGGAGCAGCGCATCCGCTACAGCCGCCACACCATCCTCAACGAGGTGGGCGAAGAAGGCCAGATCAAGCTCCTGGAGAGCAAGGTGCTCCTCATCGGTGCCGGCGGCCTGGGCAGTCCGGCCGCCCTCTACCTGGCGGCTGCCGGGGTGGGCACCATCGGCATCGTGGACTTCGACGTGGTGGACGTCTCCAACCTCCAGCGCCAGGTGCTCCACGGCAACAGCGACGTGGGACGACCCAAGGTGGAGTCCGCTGCCGACCGCCTGCGGGACATCAACCCGGACGTGAAGGTGGTGGGCTACAAGGAGCCCATCACCAGCCACAACGCCCTAGACATCATCCGGGAATACGACGTGGTCATCAACGGTTCGGACAACTTCCCCACCCGCTACCTGGTCAACGATGCCTGCCAGTTCCTGGGCAAGCCCCTGGTGGACGGCAGCATCTTCATGTTCGAAGGGCAGGTGACGGTCTACCAGCCGGCCCGGCCGGAACAGGGGATCGAGGGCGGCCCATGCTACCGCTGCCTCTATCCCGATCCGCCCCCGCCCGGCGAGGTGCCCAGCTGTGCAGAAGCCGGCGTGTTGGGCGTCCTGCCCGGCATTGTGGGGTCCATCCAGGCCATCGAGGCCATCAAGCTGATCCTGGGCATCGGCGAGCCGCTGGTCGGCCGTCTGCTCATGATCGACACCCTGGACATGAGCTTCCGGGTGCTCAAGGTGCACCAGGACCCCAACTGTCCCGTCTGCGGTGAGCATCCCACGGTGACCGAGCTCATCGACTACGAGCAGTTCTGTGGCCTGCCGTCCCGGAACGGCGCGCAGGAAAACCTGGCTCAGGCACCCGGCCGCGAACTCATCGTCGCCTGAGGACCTGCCAGGAATCACCAGGAATCAGACGTCCCCACGGTGGGCCGGGCTTGCATCCCGGCCCATCGCCAGCGAGAATAGGGGGTGACCATGCCAGTGGCTGTCGCGACCATACCAGAGAAGGAAACCACCGGGTTGGCCAGGGCCAACGGCCATGGGGCTCCGGCCAGGGTGCAGGTCGGTAACATTCTCCAGCAGATCGGCAATACGCCCCTGTTGGACCTGAGCGACTTTGCCCATCGCCTGGGCGCGGCGCCATCTACCCGCCTCTACGCCAAGGCCGAGTGGTTCAACCCGGGGGGGTCGGTCAAGGCCCGGGCCGCCCTGTACATCGTGGAGGCCGCCGAGCGCAGCGGGCAGTTGACCCGGGACAAAATCCTGATCGACAGCAGCTCGGGCAACACGGGGATCGCCTTCGCCCTCATCGGCGCAGTGAAGGGCTACCAGGTTCACCTGGTCATGCCGGCCAACGTCAGCCAGGAGCGCAAGGCCCTGGTCCGTGCCTACGGTGCCACCCTGATCGAATCCGATCCCCTGGAGGGTTCCGACGGCGCGATCGTGAAGGTGCGGGATCTGGTGGCCGCAGAGCCGGAGCGCTATTTCTACGCCAACCAGTACAACAACCCGGCCAACATCCAGGCCCACTACGAGACCACCGGCCCGGAGATCTGGCAGCAGACAGGCGGAACCATCACCCACTTTGTGGCCGGCCTGGGCACCACGGGCACCTTCGTGGGCACGGGGCGCTACCTGAAAGAGCGCAACGTTGCGGTGCAGCTGGTGGCTGTGCAGCCGGAAGACGAACTGGCCGTCATCGAAGGGCTGAAACATCTGGAGACGGCCATTGTGCCCGGCATCTACGACCCCGGCCTGGCAGACCGCCATGTGGGCGTGAGCGCCGAGGCCACCTGGGAGATGACCCGCCGCCTGGCCCGGGAGGCAGGCCTCTTCGTGGGATTGAGCGCCGGCGCCGCTGTGTGGGCAGCCCTGCAGGTGGCTCGGGAGCTGGACGGTGGCACCGTGGTCACCCTGCTGCCGGATGACGGCAGCAAGTATGTGAGCCTGGGCATTTTCGACTGAGTCCTGGGCATTTTCGATTGAGTGCGTTTCAACGCACTTGGGGTGTGCCAGCCGATGATTTTCATCGTCGGCCCAAGGCTGGCCACGGTCTCATGCTGTACCGAGGAAAGCTCTATGGCGAGAAAAGTAGACCACACCGCGTTGCGTTTTAACCAGGCCTGCATCATCACCCTGCTGGTGCTGGCCTTCCTCCTGGATCAGGTCTGGCTGGTGGCCCTGGTCGGGGCGGTGATGTTGGTGGGAACCCTGTGGCCTCAGGCCGGGCTCTTCAAGCTGATCTACAGCCGCTTTTTGAAACCGGCAGGCCTGCTGAAGCCCCACCTGGTGGAGGATGAGCCCCAGCCCCATCTCTTTGCCCAGGGGGTGGGGGCCCTGTTCCTGCTGGCCAGTACCCTGGCCCTGGTGAGCCAGGCTGCCGTGCTGGGCTGGCTGTTGGCCGGCATTGTGGTGCTCCTGGCCGCGGTGAATCTGTTCCTCCACTTCTGCCTGGGCTGCTTCATCTACTATCAGCTGGCCCGCCGGGGCATCCGCATCGAGCTGGCCGCGTGGCGCACGGGATGAAAAACTGGGCCATCGACCGGGTGAGAGAGTGACCATGTTGACCGAACGACTGCTCATCTTGTTATTCGCTGCCCTGCTCCTGTTGGGCCTTTGGGCCCTCTGGCGGCTGGCCCTGGCCGTACGCATGCGCCGCCTGGCGGCCCAGCCCGTGCCGCCGGCGCTGTCGCGCCTGGTGGTACCCGGCCGCCCCCAGATCCTCTACTTCACCACCGAAACCTGTGCCCAGTGCCGCTTCCAGCAGTCCCCCATCCTCACCCAACTGGCCGCCATGACCGCCATACCGGTCCACGCCATCGATGCCGTGGCCCAACCGGAGCTGGCCGACTACTACGGCATCCTGACGGTGCCCACCACCGTCTTCCTGGATGCCCGGCTACGCCCGGTGGCCATCAACCATGGGCTCACCTCCCTGCAGCAGCTCCAGGAGCAGGCCACCTACGCCCTCAGCGCCGCCTGAGCTCTGCCCAGGGGCAGGGGCCTTTTTCCAGCTTATCCATCAGATCCTCACCCATGCCGTCCGCGCCCAAAGGGCTTCCGAGGGAGGGGTCGTCGATGGGATGGTGCCGTCTTCCGCCTCCTCCCCGACCTGGGGAGCGCGCCCTAAAAGACCGGGTACCTTGTCCCATTCCCGCTCGCGACGTATAATCAACCCCATGACGGCACGTACGAAAGAACAACTGCTGCAAGAACTCCAGCGCTCCCAGCAAAATGTGGTGGCGCTGCTGGAATCCATGGCCCCGGTTCAGGATTGGCAGCCTGAGTCGGTGGAATGGTCGTTCCGCTATATCGCCGCCCATCTGGCCACGGTGGAGCAGAAGTGTTACCTGCAGCGGGTCATGCGCATTGCCTCGGGCGAACGCCCCTACTTTTCCCACTTCACCAACAGCGGCGTTAACTACAGCCGTTGTGACCTGCGCGACTCGCTGCGACGCTGGATCGCGCTCCGACAGAAGCTCATCGCGTTCGTGCGTCAGCTCTCGGATCGCCAGCTTCGCCTGACCGGGGTCCACGAGGCCATCGGCCCCCTGACGGTGCTCGACCTGTTACAGGAAATCCTGGAGCAGGATCAGGGGCACTTCCGTCACCTCCTGCAGTTGATCGACGACTACTACGAAGAGCAATACGGCAGCCGACCCAGCGGCCCCCAAGGGGGCCGACGTGGCAGCCAAAACGGCACCAGCCGCCACGGGCCGGCACATCAAAGGGCACGGTAGAACACCTTGTTTGAACTGGTCTTTCTCGGCACCTCTGCATCCGCGCCTTCCATTCAGCGCGGCCTCTCGTCGGCCATCGTCATGGCCAACGAACACCGTTTCATGATCGACTGTGGCGAGGGGACCCAGCGCCAGATCCTGCGCAGCGGTCTGGGCTTCCGGCGTCTGGATCGCATCCTGCTGACCCATGGCCACCTGGATCACATCCTCGGGCTGGGCGGCCTGGCCAGCACCCTGGGCCGCTGGGAGGCGTTGGAGGAGCTCAACATCTTTGGCGGGGCCAGCACCTTGCAACGGGTTCATGCCCTGATGGAGGTGGTCTTTGGTGCTGGCCAGATGCCCCGGGTGGGCATCAGCCTGAACCTGTTGGAGCCCGGCCTGCTCTTCGAGGGCAAACAATTTACCCTCACCGCCTTTCCCGTGAAACATCGGGGGGAAGGCTGTTTCGGCTTTCTCTTTGAAGAGAAGACCCGGCGCCCCTTCCTGGCCGACCGTGCCGAAGCCCTGGGCATTCCCCAGGGGCCTGTCCGCCGGGAGCTGGCCCAGGGGCGTCCCGTGACCCTACCCGATGGGCGCCAGATCCACCCAGATCAGGTGTTGGGCGAGCCCCAGCGGGGGGCCAAGCTCTGCTTTGTGGGGGATGTGAGCCACACGGGGCCTCTGCACAGGGTGGCCGAGGGCGCGGATCTGCTGGCCGTGGAGGCCACCTACCTGGAGGCGGACAAGGCCCTGGCCCGGCAGCACGGCCACATCACCGCGGCTGCGGCGGCCCGCCTGGCCCGCAACGCCGGTGTCAAGTACCTGGTCCTGCACCACGTTAGCCGGCGCTACACGGTGCAGGAGATCCTGGCCGAAGCCCAGGCCATCTTCCCGGATACCTCCGTGGCCAATGACTTCGACCTGTTTCGGGTGACCAAGCACAAAGGGGTGTCTTGGACCAACCTGCGGGGCTGTTAAAAGCAACCGTCGGGCGACGGCGGGCCACAGCCCCTGCCGTCAGGGGGTATCCTCCTCCAGCAGCCGGTTCCATGGCGAGCCGTAGAGCACGTAGCTGGCCCAGCTCAAGCGGGCGAACCCCAAGGCCTCGATGGTCCGGAGACGGGCCCGGCGCAGGGCCTCGCCCACGCTTTCCCCCCGGGCCAGCTCCGCATAACAGGCGATGGCCAGTTCCGCCGCGGCCACATCCTCCACCGGCCACAGGGTCCCTATGAAATTGCGGGTTCCGGCCCGCAGCAGGGCACTGATGGAGCCCAGGGGCAGCTCGCTGCTCAGGCGTCCGCCACCGGCTACCAGGTCGGCCGGCGTGGCCGCGGTCTCGCAGCCGTTGAAAAAGACCAACGCAGGCGGCTCGGCCAGGCTCCACATCATGTCCGCGGTCAGGACGTCGCCGCCGGCCAGCACCAGCCCGCTGTCCGCGGGCATCTGGGGCTGGTAGTAGGCGTGGCCGGCAAAGTGGAAGATGTCGTAGCGTTCGCTGAGGGCGGCCATCACGTAGCGGCGGCGCACTTCCGCGCCGAAGAAGGCCTTGACTTGGATATCCACCCCGGGCAGGGCATAGAGGGCGCTCAGGATGCGCCGGCTCTCCTCCTCGATGGCGGGCAGGTCGTCCGTTGGGTTGGCCACCAACAGCACCCGGAGCCGGCCCCGGCCGTCGGCTGGCCGCGCCCAGAGGGCTCCCGGCGGCTGGCGCACCTGTCCCACCAGCTCCAGTTGTCGACCCATCCGTCGCGTCAGGGCAAAAGTCCCGGTTCCGTCATCTAGAAGCTCCCAGGGAATTCCCGCGGTATTTTCATCCAGGCGCAGCAGCAGGGTCTGAGCATCCCTGGTGGCCAGCCGTTGGCGAATGCCCGCGGCCATGTCCGGGTTAAAGAGCTGGTTGTAGAGGGTGCGACCCAGCGCGGCGACCCGCTCCCGCACATCCGCGTCCACCTTGGCCCGTTTGTCCGCCAGGAGGGCCGCCCGTTCCCCATGGCCGCCCGCGCGTTCGGCCTGGGCGATTTGCTGCAGGGCCGCGCCTGCCTGTTGCCGGGTCTCGGCCAGGAGCTGGCGGGCGTCGTCGATGGCGGGGCGCGGGTAGCGGTCGAAGACCACCTGATCGGCCGAGCCGGTCCCGATAATGCTGAGCTTGAACTGGCCGCTCCCTTCCAGCAGCGCGCCCAGCCGCAGGTGCCGGGGCAGGAAGCGACGCCGGGGCTCCTGGATGGTGTCCAGGTTGCCCATCCACGCCCACGGGATGAGGCCGTCCCCGGCCTGGGGGCCCGCCATCTCGCCCACCGGCTGCAGATCGCCACACTGGCCAGCCTCGATGGCCGTGGCAATGCCGGCCCGTATCCCCTCCAACTTGCTCCCATCAATCTCCACCAGGGTGAGCCAGTAAGTCTGTCCCGGCTCGCCGCTCTCTTTGAGGCCCTGCCAGTAGCCGGTCAGGAGATACTGCACGGCCAGGGCCGGATCGATCTGGGCGCTTTCGCCGGTGCCGTGGAGGGTGGAAGCCACATCCCGCAGCTTGACCTCGGCGCAGGCCACGGCCAGGCTGTGGCCGATCTGGCGCAGCCGCTCCTGGATGAACTGGACCGCGCCGGGCACGCCGACGTCCGGCCTCAGGAAGCGTTCGTATTCCCCCAGGGAGAGGATAGCGATGATGTTGGTGGCCAGGGGGGTCAGGATGGCCGGGACAAAATAGACCGCGCCCGGCGGTCCGTTGAAGACCCCGCGCGCGGCCATGGCGCTGAGCATGCCGCCCGTATACTGATCCACCGCCCGGGCCGCGCCGGAGACCCGCAGGCCCGCGTAGTGGTTGACCACCAGACATTCGGCCCGCCGCTTGACCAGGTCCCCGTGGACCAGGCGCAGGACAAAGCGTCGGGGCACACCCCGCAGGCCGGTGGAACGCAGGAGAAGCTCCTCACGGCCGTTCATGGTGCTGCCCCGTTCCCAAGCGCCCGTTTAACGCCGCAGGCGGGCGCCCACGGCCTCTTCCACGCCCCGGATGATGCGCTGGCGGAGCTGGGCCACCTCCTTTTCACCCAGGGTGCGGGCCGGGTGCTGGTAGGTCAGGCGGAAGGCCAGGGACTTGTGCCCTGGCGGCAGGGGGGCGCCCCGGTAGATGTCGAAGAGCTCCACCGCCACCAGCCGCTCATCCCCGGCCGCCCAGATGGCGTCCTCCACCTGGCGCACGGTCACCGCCTCCGGCACTTCGAAGGCCAGATCCTCCACCACCGGCGGGTAGTTGCTGATGGGTGCCATGGGTTCCAGGCTCCAGTGGGGCTTCACCAGGGGCGCCAGGCGCAATTCCGCCGCGCAGATCCGGATGGGTGGCAGGCCGAAGTTGCTGCGCACCTGGGGATGGAGTTCGCCCATCAGGCCCAGGGATTCCCCGTCCACGAACACCTCAGCACAGCGGGGGCCAAAGGTGCCGGTGTCCGGCCTGGCGGTGAGGGTGACCTGGGCCCGCCGGAAGCCCAGCCGCTCCAGGAGCACTTCCACCACCCCCTTCAGGTCGAAGAAGTCCAGGGGCTCCTGCTCCTCGGCCCCATGGTGGAAGCTGCGGGGCTTGCGGGGGCCGGCCAGCAGGATGCTCACCCGCCGATCCTCCAGGGGCAGGATGCCGTCGCCCGCCTCGGGCAGGTAGACCCGGCCGATCTCGAAGGTGGTCAGGCGGTCGGTGTAGCGCAGGTTGCGGGCCAGGTTCTCCAGGGCGCTGACCAGCATGGAGCGGCGCATGGCGCGGCGCTCGGCGGCGATGGGGTTGGCCAGGGTGACGTAGGCCGGCTGCTGGCCGTTGCCGGCGGGGGCCAGGCGCAGCTTCTCGTGATTTTCCGGCGTCGTCAGGGGGTGGTTGATGATCTCCTGCAGGCCACACTGGACCAGCAGATCCCGTACCTTCTCCTCGGTCTCCAGCACCGGGTTGCGCCGCTGCACGGGCAAGGCCTCGTCCATGAGGGTGGCGCCCACCTGTTCGTAGCCGATGATCCGGGCCACCTCCTCGGTCAGGTCGGCGGGGATGCGGATGTCCAGCCGGTACCAGGGAGGCCGACAGGCCAGCATGGGCTCGCCATCTTCCCGGTGTAGGGCAAAGGTGGCGTCGTCCGGCGCCTGGGGATCCGGCCCGGCTACGGCTTCCACCTGGAAATCCAGCCGGCCCAGGGCCGCGGCCACCTGCTCCAGGGTGACCTCCATGCCCAGGAGGCGGCGCATGTCGCTCTGGGTGGTGTAGACCATGGGATGCTCCTGGGGCACCGGGTAGGCGTCCACCATGCCCGGCACCACCCGGCCGCCGGCATAGCGCCGCATGAGATCGGCAGCCCGCCGCGCGGCGATGGCGTTGAGGGTGGCCGGCACACCCCGGGCGAAGCGATAGCTGGCCTCGCTGGGGAGGCGTAGCTGCTGGGCGGTACGCCGGTTGTTGATGCCTTCGAAGGTGGCAGCCTCCAGCAGGACGTTGCGGGTCCGCCCGCTGACCTCGCTCTCCAGGCCGCCCATCACGCCGGCAATGGCGATGGAGCCGGCCGTGTCTGCGATCATCAGCATGGAGTCGTCCAGCTCCCGCTCCACGCCGTCCAGGGTGGTGAATTTCTCCCCGGGCGCGGCCCGGCGCACGATGATGGTGGGGCGGGTGTCGCCCACCCGGGCGGCCCGGGCCTTGAGCACGTCATAGTCGAAGGCGTGGAGGGGCTGGCCCCATTCCAACATCACGTAGTTGGTGATGTCCACCACGTTGTTGATGGGCCGCATGCCCGCCTTGATGAGCCGCTCCTGCATCCAGCGGGGAGACTCACCCACCTGTACGTCCACGATCATGGTGCCGATGTAGCGGTTGCAGAGGGTCGGCTCGTCGATGCGCACGTCCACATAGTCCTGGGCCTGGTCGGAGCCGGTGGCGGCCAGCTCGTCGGGGGGGAGGCGCAGCTCGCCGCCGGTGAGCGCGGCCACTTCCCGGGCCACGCCGATGATGCTGAGGCAGCGGGCCATGTCGGGCGTCAACTCCAGCTCCAGTACCTGGTCGCCCAGGTAGTCCCGCAGGGGTTGGCCCACAGGGGCGTCCGGTGGCAGGATGAGGATCCCCTCGTGTTCTTCGCTGAGGCCCAGCTCCCGTTCGGAGCAGACCATGCCCGCGGAGGGGACGCCCCGGATCTTGGTGGGCTTGAGCTTTTTGCGGGGGCGGGGCCGTTCCTCGCTGTAGGCGTCCACCAGCATGGCGCCGGCCCGGGCGAAAGCCACCTTGAGCACCGGCAGGGTGCCGTCGGCCTTGCTGGCGCCCCGGTAGGCAAAGAGGTTGGGCGCGCCGGTGACCACCCGCTCCGGCTCCTGGCCGCCGTAGTCCACATCCACCAGGACCAGCCGGTCGGCGTTGGGATGGGGCAGGACGGCCAGCACCTCGCCCACGACGATGGTCTCCGGATCCCACCAGTCGCCGATCTGCTCTACCGACGCCACCTCCAGGCCGGCCAGGGTCAGCCGTTCCGCCAGGGCTGGCGTGGGCAGCCTGATCTCCACATATTCCCGTAACCACGACAATGGCACGCGCATGAAACCACACTCCTCGACGGATTTTCGTTGGCCAGATTCAGTATTTCACGATTGTTGCCCGTCTGCGGCTTCGTCCCCCTGGCCTGGCACCTGAGGATGTCGACTCCACGTGGAAATTGTGAACAACTGGGACTCAATTCACCAGATGACGATACACCAGGTCGTGGGCCAGCGCCCGCCATTGCCCCCAGCCGCGGCGGTCGCCCATCAGGTTGCGCAGGCTGGCGATGATCAACGAAAGTTGGGCAGGCAGGATGGGCCGAAACTCGGAAATCTTCTCGCTGGCATGACAGACCGGCACGCCCTCCTCACAACGCAGGTGAAAGATATAGCTGGCGAACTGGACGGTGGAGGTGCCCCGGTGGAAGCGGTATTCGATGAGCCCCAGAAAGCGCTCCAGGTAGACCGTCAGCCCGGTCTCCTCCTCGATCTCCCGGAAGAGGGCGTCCTCCACCCGCTCGTGCCAGTGGACACCTCCGGAAGGCAGCCGGTAGAGGCGGGCCGGGTAGTGGGGCTTGGCATGCACCCAGATGCGGCCTGCCGGCTCCTGGAGCACAAACACCACTTCAGCCCGGCGATCCAGGTCCTTGCGCCAGCGATAGGTGTAGATGTAATCGTCGGCCACCACATGGTATGTCCGGCGGATGGGCGTACCGTAGCGCATGGAGAGCTCGCAGACTTCATCTTCCACAATCATGGGCAGTCGGAGCCTAACTTCCGGCGTCCCTGGCGCCACGGTCATCCCTTCGGGCAACGGCTCCGCCTGGGGGGCCGCGGCGGGAGGCCGTGTCCTGTCCGGACCCATTGGGCCGGGTTCGTGCTGCACGTGGGTTGCCTCTGTCATCGTCGATGGATCCATTGCCGCCCCGCAGGGCGTCCGCTGCCTGACAACACGCTTGACAATACACCTGTCAACAACAGTATAACGAAAGTTGCCAGAGAGATAAATTTACCGATGGTCCGCGGCGGCGTATCTTCGTATCGCAACAGCACGTAGCCTTCCCCGGGGGGCACCGGCACGGTCATCCGGCCCAGGGTGCTGTCGGTTCGGGTGGGCTCCTCGGCCAGATCCACCAGCTCTTCCGTGTCGGGCGGCAGGGGCGGGCAGGACATGGCGTACTCGCCCTCCGGCGGCGACATCCCCGGGGGCAGGCACCCCTCCGGCACGATGGGCAGCTCCCGCACCGGCTTGCCGTGTTTGCCGTCCAGCAGGTAGGCCCGCCAGCCGGGGTAGTAGAAGTGGTTGAAGACGATGCGCCGGCCCGGCAGGGGTGACCAGTACCAGACCTCCTCGTGGATGCTGCTGCGGGATTCGGAATTCACCACGAAGCCCGTCTCCCGGTTGTAGTTGAGGGTGGTGTAGTCCACCATGGACGTCACCGGCGTCACCACTTCGCCCGCCTTCTCCCGGCTGATGTATTCATCCGCCATGGGGCTCCAGGTGGGGATCTCCTTCACCCAGGCGGTGCTGCCGGTCATCTCGTCGGACGATTGCTGGAAGCGCATCAGCGCGGGTAGTCCCACCGGGCCCTCGGCCGGCGGCACGATCTCCACCCGCAGCAGGGGATAGCTGCCCAGCAGCACCAGGAGGATCACCGCCAGCAGGGGCAGGTTCAGCCGCAGGGGTGTCCCCCCGCCGCCCACGGCCGGATGCAACGGGAGAGCAGCCAGCAGGCTCAGGCAGACCAGGGTCACGCTGAACCAGCGCCAGGGGAACTGGGCAAAGCCCAGGAAGGTTCCCAGCAAGGGCAGATCCCAGAGGGGCGCGGCCCAGCGTAGGGTCAACAGGGTGGTGACCAGGCCGATGCCGGCCCAGAAGGCCACCTCGCCGCGTAGGGAGGGCACCTGGCGCCACACCAGGATCACCCCCACCACAGCCAGGATGAGGGGAACCGGGCCCAGCTGGAAGCCCATGAGGTCGTCGGGGCCGGGGATGCTGGCCTTGAAGTCCCAGCGGGGACTGAAGAGCTGGAAAAAATAGAGAAAATGGCCCCGAAAATCGTAGCGGCCATCAAACCACTGGTCCACACGCACATACTGGCGTTCCAGGGCCATGGGCAGCCAGAAGACGGCGCTGCAGCCCAGGCCGGCGGCCAGGCCCAGGCCCGGCACCCACACCTGTCGGATCCAGCGGCCCACCCATGCCCCGATGTTTCTCCTGCGGGGGCCGTCCCCGGGCCGGCCGGCCTGGCGTGCACCCAGGAGCACCAGGTAGAGCCCCAGGAAGGGGCTGAAGAGCACAAAGACCAGGTTGCTGGTGAGCATCAGCCCGGCAAAGCTGAGGGCCACCCCCAGGAACCAGCCGTAGGAGGGCCGCAGCGTGGCCTGGCGAACGGTCCACAGGCAGAGGGGCAGCCAGACCAGGGCCATGCTCTCGGCCAGGTTGGCCCGCACGTAGAGGTTGAGCAGATGGTAGGGCGCGTAGACGTAGACCAGGGCCGCCACCACGGCCATGTGGCGGCCCCCCCAGTCCCGGGCAAAGGCGTACATGGCCGCCGCGCTGGCGACCACACTCAGGCTGAAGATGGATTCAATGGCCCCGGTGTAGCTGAGGCCGCCGAAGCGCAGCAGGAGCTCGGCCAGGAAGTGGCTCAGGGGCGCGTAGATGTTGAAAAAGGGGTAGCCGTAGCCAAAGGCGAAGTCCGGGCTCCAGCGGGGCCACCAGATGCCGTCCTGGACCAGGCGGTCGAACTCGAAGAGGAAGTAGACGTGGTGGCGCGCGTCGTTGGCGCCCCAGAAGTAGCCGGGCAACATGAAGGGGGCCACGGCAAAGAGGCTCAGGGCCAGGGTCAACCAGAAGAGGCCATCCCGCCAGAGGGGCAGGGGATGGATCTCGGGGCCTGGGCCATGGGCCGGGGGGGAGATGCCCGGGGGCCGGGCCGCAGCCGGGTCTCGTGGGTTATTGTTCGCCATGGAAAACCAGTTTGTCATCGATGCCCCCGTCCACCGGCAGGCGGCTGCCGTCCCGCCAGTCGTAGTAGCCGAAGTAGAACTGGAGGTGGCCGGGGTCTTCCTGCAGCAGATAGGCCACCTGGCTCAGGTCCAGGCGATAGTGGTCCTCCAGAATTTCCCCCACCTGCCAGGTGGTGGCGGGTCGCTTTCCCTGGAGGGGCTGGGTGTCCAGTTGGGCCACCACCTGCAGGCCGTTTTCCCCCGGCGCCAGGGCCTGGAAGAAGACGTTGTAGTCGAAGGCGAGGGGGTGCAGTACCTGCCAGGTCACCGACAGCTCGGCCACGGCGTGCCGGGGATCCTGGGTCAGGTGGGCCTCCAGGAGTACCAGCTCCTGGCGTTCGCCCACAATGGCCACCGGCCGCTCCGGCGGCTGATAGCGGGTGTAGTCGGCCGTCAGGTAGGGGTAGCTACTGAGCACCACCAGCGCGGCCAGGGCCGTCCACAGGAGGGGGCGCTGGAAGACCGGGCTGAGGGCCACGGCGCTGGCGGTGACCACCGCCAGGAGCGGAGCTGCCACGATGAGCAGCTGCCAGGGGTAGCTCAGGAGGCGGCCGGCCCGGGTCCACTCCCAAAGGGGCTGGCTGATGCCCAGGGTCAGGCCCAGCAGAATGGCCGCGCCGCCGAAGCTGAATAGGAGCAGGCGGCGCCACTGGGCCAGGGGCAGGCGTACCCGGTCCACCCGCCAGAGCCAGAAGCCCACCGCGCCCAGTCCCCAGACTGCGAAGCCCAGCTGGAAGGGGTAGCGGTCCTGCCAGCCCGGCACGCTGGGGGCCACCGTCCACTGGCCCACCAGAAGCTGGTGGAGGTAGAGGAAGTGTTGACCAAAGGGTTCCGCCGGAGGTGCCTGAACGGCCCAGAGGGGCACCAGACTGACCAGCCCGGCTGCGCCGCTGACGGCCACCGCCAGCCCGGCCAGGGGGTGGCGTTCCACCAGCAGGGCGTAGAGCAGGAGGAGGAGGGTGGCGAAGACGGCCAGGCCGGCCTGGATCCGCCACATCCAGAGGATGCTGAGCACGCCGATGGCCGCGGCGCTGGGGGCCCGGTTTTCGGCGTAGATGGCGGTGCCGGCCAGGGCCAGGGGCAGGAGGCCGGCGATCAGGGCGTCGCCCAGGCTGCCCCGTACGTAGACCGTGGCCAGCAGGGGCGGCAGGAGCATGTAGGCCAGGCCCGCCAGGCCGGCCGCCCGGTCTCCCAGCCGGGGTTCCAGCCAGATGTAGATGCCCAGCCCCCCCAGCAAGAAGGCGAGGATAAAGAGGGCCCGGACCGCCGCCACCGGGCTCACCCCCATCAGCAGGAGGGGTTGGGCCAGGAGGAAGGCGGCCCGGCCGGTCCCCCGCCAGAGGTCCGGCACGGTGGCCACGCTGGCGATGGCGCTGGACGCCTCCACGTTGAAGACGGGCACGAAGCCTTCCAGGCTTTTCCAGTAGCCGGGGTAGGTGGCCGGCGCCCAGGCGAAGACGCCCAACAGGAGGACGGCCCAGAAGCCCAGGCGCACGGCAGAGCGGTTGACCGAATTCATGGGCAAAGGGCAGGGCTGGCGTTGGTAAATCCCGGCAGAAATTCGCCAATGGTTTCCACCAGAGGGAGCGTGCCTAAAGGGCACCCGGAATTTCTGCCGTGGTATTTACGCCAGACTGTACTAGTGGTTGGGCGTGGGCAGGTCATCACGTCTCCAGCAGAACGCCGTCCACCGGGTCCCGGTTGATGGCGTCCAGCAGGACGCCGCCGCCCTCTGCGCCGCCGGGCTCGCCATCGGTTGGGGGCAGGCTCTGGCGGATGCGGGCGGCGTGGAGGTTCAGCATTTCCAGTTCGGACACCGTGAGCCCGTAGCGGTTGGTGGGGTGGTTCAGGATGCGCACCAGGTCCAGGGTGACGATCTGGGAGAGGTGGGGGCCGTTGCGGAAGACCGTCCACTCCACCAGGGAAGTACGGACGAACTCCTGGGCGGCGGGTGTCAGCCGGGCCGGACTGCGCAGGGGGAGGATGGAGCGCTCCAGCTGCCAGGCCAGGTGCCACTCGGCGCCGGAGGGGGCGGTGATGTCCTTGCCCAACAGGAAGTAGACGCGGTCACAGTTGGCGATCAGCTCGAAGATGTCGTCGTAGGAGGCGCCCCGGGCAGGCGTGCGGCGGATCTCCACGCCGATCTGCACGGGCAGCTCGGCCACGGCTCGGCCGATGACCGCCCGTTCCGCTTCCAGGTCTTTGGTTGCGCTGACGAAGATTCGCAGTGTTTCAGCCATAGCTCATCCAGAAGGTCCCTTGTTCCAGAGGCATCGCCTGGTGGGCTGCCCGGCAGGGGACTGGCGGGCGCCCTGGGGCGTCCTCTGCAGGTCTCCACTCCCCACGAGGGGGCTCCGATGGATACGGGTATCCTGTCGACAGAACCTATAGTACCACCACATGGGGCATTCTGGGAACTTCTGGAGGGGCTGCGGGCGGAGTTGAGTTTTTAGCCGCAGATGACACGGATGACACAGACAGAACGCCGCCGCATCTGAGTTTCATACACCTTCACCGCGGAGGATGAAAGATCCGCACGATCCGTAGGTCACGCATCCCTGCGTGACATGGGTTCCCGTCCCGCCGGGTGCGGATGTCCGGCCAGGAGGCCGGACCTATCAGTCCGTGTCCCATTTTCCCATCCCCGACTTCTGCCCATTCCTTGGGCCTCTCTCCTGGCCGGGAGGGCGGGCACAGCCAGCAGATGCGGTTTCCATACCGCACAGACGATGGTCCCGTTTCCTAACGGGACCTACTGTGGTGTCCCATGGGGGCTTCGGCGATCGTGCACATGCCCCTTGGTATAGTCGGAGTGGTGGCTGAAACGTTTCCATGAAGTCAAAGGCAACGGACGGCTCGACGGCAGTAGTGGTTGACGTCCTGGCCTTGTATGGTCTATTCTTAATTCACCCGAGGTGGAAGATTCGGCGTGGAAAGGCGGTGGTGCATGAGCAGCATGTTGACGGTGCATTTACAATTCCCGCGAGACTTGTTGGGAGCACTGGAAATCCCCCAGGAACAGCTAGAGGCTCGGCTGCGGGAACTGATTGCACTGCAGTTGTTCCAAGAGGGGCGCATCTCTTCAGGGAAGGGGGCCGAGTTATTGGGTGTTTCCAAGTTGGAGTTCATTCAGCTACTGGCACGACATGGGCTCTTTTACTTCATGGAAACTCCAGAGGAATTGGTGTCCGAAGTGAATATGCTAGAACAGCTATTCTATGAGGGCAGTGAGGGCGATAAGCCGGGGAGCAAAGCATGATCGTCGTTGCCAACGCCGGTCCCTTGATTGCGTTGGCCCAGATCGGCCATTTCACCCTGTTGCAATTGCTTTACGGCGAGTTGTATATTCCGCCGGCTGTTCGGCATGAGGTGGTCGCATTAGGACAGGGACGTCCAGGTGCGGCTGAAGTAGACGTGGCGAGTTGGATCCACGTTGTTGAAGTTCGGGAGGCCATGGCCGTTCAGCTCCTGAGAGACCGGTTGGATGCCGGCGAGAGCGAGGCTATTGTGTTGGCTATGGAAATGAATGCTTATCTGTTGCTCATGGACGAATCGCGTGGGCGACGAGTGGCTGAGGCACGAGGCCTGACAAAGACGGGCACGATGGGAACGTTGATTGTGGCAAAAAAGCGGGGGCTAATCTCCGCTATAACCCCCTTGTGGGATAGACTCCTGGCCGCAGGGTTTCGAATGAGTGACGAACTTTACCAGGCTGCACGTACGTTGGCTGGTGAAGGGAATCAGGGACTGCTTTGAGTGCCATGGGGAAGACATCCCAGATTGCGGCGGATCCCGCAGGTGCGGTTTCCATACCGCACAGACGATGGTCCCGTTTCCAAACGGGACCTGCCGTGGCGCCTGGTGGCCAAACTCCGACGGTCTGGAACGATACCCGTGGATTCTGGCCAGGATGCGGATTGCGTCCGGGCGGGGTGGAATCCTGAAAGGAGATGGGATGAAGTAGGGGCGGGCCCCCGTGCCCGCCCAATCACCGGCGGGCCCCCGTGCCCGCCCGAAACGGGCTGCCCGTAGAGCCTGCCCGGCGCCTTGTCCAGACCCACCCGGGGGGCGCGGGGCTGGCCCCGTCCGTCCATGGCCCGACATGGCCCGTCATCCGCCTGAACGGACAGGCACGGGGGCCTGTCCCTACGGTCTGTCTCGCCTAAGCTGGCATCTGTTCTCCACGCAGAGCGACCTGGAGGACTGAAGTCAGGAAGTGGCTGGCGTCC
>FWPU01008393.1_pt1 | contig 17671 bp, 12 predicted proteins | sample 2228361 | NCBI WGS metagenome assembly FWPU01 (sample SAMEA103939777, study PRJEB20133) | metagenome
AAGCACCTGCCATTTTGAGCAAGTCCCCGCGCCACTCCTTTGAGTTGCCTCCACCCAAAAAACCTATACTTGTAAAGGGGATTGAGGGGGGTCCGCTAGCGCTTCGATACCGCTCGCTACTCAACCCGCGGTACGGGTAGAAGCCCTTTTCAACCAATCTTTAGCCAAAGTGCGCCTGAGCGGGTACAATAAGCCACACGGAGGTCGAAAATTGGCAAAGATAACCCTTCTACTCGGTGGAGCGCGCAGCGGTAAATCGCGCTACGCCCAAGAATTAGCCAGCAAGCAGGATGGGCTCGTCGTCTACATCGCCACTGCCCAACCCCTAGATGAGGAAATGCGCCAGCGGGTGGCAAAACACCGCCGCGAGCGTCCCTCGCATTGGAAAACCTTGGAGCTGAGCCAAGGGGTGGCGCAAGGGTATCGGGATAGCTCCCTCCAGCCTGCAGTGGTGGTGCTAGATTGTCTCACCTTGCTGGTCAGCAATGTGCTCCTTGCTGAGGGTTCGACAGAGGAGATTGAAACCGAACACGCAATCGCTGCGGTGAATCAGGAAATCGATGCGCTGCTAGATGCCATCAGCCGTGATTTAGCACACTGGATCATCGTTTCCAATGAAGTCGGGATGGGTCTCGTCCCGCCCTATCCGTTGGGGCGAGTCTATAGAGATGCCTTGGGGATTGCCAATCAACGCTTGGCGGCGATGGCGGATGAGGTCTTTTTGATGGTTGCAGGTATCCCCTTGCCTTTGCATCCTTTTCGACAATCATCTTTTGAGCAAAGCTGAAAGACGATTTTGTTTTATCGGTTGAGCAGCGAGTCCTCGCGTTGCTTCGAAAACCCCAAAGTAAAACGGCGGCGAGGAGCGGATGTCCCTCACCGCCGTATTTGGTTTTTGGATCTGGATTAGGCTACTTCTACCGGGCGACCGTCTGCGGGGATAACCGCTGTCTCACGATGGTCAGCGGAAGACTCATCCTTCATCTCAGCTTGCATAATCTTGGCTTGCAGGGCATCCACCAAACGCACGATCTCAACCGAGAGGGTTTTTGCTTGCTCGACATGGCTCTCCGCCTGCTTGCGATTGCCTCGGTGGTAGGCTTTCACCGCTTCCGCCACAGCCTCGTGGAATTGCTCGTGCGGGGTTTCCAAAGCGCGATACTCTTTGAGTTCCGAAAAGTGCTCTGCACCAGCCCCATAATACCATTTGCCCAGCGTGCATTCCCGATGATTTTGTGCTTCATCCTCCTTGATCTCAAGCTGGCCAGCAAGCATGGCTTCTAACCGTTTTACCCAATTGAGGTGACGTTGTTGGATCAGCTCTGCTTGTTGCAGAAACGTCTTGCCGGCGCCGAGATGGAACTGGGTGATAGCTTGGGATAACTCGCGCGCCATCTCGGCTAGTTCTGCAGCCGAAGCGCTGACTTCTTTCACCGTGGCACTCATCTCCTCAGCAGAGGCCGAAACCTCTTCGATGGCAGCGCTGTTTTCTTCACTGACTGTAGCGATATTCTCGATGGCTTGGCTGACTTCGCTGGAGCTGGCCGCCATTTCTTCGGTGGCGGCGGTATTCTCTTCGACAATTGCCGAAACGGTGTCCATGGCTTCGACCAGTTTTTCGGTTGCCGATTGCATGCGCTGGACGGCTTGTTCGGTGCGCTGGATGCGTTCGCCAACCTTGGCTACCGCTTGTTCAATGCCTTCGAGCACTTCCCCCGCCATTTGCGAGCGTTCGCTGGTCGCTTTGACTTCTTGGGCGCTGAGATGCATAGCGCTCACCGCTTCTTGCACCGCTTGTTGAATCTGACGCACGAGCTCCCCGATATCGCGGGTAGCAGCCGCCGAGCGCTCGGCGAGTTTGCGCACTTCATCAGCGACGACGGCAAAGCCTTTGCCATGCTCTCCGGCGCGGGCGGCCTCGATGGCGGCGTTCAGTGCCAGCAAATTGGTCTGGCTGGCAATATCCTCGATGGTCTCTAAGATCGTGCCGATCTCTTCAGAGCGTTTGCCCATCTCTTCCACACGGCTGGCGGTTTCGATCACCCTGGCGCTCATCTGCTGCATACCAGCTAAGACCTGATTCACCGTGCCGACACCATTTTGCGCGCTATGGGCAGCTTGCTCCGCGGTCTGATTGGCTTCCATGGCGTTTTGTTTGACTTCTTCAATGGCTTTACCGATTTCGCCGCTCAGGTTGGAAGCTAGAGCCACTGCTTGGGCTTGTTCTTGCGCGCCCCGCGCCACGCCATCGATTGCTCGGTTCATCTGTTCTGCGGAGGCCGCCGTGCGACTGACGGAGTCGGACTGTTGGGCGATCCCTTTGGCGACCTGTTGCACGGTCAGCGCAATCTGTTCGGTCACCTGATCGCTCTGCTGGGCAGCGCTGGCTAATTGATCCGAGTACAATCCAACCGATATGGCACTTTGCATGACTTTTCCGATAAGGTTGCGTAACTGATCGGTCATTTGAGCAAAGGCATTGCCCAGCGCATCCTGCGCCGAGCGCGGCTGCACCTTTACCGAGAGGTCGCCTTCGGCAATTTTCTGCGCCGCGGCTGCCATGTCCTGCAAGTAGGTGATCATTCTGGCAAAAGCGTTGCTCAGCTCTCCCATCTCATCCTTACGTTGCTGGCTGAGGTTCAAGTTGACTTGTCCCTCGGCGATCAAATTAGCAGCCTTTTTCAATTCGCCGATCGGGTCGAGAATATTCTGGGTAATTAGCCAACTGACACCCAAACCGAGTGCCAGTGCCAGCACTACAGCAATCACCGCAAAGCGCGTCGTGGCTTGTTGGGTCGCTTGGATTTGCTGGGTGGCTGCCTCGTTCAAGGTGGCTCTCGTTTCGCCCACCTGGCGGGCAATGGGCACCATGTCTGCCTCAACCTGCTGCATATCCAAGGCAGCTTGGTAGAACTCTTGTCCGGCGGCGAGATACTCATTCAGCAGCTCCTCAAAGCGGTTACTGGCTTCGACGGCGCGGCTATTGCCGGCTGCAAGACTGCGGTAGCGGAACAAGCCCCCCTTGGTTTTGGTGAGTTGAAGCTGAAAGAGCCGCCATTCTTCCGCCGGGGTTTGGCTTTCGATCAGCAAGCGGGCTTGAACGCGCAGCAAATAAAAATTCTGTACCAGCTCGACATTAAAGCTGTTGGAGATGGCATACCATTTATTAAGAGCTTCGAGGTCTTCTTGAGTGCGGGCTGCTTCCACCTCGCGATCAATGACGTTGGTTTGTAAGTCTTGGATTTCCTTCATAAATTCAGCGGCAATCTCCGTCCACCGCTGGATGGCTGCTTCTTTCCGCTCTTGGGCAGAGACCATCTGGGCAAATTTGGTTTCATAGGTTGTCAGCGAGTCATTGACGCTAGCTAAAAGTTCAACATTTTCATCCTTCAGTTGAGGCATTAGCTCAGCCGTTTGACTTTTAAGTTTTTCCATCAACGCGGCGTGCTTCTCGACGGCGTTTTGGGTGTCTCCCTGCCAAAGTGAAAAGCCGCGCAGTTGAAAGTTTTTCTCCTGTCGCCGCGCCTCTTCGAAAGTAAGTCCGATTTGGTTGACGGAATTCCGCACTGCTGCTGCTCCTTGCACCTGATTGACTCCCCAAAAACCGACCGCCGCAACGCCGACCGTGAGCAGCAAGACGACGCCAAATCCGATGGCTAACTTCACGCCCAAACGCAGGTTATTCATCTGAACAGCCTCCTCATAAAGATCATACGCTTTTACGGCAAACAGGGCGGAGATACCTGCTCCGAAAGCACCTTAAATTGGGAATCAAAACGAATCATTCGCATCAACCCCTATTTTGCTTCATTCAACCAAGTTTGACAGTAAAAAGGGGATAAAAATGCCTTAAAGAATGCGTTTAGAAGCGGTCATCTGGAGCTGGAGAGTACCTTTGTTTCACAAACCTCTGTGTTCTCGGCAGTGAAATAGATGCTCCCCTGAGACATTACAAAAGTTTTAGAAAATCCCGCCACGTTCCCGAGCAGGTATAATTCAGCCCATGAAGCCTTTGCGAGACTTCTTGGAACTGATCAAATTCGAACACACCGTTTTTGCTCTGCCGTTTGCCTATTTGGGGATGCTTCTGGCGGCCGACGGTTTTCCGAGCTGGCATCAGTTTGTGTGGATCACCATAGCGATGGCTGCCGCGCGCACGGTGGCAATGGGGTTCAACCGCATTGCCGATCGGCAGATCGATGCGCGCAACCCGCGCACGGCGGGGCGTCCCTTGGTCAGCGGTCGAATTTCCTTGCGCACGGCGTGGGTTGGCACGATTCTGGCAGCCTTTCTCTTAACCTTTGCGGCTTGGCAATTGGGACCCTTACCCCTCATGTTACTGCCCGGAGCTTTTCTGTTTTTGTTCGGCTATTCGTACACCAAACGCTTTACGTGGATGTCCCATTACATACTCGGCTTTACCGACGGTCTAGCCCCCGTTGGAGCGTGGGTAGCAGTGCGGGGTTCCCTGTTTACCCTTGAGGATTTACCCGCTTGGGTCTTGTTGCTGATTGTGACCTTTTGGATTGGCGGCTTTGACCTGATCTATGCTTGTCAAGATGTCGAAGTCGATCGGCGTGAACAATTGCAATCCATCCCGGCGCGTTTTGGCGTCCCGTTTGCCCTATGGCTTTCCTCGATCTCTCATCTGGTTTGTGTGCTCTTACTGATCGCCTTGGGACTGTTGCAACGGTTCACACTGCCATTTTGGATTGGATTAATCGTCATTATCCTGTTGTTTGTCTGGGAACATCGCTTGGTCAAACCGCACGACTTGAGCCGCCTCGACGTGGCTTTCTTCAACATTAATTCCTACATCAGCATAACCTTGTTCTTTTCGGTTTTAGGGGCATTATGGCTGCGCTAGGGTTGAGCAGATGAACAAACGTTGCTTGCTCGGTTGGGCAATGTTGGTTCTTGCCGCGTTGGGGTGTCAAACGCTCAGCCGTTGGATGCCTTTCCCAGACGCTCAGACACCGCCGAGTTTGATCGCCCCCACAGAGACAAACGTAAGCCCGCTTTGGACGCCGCCACACCCGACACCTCTGCCTCCCTCACCGATTCCCTCTCTGCTCTCACCTTCACCCATCCCGACTCTTCAGGTAACGCCGTCGCTAGAACAGTTGACGATCTTCGAAGAGTTGTGGCAAATTGTGCGCGATGAATACCTCTACCCGGATTACAACGGCGCAGATTGGAAGGTGATTGGGGCTGAGTTCCGCCAACGCGTGCAAAGCGGGCTCACCCAAGAAGAATTTTATCGGGCGATGGATGAGATGCTCGCCCGCTTGAACGATGATCACTCGGTCTTTCTCAGCCCTCAAGAGGTTGCCGAAGAGGAAGCCGAATATGCCGGGCAGACAGACTATGTCGGCATTGGGGTTTTGATCAGCGCAGTGCCAGAGCGCCAACGGGCAACCATTCTTCTGGTTTTTCCAGACAGCCCGGCGGAAGAAGCCGGGTTGACGGCGCATGATAGCATCTTGAGCATAGACGGCGAGCCGATCTTAGATGAGTTTGGCTTCTTGCGCAGCGAATTGATTCTCGGCGAAGCGGGAACTTCCTTGCAGGCGGTGGTTCAAACGCCAGGCGAAAGCCCGCGCACGATTACCCTCGTACGCCGTCCGATTCGCGGCGCGCTGCCCGTTCCGTATACGGTTCTATCCACCCCGCAAGGCAAGCGCATTGGCTATTTGCTGCTCGCCTCGTTGGCAGATTCTACCATCCCCCTTCAAGTGGAAAATGCCTTGCGCGAGATGAGCAACCCAATCCCTTTGGACGGGGTGATCCTCGACAACCGACAAAACAGCGGCGGCGCAGATACGGTTGCCAGAGGGGTGTTATCTTTGTTCACCAACGGCAGGTTGGGCTATTTCACCAATCGCCATCAAGAGCGGTTTTGGTTTGACGTGCGCGGCAAAAATGTCGCCGGCTCGGCGACCTTACCGCTGGTCGTCTTAATCGGGCGCGATACGGTCAGCTTCGGTGAGATCATCTCCGGCATCCTACAAGACCAAAAGCGCGCTTATTTGATCGGTCAGCCGACCGAAGGAAATATCGAACTCTTGTGGAGCTATGATTTCGTAGATGGTTCTCGGGCGTGGATCGCCCATGAGACCTTCTACCCGATCAATAACCCTGAACAGGATTGGGAGAAAACGGGCATCCACCCTGATTTGCTAATTGCCAGCAACTGGGATGAGGTCACCCTTTCTACCGATCCGCAAATTCTGGCTGCTTTGGAGTACTTTGACCAACCATGAACCCAAAACCGCTGACCCGTGTGCTGATGATCTTGGTTTTGGTGAGCTTGGCTTGCAACCTGCCTTTAGCGGAGTTTCTCGCCACGCCCACCCCGCTGCCTTCGTCCACGCCAACGGACACTCCAACACCTTTGCCAACCCTGACGCCCACAGCAACCGCCACCAACACCCCTTCGCCAACCCCAACCCAGACCTTCACCCCAACCGTCACTCCTACCGATACACCTACTCCTACCCCCGCTCCGACCACCTCTCCTCTAAAAATTGCCCTTTTCGAAGAAATCTGGAAAACGGTGCGTGACAAATATGTCTATGAAGATTTCAACGGTGTGGATTGGATGGCAGTATATCAGGAGTTCTTTGACCGCCTTAGCTTGGGTGTCTCACCCAAAGGCTTTTACGCCGCCATGCGAGAGATGATCGGACGATTGAACGACGAGCATTCGGTATACTTTTCACCAAGCGAGGTTGAAGAACAATTGGCAATTTATGAAGGGGAGAAAAGCTATGTTGGCATCGGCGTTTTTACTGTGCCGGTGATCGAAAAACGCTACCTCACCGTGATCTTGCCCTTTCGGGATAGCCCGGCCGCAAAAGCCGGCGTTCAAGCCCACGATCGCATCTTGGCTGTCAATGGAGAAGCCCTCTTCGATGAAGAAGGTAACCTCAAAGACTTATTGAGCGGTAGCGTGGGAACGTATGTGACCCTGACCGTCCAAACGCCCGGCCAAGAACCCCGCTTTGTCACCGTGCGGCGTGAAAGATTGAATGCCTCGATCCCTGTGCCGTATGAAGTATTGTTCACCCCGGCCGGCAAGCGCATCGGCTATCTGCTGGTTGTCTCCTTGTCAGATAGCAATATCGATGAACGGGTGGGTAAAGCCCTCAAGAAGATGACCGCTGAAGCCCCCCTGGATGGTTTGATCCTAGACTTGCGCGTCAATCAAGGCGGTGAATACACCACCGCCAGCAATGTTCTCTCCTACTTTACAAGTGGCAAAGTGGGCTATTTTGTCAATCGATATGGCAAAAAACGCGCCTGGTCGATCGGTGCCAAGAATGTAGGTGGGTCACAATCCATCCCCTTGGTGGTTTTGGTCGGAGATTACACGGTCAGCTTTGGCGAAGTGGTCGCCGGGGTGTTGCAAGACCGCGGCCGCGCCTATGTCATCGGCGAAGTAACCGAAGGGAATGTCGAGCTGCTGTGGGGTTTTCCTTTCAGGGACGGGTCAGTGTTGTTCTTGGCGCATGAACGTTTCGTGCCGGCTTTTCATCCCGAACAGGATTGGGAAGCCAGCGGGATCGTCCCCGATTTGATCGTGCCGACCGATTGGGATGAGATCACCCTAACCCAAGATTTAGCCCTGGAAGTGGCATTTGTCTATTTCGATACCCACTAATTCCCCTTTGCATCCGTTTTCGAGTATGGTAAACTCAGCACAGTTGCTTACCAATCATTTATGTGCAAAAACCGTCAAAATTGGACAAGTTGTCCCTTTGTCCCTCGCTTTCTGATCAGCTTGTCTTGGCGATTCTGGAGAGCCGAGCGCCAATCTTATCGGTTGCAGAGGAGAACAAATGTTAACCAACATAGAAAAAATCATCTTCTTTCTTGCGATGCTGGCTTCCCTCTATGGAGCGAGCATGGTGGCGTTGCGCATTCACCGCATCATCCGCCGCGGTCAGGGAAAAGTGGACTGGTCGGTTGTCCCTCAGCGGCTGGTCGGTGTTTTATTAAAGACAGCTTCTTTTGCCCCGGTCTTTCGGGCGCGTCCCTTGCCCAGCCTATTTCATGGGTTGGTCGGCTGGGGTTTTATTTACTACCTCTTGGTCAATCTTGGAGATATTCTCGAAGGCTTTATCCCCAACTATCGTTTTTTGGGAGAAGGGACCATCGGGAATCTCTATCGTTTGGGTGGGGATGTGCTGAGCGTAGCGGTGCTGAGCGGCATGGTCTCCCTCAGCGTACGTCGCTTTCTGATCAAACCGGCGGCTCTAACGGCTCGGGAGGATGTATTCCTCTTACCGGCTGCCCGAGCTGGCATCCGCCGCGATTCCAGCATCGTCGCCGGCTTTATCCTGATTCATGTTGGTTCGCGTTTCTTAGGGCAGAGCTTTCGCATTGCTGCCCATCAGCCGGATAGCTGGCAACCGGCTGCAAATGCGCTGGCTCAATTGTGGCAGGGGTGGCAGATGCCAGCGTTGGTGGTTGCAGAACATATCGCCTTTTGGTTGGCGCTGGGCACCATCTTAGCCTTTGTGCCCTATTTCCTGATTTCGAAACACCTGCACCTGATCATGGCGCCGATCAACTTTATGCTCAAACCGGCGCGGCGCTCGATTGGCGAATTGGGCAAATTAGATTTCGAAGACGAAAGCGTGGAACAATTTGGCGCCTTGCGTCTGGAAGAGCTGGGCTGGGAGCAAATCATGGATGCCTATGCCTGCATCATGTGCTATCGCTGTCAGGAGGTGTGCCCAGCCTATAACACCGGCAAGGTGCTTTCCCCGGCAGCGATGGAGATCAACAAACGCTATTATCTCAATCAGGAAGGCGCTCGTCTGGCGAGAGGGGAAGCCAGCCAGAAGACGCTCTTAGAAATTGCCATTCCCGCCGAAGCGGTGTGGGCTTGTACCGCTTGTGGGGCGTGTATCGACATTTGCCCGGTGGGGAATGAGCCCATGCGCGATATTCTCGATATTCGACGCGCCTTGGTGCTGATGGAGAACGACTTCCCCGATCAATTGCAGACCGCTTTCCGTGGCATGGAACGCACGGCAAACCCGTGGAACATCGCTTCGGCAGAGCGGTTGAACTGGGCGCAGGGATTAAATGTGCCAACTGTTGAAGAGAACCCACAACCAGAAATCTTGTGGTGGGTGGGCTGCGCGCCGGCGACCGATGGGCGCGCTCAAAAGACGGCGCGGGCGTTTGCTCAAATCCTGCAGCATGCCGGGGTGAACTTTGCCGTCTTAGGCGAAGCTGAACAATGCACTGGCGATTCGGCGCGGCGAGCTGGGAATGAATATCTCTTCAATGAGCTGGCGACAGCCAATGTCGAGACGCTCAACCAAGTCGCCCCCAAACGCATTGTCACCACCTGTCCGCATTGCCTGCACACGCTCAAGAACGAATATCCTGCTTTTGGCGGTCACTATCAGGTCGTGCACCACAGCCAATTCATCCTCGAATTGATCCAGCAGGGCAAGATCCGCTTGACGGCAAACGCTGGAGACAAACAGATAGAAAGCCTGACCTTCCATGATCCTTGCTATCTGGGTCGGCAGAACGGGGTTGTAGCAGAACCGCGAAAGGTGCTCAGCGCTGCCCATCAAACACTGGTTGAGATGAGCGATCACGGTAAAAAATCCTTTTGCTGTGGGGCTGGTGGGGCTCAGATGTGGAAAGAAGAAGAGCATGGAAAAGAGAGGGTGAACGCTGCCCGGTTACGCCAAGCCCAGGAGAGCGGAGCATCAACTCTTGCCGTGGGCTGTCCTTTTTGTCTGACCATGCTCAGCGATGCTGCCCGTGAAGCCCAAAGCGAGATGGCAGTGCTAGATATTGCCGAAGTCGTGCTCAAACAAATCGAGGCAGAAGAGCTTTCTACATAGCCTACCTGTGAAAAAAGGGACGCGGGTCGAGTAGGGCTTCAGCCCGTATCGAGACCCAGTCGTGGGCGGGTTTCGATACGCTCCACTTCGTTCCGCTACTCAACCGTCGACCCCCATCCCCGGCCCTTCCCCCGACACGGGGGAAGGGAGCTTGACTCCCCTCGCCCGCTGGGGGAGGGGCTAGGGCGTTGCCCTGAGCTTGTCGAAGGGTGAGGGCTGCGGTCATGATGATGCGCTGGGGCGTTCGAAGCGACGCGCCATGGCGTTCAAGATTCCTAAGAACGCTATCGCTGCCACCACATGAAAGACAATCAACAGCAGATAGTCGCTTCCCTTGCCGCCCATCGGCATTGCGGCGAGGTTAGCTGCCCCCATCAAATTTGGCGCTAGGGAGAGGAAAAACGCAATCACGCCGATGAGATTGTAAACCCTTAGCGGACTGGAGACCAAACGATTGACAACCCAGAGCACGATCACCCCAATCGCAGTGAACATCACAGTAAAGAAGGTGATCGCTCCATAGCTGAAGGGTTGAAAATCAGGGGTGAGAGGCATCAGCAGCCCCAACACGAAACGAGCAAGGATGTTGGCAAGCACTGCTCCGATCAAGGAGAACAGTCCTGCTTTCAAGAGAAAAGCATTGGGAAAACGGCGATTTGAATCAGTCATTAAACACCTCCGCTGGATAGAGAATATGACAAATATCTATAAATTTCATGATATTTATTATATCTATCTTTATAAAAATCAGCTAAAATACGGACAATATTAGTCTAATTTTTACAATGATTTAACAATAACCGACAGTTCTCATCGTTCAACCTTCACCATGTTTCCCTTGAGAGAGCTTTCGGTAATTTTCGCCAAAGGAGGAAAGGATGTTGTCTGCTTTTCTGCTTGCCCTGCGAGAGGGCTTGGAAGCTGCGCTGATTGTTGGGATTGTCCTCAGCGCTTTGCACAAAATGCGCCGCTCGGAGTTGGGCGCGTCTGTCTGGTTAGGGGTTGGTGTGGGGGGGATGGTCAGTCTCGTGAGCGGTGTTGGCTTGGTTCTCTTAGGTATCCGGTTAGAAGGCGCAGCCGAAAAAGCCTTCGAAGGGTTGACCATGCTGGCGGCTGCATTGGTGCTCACTTGGGTGATCTTCTGGATGAATAGGGCGGCCCGACAGCTCAAAGCCCAACTCGAAGGAGAAGTCCGTCAAGCCGTAGTGACCAGCCGCCGAGGCGCCTTGTTCTCTTTGGCTTTTCTCGCCGTCTTGCGCGAGGGGATCGAGCTGGCGTTGTTTCTGGCTGCCGCCGCGCTAACCGCCGGCGGTCAGCAGACGGTGTTTGGCGCCAGCCTAGGATTAGCGACAGCGGTTTTGCTGGGTTGGATGCTCTACCGCGGCACTCTGCGGCTAGATTTGCGCCGCTTCTTTGCGATCACTAGTGTTTTGCTGATCCTTTTTGCGGCTGGTCTGGTCGCCCATGCTGTTCACGAATTCAACGAGTTGGGTTGGATTCCGCCGCTGATCGAGTCGGTCTGGGATTTCAACCCCATCTTGCCTGAGCAGTCGGCTGGCGGTCAATTGCTGCGCGCCTTGTTTGGTTACAATGCCAACCCCTCGCTCAGCGAGGCGTTGGCTTACGTTCTGTATCTGGTTGCGGTCGGGATTGGCTTGAACAGCGCACGGTGGCAAGCGATGCGTTCTTCGAGCAGGGTGTTCTAAATTGCTTTAGAAGCCTTCGAGACGCGAAAGGTCAGCAACCTCTTCCGCTAGGGCGACAATGCGTTGTAGCAGCCCCAACCGATTGTGGCGCAGAGCCATGTCCTCGCTCATCACCAGCACTTCATCGAAGAAACGATTAATGGTTGGAATCATGGGCAAGAAAGCCGTCAAGAAGTCATCGACCGAGCCAGCCTTGGACGGGGTATCCTCAGCCTGACGCAGGGCAGTGAAGAGTGCCTGTTCGGCGGCTTCCTGCAATTGCGCTTCATCTACTGGGAAACGCTGCTTGAACTCGCGGGTGATGCGCACACAGCGGGCATACGCCGGTAAAATGGTATGCCAATCCTCGCGGGCGACCCACTGGCTCAACGCTTGAATGGCTCGCTCGGCAGCCGCCGGGTTATCTCCCTGCACTGCCAGCACGGCTTCAATCACATCATAGCGGTAGCCCTGCTCGAGCAAGAAATTGCGCAAGCGTTCGATGATAAAGCTATGGCAGCTTGCCAAGTTCTCCTTCGAAGCTTCGATCGGCAAAAGGCGGGCAGCTTCTTGCAGGGCTTGTTGCAGGGAAAAATCCAGCTTCCATGTCAGCAGGTTTTGCACCAATCCCAGTGCAGCGCGGCGTTGAGCAAAGGGGTCTTTGTTGCCCGAAGGAGCTAGTCCGGCGGCAAACAACCCCGCCAGCGTATCCAGGCGATCGGCTATCCCAACCACCAAGCCGGCTTTGGATTTGGGCAAAGCATCACCGGCGAAGCGGGGGAGATAATGCTCGAAGATGGCTTCGGCAACTGCAGGATTTTCCCCGCTTTGGAGAGCATAGTAACGTCCCATGACGCCTTGTAGGGAGGTCATTTCGACCACCATCTGAGTGGCTAAATCCGCTTTACACAGATGGGCAGCGCGTTGGGCAATTTCCATTTCAGAATAATCCAACCCACACATCCTGCCAATGGACGGGACGAGCTGTTCAATGCGCTGCGTCTTATCCAGCATCGAACCGAGCTTGAATTGAAAGGTGAGCGTGCGCAGGCGGGGCAAAAAGCTTTGCAACGGCTGTTTCAAATCTTCGCGCACAAAGTACGCTGCATCGGCAAAGCGAGCGCGAATCACGTGTTCATTGCCTTCGACAATTACCTCTGCGCCTTCACAGCCTTCCCCGCTGGGCGGCTTATTGGCGACCGTGAGAAAATAAGGCAGTAGAGCGCCATCCTCACTTTGGATGGGGAAGTAGCGTTGATGCTTTTTCATCACCGAGACTAGCACTTCACGAGGCAGTTGCAGGTGCGCCGTGTCGAATGAACCCCGCAAGACCGTCGCTGCCTCCACTAAGTTGGTCACTTCGTTGAGCAAGTCGGGGTCGAGCTCGCAGTGACCGCCAATAGCTTTGGCGTGCTGTTGGATTTGTTCAACAATGCGCGCTTGACGTTGCTGGGGGTCGAGGACAATCCCTTGATCTCGCAAGAAGTCGAAATACTGTTCAACACTGTGAATTTCTACTTCAGGCGGGTCAAGGAAGCGTAGCCCGCGGGTGCGCGCCCCAGCCGTCAACCCCGCATACTCGAAGGGAATCGGCGTGGTGTTGAAGATCGCCATCAGCCAGCGGATCGGACGCGAAAAAGAGACATTGGTGTGATTCCAGCGCATGGATTTTTCGAAACGCAAGCTAGCAACCAGCTCAGGAAGGGCTTGGGCAAGGATGTTTACCGTAGGTTTGCCTTGCTCGCGCAGCACCGCAACCACATATTGACCGCCGTCGATCTCTTGAACCTGTAAGTCACTGACCTTCACGCCTTTGCTACGGGCGAAGCCTTCGGCAGCCGCGGTTGGCTTTCCATCCTGGCTGAAAGCCCGCCCCGCAGGTGGTCCTTTGACCACGCTTTCGTGATCGCGTTGACGTTCGGCAAGTTGGCTGATATAGACCACTAAGCGGCGCGGCGTCCCCATCACACGAATGGATTCATAAGATAGGCGTAGCTCCTCCAGCCAAGCGGGAAGACGGGAGCGCAGTTGGTCGAGAGCATCGCTCAGGTCGTGGGCAGGCAGCTCCTCGGTGCCAATTTCCAGCACAAAGGGCGAAGGATGCAGCTCTTGGGGTGCTGAGGGCGCAGGGCTCGTTTGTGAAATCGGGCTCGGTGCCGAATGCACTGCCGATCGCAGGCGCACGTCGCGTTGTAGCCACGGGAATCCCATTGCTTGGCGTTGGGCAAGATAGGCTTCTGCCACGCGGCGGGAGAGATCGCGCATCCGCCCAAAGAAAGCCTGGCGTTCGGTGACGCCGATCGCGCCGCGCGTATCCAACACATTGAAAGTGTGCGAACACTTTAGAACATAATCATGCGCCGGCAGGACTAAGCCCTGCTCTAAACAGGCGTTGGCTTCGGCTTCGAATAGATCATACATCTGCCGCAAGCGATCGACGTCGGCAATTTCAAAGTAGTATTTGCTGTGTTCTTGTTCGGCTTGTAAGTTCACATCGCCGTCGGTGAAGGTTTGATTCCAGCGGATTTGGCGAAATCCTTCGACCCGTTGCAGGGCAATGGCAATGCGTTCCAAACCATAGGTGATTTCCACCGAGACCGGCTCCAAGACCTGACCGCCTGCCTGCTGAAAGTAGGTGAATTGGGTAATTTCCTGCCCATCCAACCAGACTTCCCAACCCAACCCCCAAGCTCCTAAAGCCGGCGATTCCCAGTTGTCTTCCACAAAGCGGATATCATGTTGGCGAGGGTCGATTCCCAAAGCCTCTAATGAACGCAAATAGATTTCCTGCGGATTGCCCGGGTCTGGCTTGAGAATGACTTGAAATTGGTAATGCATTTGCAAGCGGTTAGGGTTTTCGCCGTAGCGGCCATCATCCGGGCGGATCGAAGGTTCGACATAGGCAACATCCCACGGTTCGGGTCCTAAAACGCGCAAGGCAGTGGCTGGATTCATCGTGCCAGCGCCAACTTGGGTGTAATAGGGCTGCCAGATGAGGCATCCCTCCTTTGCCCAGAAATCCTGTAATTTCATAATAATGGATTGAAAAGAAGCATCGTTTTTCATATCTTGCCGAGATTCCTCAATACACAAGATGAGTGATTACCAAATCTGTCTCGAGTTACCATCCTAAATGGACGACATCGCTGGAGTGCGTTGATGTCCGATCGGGCGGTGAAAGTTTATTTTAACCGATAATCGGCTTCAATCACCAAACCAGCCTAAGTTCAATCCGAGAGCAATCAAGGCTACCAGCAGAACAAGGGCACTCAGCACCACCAACAAAACAAAAGCGGCTTGTTTTACCCGATCCAGCGGCTTTGCACCGCTGACTTTGCCATTTTGGGCATTGACGAACAAATGATAGTCTTTGCCGCGGTACGTATAATGACCCACATAAAAGGGGAACAAGATCAGTTTGTAGGTCATCGCTACCCAGTGGGTGGCACCCGCTTGAAAGTGGCGTTTTTCGCGCCCCGGCAATACCTTGTCGTATAAATTTTCTCGTAGGCGCAGGGCAATCTGTTGACGGGCATCCAGTGAAGCCTCAGCCAAAGAACGGTCATAAGCCAAGACGCTCCAATCGGTTAGAAAGGCGCTATCATACGCCACCACCGTTTTGAAATCAAGCGGCGACAGCTGTTCGATCACTTCCCTGGAAAGCGAGGCAAGCCCTGTCACCCATTCATCGTCAAAGATCTCGAATTCTTCCCCGCGCTCGATCACCCATGTTGCATTTCTGCCTGAACCGCGCTGGACCTCGCAAGACCAGTTGATCTTTAGAATGCCATCGAAGGTCCAAAAGGGGTAATAGACCGCCCGTAAGGCGGCAGGTTTTGCCAGTTCTTTGAGGTCATCGGGAATGAATAGCCCTTTTCCGAGCCATTGGCGGACGAACTCGCTTGCCTGTGCAGGGCTGATTTTGGGTGGGGCAATGGCATGGGGTTGGATAAGTTCTTCGCTTTCCTCCGATTCGATGAGTTGGGAAGAGCCGCAATGAGCACAGGTGACGGTTCTCTCTCCAACTGCCATAATCGTGACGGCTGAACACTGACTACAGGTAAGACGATGTTGGGCTTCGGCCCAACGATGCCCATGGAGGGTGGGTAAGACAAAGTCAAGGGGTTGCTCGGCTTCATCAGCAACGGAGGCAAGCGATAATTCCCGCCGGCTGCCACAGTTTTCACAAATTAGCCATTGCTGTTGGACATCGTACCGCATCCGCCCGCCGCATTGTTCACAGCGAAAGACTTGCTCGGCTTGAGCTTCTAAGGGTTCTGGGAGCTGACGGTTTTGTACCTGTTCACCTTCGGAGAGTAATTTCTCGCGATCGATCTTTTCTGAAAGGATGACCAAACCGCGTTGCGCGGCGCTGTTGTAGGGATCGGCAGCTAGGGCATATTCGAGATATTCTTTTTGCTCGTTTGGCTCTTGGGTGGTGGCGGAAAGCCAGAGCCAAGGGAGCGGATCGGTAGGCTTCATTTCGGTGGCTTTGTTCAGCAAGAGACGCGCTTGCGTCACATCTCCCCCTTTGACGGCCGCAATGCCGGCGTTCAGGGTGCGATGGTATTGCTCTTCATCAAAGGCACGGCGCGGAGTAAACGATTTGGGAAAAGTCATGTTTAAGCCTCACGCTTCATACAAGATTTCTCCCCCTACGATGGTCATGGCGGGATTGCCATGGGGATCGAGCAGGGTTAGATCGGCATCTGCGCCCTCTTCTAACCGGCCCTTGTTGGGTAGGTTCAGCACGCGGGCAGGGTTGCTGGTCATACAAGGTAAGATGGTTTCGAGAGGCTGATTGCAGTAGGTCATCATGTTGCGCACTGCATCGGCGGGTTTTAGGATGCTGCCCGCCAAGGTGCCATCCTGCAGGCGCGCGCTTCGCTCATCAACAAAAACTTCCTGTTTGCCTCCTAAAGGGTAGCGGCCGGGGGGCATGCCTAAGGCGCTCATTGCATCGGTCACCAAGACAACCTGTTCTGGGCTGCGAGTTTGGTATGCCAGCTTCAACATCGCCGGGTGGACGTGAATGCCGTCTGCAATCAGGCTGACGGTGATTTCGGGATGGGTTAAGATGGCGCCCACCAACCCTGGGGCGCGGTATTCGAGGGGAGTCATCGCATTATAAAGATGGGTGACGTAGCCAAAACCCTGTTCAAAAGCGGCTTCGGCTTCTTCATAAGTCGCCAGGGAATGCCCAATGGCAAGGGTGATGCCGCTTTGGCGCAGGCTTTGAGCCAACTCAAAGGCCCCTGGCAGTTCTGGCGCCAAGGTGACCAGTCGCACGCCATTAGCGGCTTGCCACTCGGGTACGAGGGAGGCATCGGGTTGCTGCAGAAATTGCGGGTTATGGGCGCCTTTTTTCTTGGGGTTCAAAAAGGGTCCTTCGAAGTGCAAGCCGAGGGGAATCGCTCCTTTCCAACCCGCTGGCGGGCCAGCTTTCCATGTTTCCATTGCCTGTTGAAAAACCGACAGCGGTGAGGTAACGATGGTCGGCAGAAAAGCGGTCAGTCCGAATTCGGGCAAGCGCTGCGCCACTTCCCAAATTTGGTCGGGCTCTTCGGCAAAATCGACTCCAAAAGCGCCGTTGATCTGCAACTCAATCCACCCTGGCGAGGCAATCCAGCCTGGGCGTTCGATTTGCCTGCCGCTAACTGGCGAAGGCAGTTCGCTGCAAGGGAGAATCTGCTGAATGCGTCCCCCTTCGATAGAAATGCAGGCGTCTTTGACCCATCCCTGCGGCGTAAAGGCATCGACATGGAGGAGGTGAAGGTTTTGGTGATCCATCATAATCCTTCATGCAAGAGAAAGATTGGGTATTCTTTATATTATAGCCTGAGTATAGGCTGGGGGTGAGGGCAGATTTCGATACGCTCCACTTCGTTCCGCTACTCAACCCGCGGGTTCGGCGCGGGTCGAGTAGGGCGTCAGCCCGTATCGAGACCCGACCATCGCGGGTTTCGACAAGCTGTACTCGCGACCCCCATCCCCGGCTCTTCCCCCGACGCGGGGGAAGGGAGCCTTTACAAGTGTAGGTTTTTCATGAGCCTGTAGCGCTAGTAGAGAAGGATGGCCAAGGCTGCGGGTAGAAACGCCCCAATGGCAAAG